>Ga0209676_1000521_pt1 | contig 60410 bp, 52 predicted proteins | sample AraplaCvi_mLB_r2_FD_184282 | JGI IMG/M metagenome (GOLD analysis project Ga0209676, IMG submission 184282) | Arabidopsis root microbial communities from North Carolina, USA - plate scrape MF_Cvi_mLB_r2 (SPAdes) (version 2) | ecosystem: Host-associated > Plants > Roots > Endosphere | place: USA... | reverse complement strand
ATGATTACGCATGATATAAAAGCTGCCTGTCGTGCTAATCGGCTTATTATCATTCAGGATGGAAAAATTGGAGGTATTTTAAACTTCGATCAATACGATGATGCTAGCATACAAGAGCGTGAACATATTATCTTCTCATAATGCGCGCAATTATTACTCTTTGCTTTGCACATATTAAGAAAAGGAAACTCCAAAATGTACTATTAGCAATCCTAATTATGCTATCCACCCTTTTATTAGCTACCTCTGTAACAATTATTATGAATACGAACAATATTATTGAAAAAATACATCATGATTCTAATGGGGCTCATCAAATTTTAACGATGGGTAAGGATATTCATAATCCAATCACTGTCAACAATTGGTGGCAAGAGCAACAAGGAGTTACTGCCTCGAATCTCATTCCTTATAGAAATTTATCTGGCTTCACAGCGAATGGTGTAGAAACGCAAAATCTCTTATTCATGATGAATACACCAAAAGCGCCCTTTACTATTGATCGATTACTATTTTCAGAGGGGGAAAATCAGAACTATCCTACTGAGGGAACGATTTGGATTCCAACATCGATGGCTTCTACTTCGAATATTTCACTTGGAGATGCTATTGAATTTAACACCGGCGAAAAAGCTTTTTCATTAAGCGTTTCTGGGATAGTTGTAGATTTGCCATATGGTGGACCCTTTTCAAATAATGCTCGTATTTGGATGAACGACTCTGACTATCATAAACAATTTGATACGATAATAGGGTCTGAACAATATATGATGGCTCTTCGCTTTGATGATTATCAGCAAAGTGCAAACTATTGGATAGAATTCGAAAAATTTTTAAACGGCCCCTACCTTGAATCAAAAATGGAATACGTGGATCTCTATTCGTTTTATTTAATTATTAATAAAATTATCGGCTTTATCATGATCGCTTTTGGTGTAGCAATGTTGTTCATTTCATTGTTTATTATTGGTTTTAGTATTTCAGATGCCATTTTAACGAACTATAAAACGATTGGTGTCATTAAATCTCTCGGACTTACTTCTCGAAAAATTAGTGCGACCTATGTTTTACAATTTGCATTATTATCCGTGGTCTCGATTATTCCTGGCCTTATTGCCAGTACAATCCTTTCCAGAGTGATTATAGAAAGCTCTTTATCTTATTTAAAGTCTGGTAAACATTTAACGATTATTCAAGATTTTAGAATCACCATGCTACTTGCTGTCATAATCCTTGTCATTGTTATCCTTACTGCGTTCATTTACTCAAACAAAACACGCCACGTTGAACCTGTACAGGCAATTAAATACGGTATGTCAGAATTTGCAAACAGTAAATTGAATCGGCGTTTAAATAACTCTAATCTCCTTTCTAATTTTGTTAGTTTGCCGATTCAACTTCAAATTGGTATTAAAAACATCACCAAAAATACGAAAAGTTCCATTCTTATTATTGTTCTTACAGCCATTACTTCTGCTATTTTAGTGTTTAGTGCAGTCATGCTTAATAGCTTTATTTCCATCAAGCAAAACACACCAGCATTTGGTTACGATTCATCACATGTTGTCGTAACTGTTTCTAATGAAGCAACATTTTCAAAACAACAGTTTGAACAATTTTTACACTCAGATGAACGCATTAAAAATCACGCTTGGCTAGATCAATTTACAGGAGTTCTCCCTAATGAACCAAATCAACCGTTAAATATTAAAATCGATACTCTTGAAGGTAGTTTTGATGATGCTGGATACGAGACAATTTCTGGCCGTAATCCTGTAAATAAAAATGAAATAGCCATTGGCCTTAATGTAGCGAAGGCTTTACACAAAAATCTAGGGGACATTGTAGAAGTCTATATCGAAGGCAAGCAGCATCATTTGATTGTTACTGGTATCTATCAATCGATAGCAAATATGTCTAATTCAGCGAGAATTACCGCTAATGTTATCAAAGTTTATAATGCTACCTATTCTGCTTCAAAACAAAGTATGATCAATTTGGTTGATGAGACATTATCAGATCAAATCGTTGATGATTTAAACAATAAGTTCAAAAGCTCTGTCAAAGTTGACACACAACAAACATTATTAGATGATGTCTTTAAAGTAGTGGTCGCTGTTTTAATAACCCCATTATCTGTTATCGGAATTTTATTTATCACTGTAACATTCATCATTATTTTTAGTGTTTCTAGAATAAATGTAAGAAAAGAAAGCGGAACTTACGGAATTTTCAAATCTATTGGTATGACCTCAAATACTATTAGATGGTCGATTACATCAGGTATTCTATTTCTTTCAGCACTAGGGACTATATTTGGGATTTTTATCGGTGTGAAAGTAATACCCGTAGCTTTAAAAAGTATTCTTGTAGAATATGGCATACTAGAATTACCCCTTGTAATAAATTGGCCATCAACTATCGGATTATCTCTCTTAAGTGTTGTGTCAGCTTGTCTTGGTTGCTTGGTATCGACAAAAATCATCGCCAAAACCTCACCGCGAATTTTGCTTGTTGAATAAAAATGTCCCATTCTACTTAGTGAACTGCTCCCTATCAAGTAGACAGTGGAAATAATAAAAAGCTTTTAAGCGGCTTGAGCACTGTATTCTAATAGGCTTAAGCCGTTTAATCTTTCTTGGTATCTATCCTTATTGTAAAACTGGATATAATCCTCGATAGCTTATTGTAACGCTTCAAATGTTTCGCACTTATGTAAATAATACTTTTCACATTTCAATGTTCTCCAATATGATTCCATGGGTCCGTTATCTATACATTTGCCAACCCGGGACATGCTATGAATCATCTCTGCTCCATCTATCCTACTTTTAAATCCGTGTGATGTGTATTGATAGCCACGATCACTATGAAGTAACGGTCGTTCTCCGTCTTTTAAAGTAAGTGTTGCTAAATCAAATGTCTTAAATACCAATTCATTATTATTTGAATGTCCCAATACATAACTGATTATAGAGCCATCATAAAGATCTAGAATGGCGCTTAAATAAGCTTTCTTTCCATTTCCTAATTTGAATTCCGTCACATCTGTTACCCACTTTTCATTGGGTTGCTTGCAGTAAATTCACGATTTAGTCGATTTTCAGAGACATGTAGCGCAGGTGAGGAAACATATCGCTTTCTTTTTCGACGAATCACGGACTGTAAACCACCACGCATGTAGCTTTAAACCTCCCATAAGTTCAGGGCATACAGTTAACGCCTTATTTTTTAACACAAGCTTTTGAATTCTTTCATCTAAACTATCTGTTCCGTTATATCGTACCTAATCCCGCTAAGCAAGCACTTATTAATATCATATGCACACCTCATTTAAGTAATATCGTATTAGGAAAACTTTAGCTCATTAAAAGAGTGTGTCAACAGCTATTACAATGCTAATACTTACTTAACATACTTTATTCTTTTTTAATGAGTAATATTGATATTTTAAAACTGTTGTTTATTATTAGTAGGACCACCCTTTCACTGGGTTGTGCTACTATTTCATTATCTAAAATTCTTTTATGAATTCATTCTATCATTTAAAAAGGAGGAAAAAGACTTGGTTGAGTTTACAATTTGTTTTCTTAAAAAGGGTGACCAAATATTATTGCTAAATAGGGATTTCCCTCATTGGATGGGAGTTTGGAATGGGGTTGGCGGAAAGATTGAGAAAAATGAAACGCCACTTGCTGGTGCATTACGAGAAATTAAAGAAGAAACGGGCATCGTACTGAACGATATTACATTCAAAGGAAAAATATCATGGACGGATGGAACAACCGACTTTGGCTGTATGTATGCTTTTATTGCTGAATTGCCAGAATCTTATCCATATGTGACACCGATTAAAGTCGCGGAGGGTATTTTAGATTGGAAAGATTTATCGTGGATTTTTCATCCCGAAAATGTAGGAATAGCCGATTTAAAACATTACTTACCAAAAATGCTAGATGAAACAACCAACTATGAATATATATTTACATATAAAGATAGTGAATTAATTGACATTACGAGTACCCCATTCGTACAAACTATTACTATCTAAGTAAAACAAGACCTCGTACACGCGATAGTGGCGTATACGAGGCTTGGTTAATTATTATCTTGGTAGTGCAAATCGCATTCTGCACATCGACCAATTCAAGGTTGTTTTTTGAATTTCATCATAGATGTTCCACAAACTATCGACTACACGTAATTCAACATTACGTTTAAACATTTCCTCAAATAAATTTTCTAGTTCAAATTTGGCTATAGGATATTGTGTTGTTTCACTCGTATAATAACCAGCATTTTTATCTTGTAGCGTAAATCCATTACTATCAAACTCATATAAGTAAAGTTTTGTATTTTTCATCGTCTCAAACCACTTGCTTTCAATTACGACAACATGCGAACATGATGCAGATGCTATATAGGTTCTTTTATCCCGTTCGGTTGTATCGACACCAATATGATAGCAAACTCGTGGACAATTTCTAGGGGTTAAATAAATAGGCAAACATGTATCGTTAATTGCCCATATTAGCCCTTTCTCTGGATTTAAATCTAGTCGATCAGGTAATCGGGGATGAAATACGGTAATATCGTTTTCCTCACTCACATGAAATATACGCACATGCTTCCCTCCTTTATTTTCTTAATTTAAATACGATAAAATCTGCACAATGCAAATCTTCCTCGAATTGTGGATACTTTATTAGCATCTCTTTTGAAGGCATTGGTTCGATAACGTCCTCTATAGAAAAGCCTGCTTGAATAATTGCTTTCATATAGCTCGTTAATGTTCGGTGATAAAATACAATTTTTTCATCGGAATCTAGCGGAAGCTTTTGATCGTATACCCCTTCATAAAAATAACGCTGAACCTTCCAATACTGTTGGTCAAGCCGCTCATTTCTTATCCATCCACTATTCGGCGTAACAAAGCACGGGTGAAGAATAGAAAAGATGAAAGTACTATTAGGTTTTAAAAGACGATACATTTCACTCAAAGCTGCCTTATAATCCTCTAGATCTTGAAGGACCATATTGGAAACAATACAATCGAACTGTTCATTTGCTAAAAAATCTAGTTTTTCGCAATTTCCATGTTTATATTGTATCGGAACTTCCTCATGTGTTCTTTCTCTAGCAATTTCTAGCATCTTTTCTGAATAATCAACTGCTGTGACAATAGCCCCTTTATGAGCAAGTATTCTACTTAAATAGCCTTCTCCGCACCCTGCATCTAGTAGCCTTTTTCCTTTCACCTCTTCTAATAATGAAAAAATGGCTGGATTTAATAATACTTCACGGTGTATGCCACCATGTTCATCGTAGTTTGCTGTAAACCTTTCTGCATGTTGATCCCAGCGTTTAATCGCCTCTTCTGTCGGTACTGTTCTTGCCATATATTTCACTCATCTCTGTATAGAATCGTAACGTTACGTCCCTTGTGCACATTACTATTTTTTCATATATACCCAAAAAGTTATAGACTTTTATTTTATTTTTTTATATCATTTAGATTGAGGCACGCCATCTTTAAGTAAAAACAAAAGCCAGAAACTCCCAATGAGGTTTCTGGCTTTTATTATTTAAGGGTTAGATTGAGTTTTGATAGGTAATGCATCGTCTAAAGAGACCTGTCGTTTAACTGTGATCCATCTTCCACTTAACATGATAATTAACGCAAAAAATACAATAACTCCTGCAAAGACAAGCGCTGCCTTATAACTACTATAAACCGCCACAAGCTGACCCGCGATGATCGGTCCGATAATTTGACCAAAAGCATAAAACGTTGTTAACAATGATACGACTAGGCCGCTTTGCGTTGGGAATAGCTGACGTGCATAGGAGGTCGTTAACGTCACAATACCTACAAATGTTAAGCCAAATAAAAATGAAGATAATAATACGCTCCATACTGTTTGTGAAAATACTGGCAACAAGATGCCTACTACTTGCAATACATAGGCAACAAACAAAATTTTGATGGCAGAGAATTTTTCTAATAATACAGTCCAAACAGGTGCTGACGGGATAGCCGCTACCCCAACAATGACCCAGCTATACGAAGAGTATGCTTGTAGTGAAGGAATATTGTGAATGATATCGACTAAAAAAGTGCCTGTAATAATATAGCCTAATCCCTCAAAACCATATGCGACAATTAACCAGGGCATAAAGCCCTTTGTCATTTTTGCATCAGAGGATTTAGCAGTTTTCACACTATCTTGTACTTGCAAGCCTCTCCAAAGTATATAAGTCACCACTAATAAAACAGCAGATAAAATCCCTAAGCCAATCCATGTACCTTGCCAAGCAAAACGCTCTTCAATAGCAGGTACTAATAAACCTGAAATAGCAATTCCTAATCCAATACCGCCAAATAAATAGCCTGACCATCTTGTGAGGGAATGCTTTGCTAAATAATCCATAATAATACTACATGTTAATACAAAAATCAGTCCACCTGTAATGCCCGCAATTAAACGAAGCACAAGCCAAACACTATATATTCCAATGATCCCCATAAGAACAACAGAAAGGACATTCAAGACAACACTTAACAATAAAAAGTTCTTCTTTTTGCGATTAATAAACCCTGCCCATAATGCACCAATGAAATAGCCAATATAATTACTCGACGCTAAAAATCCTGCAACTTCAAACGAAAACCCGACATCCTGACGCATAAATGGCAAAATTGGCGTGAATGCAAAGCGGCTAATCCCCATAGCCACTACAAGTAATAGCACCCCACCAAATAAAATCCCGATGTGCTGTCGATTCATCTTGTCCCCACCCCCTAAAAACTTCTTATAATTAAAAGGATACAGAGTGAAAATTAATAAATCTAATATATAATTTATATAAAAGGATAAAAAATTCTTATATAAGGAGGGATACATAATGAATTTACATGCTCTTAGATTATTCACAAAAGTTGCCGAACTCAATAGTGTTTCGAAGGCCGCGCAAGCTCTAATGATTAGTCAACCTGCCGTTACCATTCAAATGAGAAATTTAGAAAAAGAACTTGGCCTAACCCTTTTAGAATCTAAAGGTCGAGGAATTACCTTAACACCAAACGGAGAATATTTATTTAAACAGGCACGACGGTTATTTGATTTAGAAATGGATATCGAAAATAAGTTGGAACAATTAAAAAACACAGGTAATGAAGAATTACAAATTGCTTCTACCCATGTTCCATCCCATTTTTTACTACCGAAATGGCTCGCAAAGTATAAACAAGTCTATCCGACTACTCATATCCACATAAAAACGGCTAATTCTCAGCAGGTTATTGAAGAATTACTTCACTATAAGGTTGATATGGCTTTTATCGTAAAAGAGGATGGCCATCATCCAGATATTAATTATCAATTTCTCATGAATCTCGATTATTGGTTTATCGTCCCCTACGGTCATCTGTTGGCAGATCAGAAAGTGACATTAGCGGAATTAATGCAGCAGCCATTTGTTTCACGAGAAGATGGTAGCTCTACAAAAGAATATTTAAACGCTTTATGTAAAGTTCATAAAATCCCACCACCACGAGTAGGGCTTCAACTGGACGGCATCAATGAATCCATTCACGCCATTGCAGCTGGATATGGTACGATGTTAGCTCCGTCCATAGCAGCTTCTAGCTTTATTCAACGACAGCAAGTAGCTCAAGTTTTTATAAAAGACATCGACATTCAGCGTCCTATTTATCTTTGCACAAGAAAAAATGAACAAAATATCTCTTCGACCTTTAATACTTTTATTAACATCATCAATGATTCAATTTCATAACAATTATTTTTCACAAGTTTGAACTATACAAAATTTGTATAATTACAAGTTTTTGTGTAGTTTTTTCATTTGTAAAAAATTCCAATCCTGCTATATCGCAATTATCTCATCACCATAACGTGGGATTGATTTCCGTTCCAGCGGAGCACGTCCGATGAGCCGCTTCACTCGCGCTACTCGCTCCAGGGTCTCATCAGTGAGGCCTATCCCCAAGAAGTCGCCCAGCCTCCACTTCAATCAACTATATTAATATATGTTTTACAAATGCCATCTTAATGCTTATAAAAGCTGTAAAAAAATAGAGAACTCCGTTTAAAAACCTTTAATAAATCTATCGATATTCGTTTTTTTATAGACAAAACAGGTTTAACGACCTATAATAATTCTTAAATTCACTAATACACGAACATTAAGGTGGTTTTTATGACTGAATATACGTTAATCTTCAAAGGGACAGCTTTTTCTAGTAATTCTCCTACTGAAGTACAAATTTTAAAAGATTATTTATTCTTCATTAATGCTGACGGGATGATTGCGAAAACAGTATCTCCTGAGCAGGCAGACTATCATAATCTACTAACTACATATCAACATCAAGAAAATTTCCATCAATTAGCCGATGGACAATATTTCTTACCTGGCTTTGTCGATTTGCATGTACATGCACCACAATGGGCACAGTCTGGAACTGCATTAGATATTCCACTTTATGACTGGCTGAACACATACACCTTCCCTATCGAATCCAAATTCTCCGATTTAGAGTTTGCACAAGAGGTCTATAACGATTTAGTAAGTACTCTACTTGCAAATGGAACTACTACATCGCTTTATTTTGCAACTGTCCATAAAGAAGCAAGCCTACTATTAGCGAAAATTTGTGCTAAAAAAGGTCAACGAGGTTTAGTCGGGAAAGTTGTGATGGATGATCCAGAACAAAATCCAGATTATTATCGAGATGCAAATACTCAAACTGCACTTAAAGATACAGAAGAGTTTATTGTAGCTGTGAAGGAATTAGCCAAATCAACGAAACAAGGTGTTTATCCAGTTGTCACACCACGCTTTATTCCAAGCTGTACAGACGATGCACTAAAAGGCTTGGGAGAATTAGCTGCTAAATACGATACACATATCCAGTCACATTGTAGTGAAAGCGATTGGGAGCATGGCTACGTAAAGGAACGATTTAAGAAAAATGACGCCTTTGCCTTACATGATTTTGGTCTATTAGGCGATAAATCTGTCATGGCGCATAGTAATTTCTTAAATGATGATGATGCACAACTATTTGCAGAAACAGGCACAGCGATTGGTCATTGTCCAATTTCCAATGCTTATTTTGCAAATAGTGTCATTCCAATTGCCCACTTCCGTGCAAAAGGCGTTGATATCGGTTTAGGATCAGATATTTCTGGCGGTTTCTCCCCTAGCCTATTCGATAATGCTAGACAAGCAGTCATGTCATCTAGAATGCTAGAAGACGGCGTCGATACATCTCTTTCTGCTGAAAAACGTGGTGTCCCAAATTCACGTATTACGATTAATGAAGCATTTTATTTAGCAACAGCAGGTGGAGGAGAAAGCTTAAGCCTACCAATTGGTCGATTACAAGAAAACTACTCATGGGATGTACAAATTATCGATACAAAGTTACCTTCTGCAAAACTTCCTATTTTTGATGATAAGGAAGATTTACAGGATATTTTCCAAAAAATTATGTATCTTGTGCGCCCTGAAAATATCCGTGAAGTTTGGGTACAAGGAAATAAGGTTCACGCTAGAGCATAAATAAAATTCTAAATTTACAACTTTGAGGTGTACATCTAAGTGGAAACGCAACATAACAAATTAGCTAACGACAAAATAAAAAATCAGCAGTTAACAGTTTTACCAGATGAGAAGGTGTCATTGGGTCAATCAGCTCTACTCGGTTTACAGCACGTCATGGCGATGGACGTCTACGTAGTGCCATTCTTAATTGCCATGTTAATCGGTTTACAATCAGGTCAATCAAGCCCATTAATTCAATCGACTTTCATTGCAGCAGGGATTGCAACAATTATTCAAACTCACTTTTGCATGAAGTTACCGATAGCACAAGGTCCTTCATATGTTCCAATCGGTGCAATTGTAGGTATTTATGCAGCGAGTGGTAGTGGAGATCTAGGTTGGAGTACTGTGCTAGGAGCAAGTTTAGTCGGCGCCATCTTAGTAATTATTTTAGGTGTTACAGGTATATTCAATAAAATCGTGAAAACGTTCATTCCACCAATTGTCGGTGGAACAATTATCTTTGTTGTAGGTCTTTCATTAATGCCTGTAGGTTTAAGTAATAACATTTTTAATGCGACAGGCGCATCTATTAACCAGAACATCTATTTAGCTTTAACTTCAGCTATCGTTCTAATTCTTTGCGTTATGCTAGGCTCTGTCTTTCATAAAAAAGGTCGCGTATTTCGTATCGCTTCAGTAATTATCGCTTTAATCGCAGGGTGTATTGCTGCAAAAATTATGGGTATTTTAGATTTATCTGAAGTGTCACAAGCAAAATGGTTTAGTATGCCTCAAATTCCATTTACTGATTTCGGCTTTACGTTTAATTTTTCAGCTATCATTACGATGGTGATTATTTATATCGTCTTAATGGCAGAAACAACAGGTACATGGTTTGCAGTGAGTAACGTCATTGATAAGCCATTAACTGATAAACAAATTAATCGTGGAGTTATCGGCGAAGGAATTGGATGTTTTATTGCATCATTACTAGGCTCAACTCCTGTTACTGGCTATTCAACAAATGCAGGTGTGATATCGATTACAGGTATCGCAAGTCGCCGTGTTTTTATTGCTGCTGGTTTTTGGTTTATTTTATTCGGCTTCTCTGGTAAACTAGCTGCTCTTATTTCTACTATTCCTTCAGCAGTTATCGGTGGTGTATTCGTGATCGTTTGTGGCATTATTGCGATTAGTGGTTTACAAGTAATGAAAAATGAACACATTGGTGAAAAGGAAATGTATGTAATCGCAGTACCAGTGATTTTAACATTAGCCCTTACATTACTTCCGAAAGATTTCTTATACTCATTACCAACAACCGTTCAATATTTATTCGGCTCTCCAATAGCAACAGCTGCTATAGTAGCCATATTGTTAAATAAAATATTACCAAGTGTTAAATAGCTTTTAAAACTTTTAAATTCTAATGCACAACCTCTTAGTGAGATTGTGCATTTTCTTATATCAATTACGCCTCTTTGTGCATAGGCCTGCACGATGCAGGTCAGTTAGCCGTTATCGTATGGATGCGATGGTTTTAGGCTAACATCCCCTTAGAACTCCTTTCCTATTCCGTGACATCCGCCGGAGGCTTAAACTTCTTTCAGCGGGTGTTTTGACACCTGTACCTGTCGCTACGCTTTCGGTACAAAAGACATTTGCTGAAAGAAGTTTAAAAATTTTCTGAATCCTCTGTCCTACCCCCTATTATTTTGTTATACTAGAGCAAAAAAGTAGGGATTAAAATGATTTACGACGTAATTATAATTGGTGCTGGATCGATGGGAATGGCGACGGGCTATCATTTAGCGAAAGCAGGAAAAAATATCTTGATGCTTGATGCCTTTAATCCTCCTCACGAAGAAGGTAGTCATCATGGAGAAACGAGAATTATTCGCTTTGCGTATGGTGAAGGCGCTAGCTATGTCCCTTTCGTCAAAAGAGCAGGTGAATTATGGAGAGAGCTCGAAACGTTAACGGGAGAAACTCTATTTTTACAAACAGGGGTAATGAATATCGGTGAAGAGACCCATCCCTTTATTCAAAATGTGAAAACAAGTGCTAGGCTCTATGATTTAGCATTAGAGCAGTATTCTCCGGCTGAGGCAATGGAAAAATGGCCTGGATTATCATTACCAGAAAACTTTGTTACTTGCTTGGAGCCTACTGCCGGTGTCCTCCGTGTAGAAGCCTGCATAAGCGCTTATAAAAAATTAGCTATTGAGGCAGGAGCAACCTTACATACAAATGAAAAAGTGCAGAACATCAAAGCTGGAGAAATTGTCCGTATCCAAACGTTGAATAATATTTACGAAGCTAAACATTTAATTGTAACTGCTGGTGCTTGGGCAACTGAGTTACTACAAACAATGGACATCGCCCTTCCTGTAACACCTACGCGAAAAACATTTGCATGGTTTGAGGCAGAGGAGCAACTTTATCGTGAAGATATTTTCCCGGCCTATTGTTTTGAATTTACTGATTCTATGTACTATGGTTTTCCCAGCATCAATGGAGCAGGCCTAAAGCTTGGCAGACATGATGGCGGTGAGGCTGTTAATCCAAATGATCCGCTACGCCCATTCGACGAACAGGATGCAATAGATTTACAAACCTTTATCAATCGTTTTATGCCTCAGCACGGTGCGTTGAAAATCGGAAAAACATGTAAATATTCGATGACACCAGATGAGGATTTCATTATTGATTTTCTACCTGAGAATCGAAATATTATCATTGCAGCGGGCTTCTCAGGACATGGTTTTAAATTTAGTAGCGCAGTTGGTGAAGTACTAGCAGATTTAACGCTAAACGGAGAAAGTAAGCAGGATTTATCACAATTTAGGCTTAGTCGATTTAAGACAGACTGATACTTTGCCCATTAATCTTTCACTACAGTGTGCGAATTACTGCGATAAGACTGCCAACCTAGTTAAATATATAACAACAAGTAAACAATGAAATTAAAGGCCTGTATCTTTAATTACCAAGTAATTAATTATCGATACAGGCAAATTTTTAAAACGATAATAAAGTAGACGCATATTAATCAATCGCGAACATTTGTTGATGTTTTAATAAAGGAGTAATCAGAAGGTTTAACGAAATTTTTTTATAAATTCATTTTAACCTTTTGAATTATTAGGATTTTCAAGAATAAAACTAAAGAGAATGATGTAGATACTATACTCAAAATAATCAGTCCTGTTGTGACATCTGGTTCTTTATTAAAGTCGAATAGCGAAGGAACTCCCACGTAATAAGGAAATAAAACGTAGATGTAAAATATTATTCCGAAGTACAATGCTAGCAATAAAATGATCCTACAAAATTTACTGAAACTTAGTTTCACAAAAGTTACTGTATATCTTCCTCTTGCTAAATTATAGACTGTTGTTCCAACTAAAAAGATTAAAGTAATACAAATGAGGATTATGATACTAAGAATTATTTTAGCCTCAGATTTCACCTTTGGAAAATCCTTCCCCAATAAAGGTTTAGGGGTTCCTCCGTCGACTATTCTAAATAAATTAAACCCAGAATGGAATGTTATATCTTGTTTTGAATTTGATAGGAGAACAAGCCCAAAGGATTTATCAGATGAAAGAACCATCGTTGAAGTGAAGCCAGGTAGTCCACCCTCCATATACATATTTTGGGGATATATATACCAGTTGTACCCTACACCATATCTATTAGCTTGGAATACTTCTTTAATACTATTTGAACGAATGAGAGTACCCTTAGGAGTTTCTCGTAGTTTATCACTAATTTGATCTATAATTCCCCTTCGATCTACACTTTTAACATCATGAACATTAAGGCGACTAGGCAAACCACTCGAATGATTAAGTAAATGCTTAATAGTAATTTGATTTGACATTAAAGCATCACTTGTTTTAAACCAAGGAAGATAATCAGCAACAGGATCTTCTATACGTAAAAATCCTTTCTCCTGAAGCTGCATAATAGCTATTGTGGTAAACACTTTAGAAAGCGATCCTAAATTAAAGTTTGTATTTTCATCAACCTGCTGTGTATCTTCTCGGATATCTAAAGTTCCAAAACCTTTAGAATAAATAATTCCATTAGAATCAACAAGTGCAAAGGCCATTCCCGGAATATCATGTGTTTCCGTGTTGTTCTCAATTTCAACTTCAATCTGTTTTATTTTCTTATCCCTATCACTCATCGTCGCCGAAACTTTATCTGTAGACATGATTAGTAAAATACAAAGAATACTATAAAACTAAAATCTTTTTAATCATACCTCCCCCTACTTTTTAATATTAGACCTCTCTACCACAAACTAAGTTGATTTTGCATAATCACATTTTTCAACTATTATATGTTCATGAATAATAAATAGTGCTAATACACTTCCTAGTTCACCAAATACACCTGCTATTATTAATATTATGAAAGTAGCAAAATATAAATCTATTGATGAATTGTATCCCTTTCCAGCATAAAATTAGGTATAATGCATTATAATTAACAGTTTCAAAAATAATAGCCTATTTACATCAAAGGAGGTAAGAAGTTGGTAAATATTTTAGTAGAAGATAACCATAAAGCTGTTGGTGAAGGTATAAAATTATTATTAGAACAAGAAGGAAATTTCCATGTTACGGTTGTAAGAACTGATGAGGAATCTTTGGCTGCTCTCTCGCAACAAACATTCGATATATTTTTATTTGATATAAACTTGCCCTTTTTAAAGGATCCAAGATTGTTAAAAAAAGTAAAAAAATTAAATTTTAATGTAATTAAAATTATCTACACAGGATACGATATTGAACCTTTCTTCGATATATTAGTAGAATCAGGTGTTTCTAGTTTTGTTAGTAAAACAGCATCTACAGAAAATCTTATTGCAGCAATATACTCCGCTCTAGATGGGAATGCCATGATGCCAGTACAATTATTACAACAATTAAAAGTAATCAATTGCCAAAAGAACAAAATGGAACTAATGAATCAGTTAATCCAATATGACCTCCAAAAAAATGAACTAGCCTTGCTTAAATTAGTGGCCGCTGGAAAAACAAATAAAAAAATAGCAGAAAATTTATTTGTCAGTTTACGCACAGTCGAATATCGTTTAACAAAGATTTTCAAAAAACTACAAGTACATTCAAGAATAGAAGCTGTTGAGAAAATGAGGGACATTGGATTGTTATAAAAAACCGCATATGAGGGGAATTTTTCTAATTAAAAACCGTAAAAAAATAATGGGAAGCCGAGAAAAAGATTGCGGTCCAATTGTGGTTTTTTTATGGTCATACAGTTAGATACAATGACAGAAGACACCAAAAATTTTATACCCTTATTTTGCAGAGAGAGTAGTGTATACTACTCTTACTACTCTTACTACTCTTACTACTCTCTCTTATTTTAATTAACACTTGATTGCAAGAACGTTATGTCTGTCACCAGTAGGCCAAAGAACGTTTTTTCATCGCTTCTCGGTATTGCTCTGTTGAGATTGGCAATGCTTTATTTGTTTGGTAATCCATAATAACACCATATTTTCGAACAACATCCATTTGGTTAATTTCACCTTTGTTATACATCTGCTCAACTTCAATTGGATCTGTTTCTAGCCATAGATGACGGTTATTGCGAATATAATCACGTTCCTTTACTGTTGCTGCCATATCAATTTCGAAGGCATCCATATCACGGTCAATTTCATGGATGACTACGCCATAATCAAGCTTTGCACGCTCAATCGAAACATATTCATCAATTACATCCTCTAAAACAGCGTTGACATCTCGTGCTAATGGGTCACCTAAACCACCACCTCCTGCTGATGGACGTGTAAAGGAATCTCCTTTCTTCAACTCAACATTGGAGAAAATCGTGCCTAAAAATTCTTCATCCTCTTTGTTTGGGTTTAAAATAGCGCCCTGTGCGATAGAGGGTAAGCCGCCCATAATGCCCCATGTAATGGAACGAGACCGATCACAACAATAGGACATCACTGTTTTGTTTACATTCGTTAAAACGCCTCCCTTTTCTACACCACAGCCGCCACGGTATTTACCTGGACCAGCAGAGTCTATAATAATTTCATGCTTCGTTGTAACAACTGGTGACAAACGCTCTTGCCCTTCACATGGTTGAACACTTAAGCCTACACCGAACACCGGTGAGGTAGTATTCGCACCATCACGGTCAATACGTCCACCGTGGCCACCAGCCATCCAGTCATACCACATAAAATATTCACTACCGTCTCTTCGTTGATCATACCCACCCACTAATAAATATTCTAAATTAAATGAACAGGCGATAGCGCGTTCAGGCATAATATTTGACCATAATTCAAAGCAAGCATTCATAATTTTTTCAAACGCTCCTGAACAATAGCCAGAAACAGCTACTGGACTAGGTGCGTTGACGACAGAGTTTTCAGGGAGGAATATGTTCACGACACGATAAAATCCTGAGTTCAGCGGAATCTCTGGGAAAAATGTTTTCGTTCCTGCATAAGTACCAGAAAGGGCTGAGCCAAATCCTGCATTTAAAAAACAGCTAATATAAGGATGTGAATCACTTAAATCATAAGCTATTTCATCCTCCGTAATGGTCATTTTCACACGAATTGGGATGAGACCATCTCCTACTTGTGGATCCATGTCGATATAGTCCACCGTTTCCCACTGACCTTTTGGTAAAGCTTTAATTTTCGCTCTCATTAATCGTTCTACATAATTTTGAACTTCTTCAAAAGCTACTAGCACTGTCTGAATGCCGTACTTTTCAATCATTTCTTTGAGTTGTTTTTCCCCAACTTTCGCCGCTTCCACTTGAGACCGCAAATCTCCAATACGTTCTTCCGGAATACGCATATTCATAACAATAATCTTCACTACATCAGTTAAATATTGACCTTTACTATAAATGCGGACAGGAGGAATACGTAGACCTTCCCCGTAATGTTCCTTAGCTGTAATATCAAAGGAACCTGGATTAGAACCACCGACATCTGCCCAATGTCCATTTGTTTGCATGAGTGCAATTAGTTTACCATCATGGAATACCGGTAATATCACACGTACATCACTGAAATGTGTTCCTCCACGATAAGGATCATTTACTAAAAATACATCACCTGGATGGATATCCTCCGCGAAATCCTCTAAGACAGCCTTTGCCGTTAAATGCAATGTCCCTACGTGAACGGAAATATCTTGCGTTCCTTGCATAACGGTATTCCCCTGTGCATCGCATAATGCACAGCTAAAGTCTCGATTATAAATAACAAACGAGTAGCATGTACGCAGCATTTGCTCAGCCATTTGATCCACTAAATTGACAAAGCCGTTTTTTAACACTTCAAATGTTACTGGGTCTAGATTTTGGATCTTATGATTTGTCTCCAATTTCGTTGTACTCATCGCCCATTCCTCCTTATCGCTATTAGTTCACTGTTATAATAATATTTTTATAGACATCTACTTCCGCAGTAAATCCTGGTGGAATAACGGTCGTCGTATCCAGCTGATCGATAATGGCTGGACCAGCAAATTGTGTGTTAACAGGTATTTTATCGCGGTTATAAACGTTTGTTTCTATATATTTCCCCTCAAAATAAACAGGACGTGTTTCTTTAAAAGCATCCTCCAGTGAGCCTTCAGCAACATATTGTGGGAAATTAGGTTTTGGTACTGTTCCTATAGCGGTTACTCGTAGGCCAAATATTTCTACAGTTTGATCCTTATCAGAAAATGCAAATTCGCGTTCATGTTCTTTATGGAAAGCTTCCAAAATAGCATCTAATGAAGTGATTTGATCGGATACGAGAACTGCTAGAGATCTCCATTGTCCCTTATAACGCAGATCTATATAATTCGTTAATGACGATGTGCTTTCTGCTATTCCTTCCTCTTCTAATAATCCTCTTGCCTCTTCTCGCAATTCACTAAATTGATTTATTAGCTCCTCTACACTTACTTCATCAAGTTTTTTCACATACGTTTTAGAAATATCATGGCGTACATCTACTAGTAAACATCCCATTGCTGCAGCTACACCTGGATGCGTAGGAATAATGACTTTTGGGATGTTTAAATCTTTTGCCAAATAAGCTCCGTGTAATGGGCCTGCACCACCAAAAGCTACAAGTGCGAAATCACGCGGATCATAGCCTCTCCGTACTGAAATTAAGCGAACTGCATCGCTCATATTGGCGTTTGCAACTTCTATAATGGCACTTGCCGCTTCTTCAACTGATTGATCGAATGCATTTGCGATTTTTGTCACAGCATCTTTCGCTGCCTCTTTATTTAACTGCATCGTTCCATCTAGCAAGTCTACACCTAGGCGTCCTAACACTAAATTTGCATCTGAGTTTGTGGGCTCCGTACCTCCTTGACCATAACAAGCTGGACCTGGTACTGCCCCTGCACTTTGTGGTCCATTTCGTAAAGAACCACCTTCATCTTGCCAAGCGAGGCTACCTCCGCCGGCTCCTATTGTTACTATTTCAATGCTCGGGAAACCGATTGGATAGCCATATTCTATAGACCAATCCTTTGTGATTCGTATATCCCCCTTATACATCAGTGAAATATCAGTACTTGTACCTCCCATATCTAAGCCAATGGCATTGTCAAATCCACACAACTTTGCGATATGCTTACTTGCAATTGCACCAGCAGCTATCCCGGAGCTTGCCAATCGAGCAGCATAGCGAGGAACTGTACTTGAAGTCATGACACCGCCACCAGAGTGTAATACTAATATTTCATCGTCATAGCCCTTTTTCTGCATTTCATTGCTTAACTTACTAATGTAATTACTCATAATTGGCCCAAGAACAGCATTAATAATCGTTGTACTCATACGCTCATGCTCAAAAATTTCCGGAAGCACCTCACTTGAAATACAAACATAGATATCCGGTAATTCTTCTTTTAAAATCTTTTTAACTTTCGCCTCATTTTTCCCGTTCACATAGGCATTGATGAAACATACTGCAATGGATTCAGTTCCCCGACGTTTTAATTTTTTTGCTAATAAACGAATTTCCTCTTCATCAATAGCTTGAAGAATATTTCCTTCATAATCTATTCGTTCTGTCACTTCAAATCGATCCCGTCGTTGTATATAAGGCTTCGCAGTATCTTTATACGTATCCCATATATCTTCTTTCGTCCCTCGCCGGATTTCGCTGACATCTCGAAAGCCCTTCGTCGTAATAAGAGCTGTTTTTGGCAGCTTACGCTCAATTAACGCATTCGTTCCAACTGTTGTGCCATGAGAAAAAATTTTAATATCCTTGCCATTTAGTTCTGCTTTTGCTACTCCATTTAAAATTCCTTGCTCCGGATTTGCAGGTGTCGAAGACGTTTTTGTGACAAATACTTTTCCCGTCTCTTCATTAAAAACAAAAACATCTGTAAACGTGCCGCCGACATCAATTGCTAAACGACTTTCTGTCATAGCTCTACCTTCTTTCATTTATTTATCTTTTTGTATAAAGCTAATGCCTCGAGCGATTGCCCCTGATTTTTTTAAAATTTTCGCGTACAATTTGAGAAAAATCTGGGCCATTACATCGAGGCATATGACATATATTTTTTTATTGTCTATTTTAAATTTCTTTCACGATAAACTTTTTACTCACTTTTTGTGCCAATCGTAATTGTTTTAAACGTTGTAAAGAACTCTTTTGCCGCCTGCCCCTGTTCACGGGCACCAGTACTTGAGTTTTTCATCCCTCCAAACGGCGCTTGAGGCTCTGCTCCACCCGTTTCATCGTTAACCTGTACAAGTCCAACTTCACTACGATTAATAAAATCAAATGCTTTCGGAATGTTATTTGTGTAAATAGAAGCACTTAATCCAAAATTAGAATCATTCGATAATCGTATCGCTTCTTCATAGTCTCTTACTTTGATGACAGCTAAAACTGGTCCAAAAATCTCTTCATGAGCAATCGACATCTCGTGGGTTACATTCGTAAAGATGGTTGGATCAATATAGTATCCTTCTGACATACCTTTTGTTGGACCTCCGCCAAAAACAAGCTCCGCACCCTCATCTTTTGCTTTCTCGATAGCGGATAATATAGAATCATACTGCCCTTTGGATGACACAGGCCCCATCGTGACACCAACTTCAATTTTTTTAGCTTCTTCGATTAATTGCTCTAACACATTGTCATAAACTGTTTCCTCGATGTAAACTCGACTAGTTGCTGTACAACGCTGTCCAGTTTGCTTCATCGCACCTTCAATTGTTAATTTTGCAGCTTGATTTATATTAGCATCAGCTAAAATAATCGCTGCATTTTTGCCTCCAAGTTCGAGCTGAATTTTTTTATTCGTTGATCCAGCAGTATCTAAAATACTTTGACCCACACCATTCGAACCTGTAAATGTAATCGCCTTTACTTCAGGCGCCTCCAATAATACTTGCCCTACCTTTGAACCTCGGCCTTGTACGACATTTAATACATTTTCCGGCAGGCCTGCTTGTTGGAATAATTGGCCAATCATTTTACCGGTTAAAGCGCTTTCAATAGATGGCTTCCAAACAACTGTATTGCCATATACTAATGCAGGTGCAATTTTCCATAATGGAATAGCGACAGGGAAATTCCAAGGCGTTATGGCAGCAACGACACCAAGTGGTACTCGTATTGTGTACAATAATTTCGCTTCATTGGCAGAAGGTAATACTTCTCCTTTTGCCCGCATTCCTTCTTGTGCAAAATAACGTAAAATGGAAGCACCACGTTTCACTTCACCAAGCATTTCATTTTTCGTTTTACCCATTTCACTCGAAGCTATTTCAGCGACTTTATCAATATTTTTCTCAAGCAAGTCAGCTGTCACGCGTAAAATTTCTCCACGTGTAACCGAGGACGTATTTTTCCACCCTTCAAATGCTCCCTGAGCTTCAACGATAACTTCTTTCGTTTCATCTATTGTCAAAAGCTCAACTTGACCAATACATTGTGATGGTTTCGCTGGGTTAAATTGCTCTCGTATTTCTCTAACGATCATTGTCATGAAACTCCTCCTTCAAATAGTCGTTTATACCTATATCAATTATGCCTCGGCATAATTTCGTACGGAATCGGCTTTGTGCTTAGGCCTGCACGATGCAGATCCGTTATCGCAAGGATGCGATGATTTTAGGCTAACATCCTCTAGAACTCCTTTTCGATTCCTTGACATCCGCCGGAGGCTTTTTAATTTCTTTCAGCATTGTAGCTGACGCTTTGCTTTCGCTATCAAAATATTTGCTGAAAGAAGTTAAATATTTTTTTCAACAATTGTTTTACGTATATGCTCAAATGTCTCGTCTAAAATACGTAACATTTCATCTAGCTCTACTCTTGATAGAATGAGAGGTGGAGAAAAAACAACTGTATCTTGATCGTACGTGACCGTTCGTAGAATCAATCCTCGTTTCATCGTTTCTTGAACAAAAATCGGACTAAGAGCAGTCTCAAACAATTCACCCGTCTCGCGGCTCTTCACTAGTTCAATGGCTCCAAGTAATCCAAGCGTACGCACACGCCCGATAAAACTATATTTTTCTTGCAGTGCTCGGAATCCTTCTAACATGGCATCCCCCATGTTTGCAGCATTTTCAACGAGATTTTCTTGCTCAAGAATTTCTATATTTTTCAATCCAACTTGGCAAGCAAGTGCATGACCGCTGTAAGTATATCCGTGCATTAATGTCCCTTTAGAAAGCTCACATAAATCTTGATGAATTGTTTCGGATATCGCCACACCACCAAGTTGAACATAACCACTTGATACTCCTTTAGCGAAAGACATCATATCCGGCACTACCCCGTAATGTTCCATACCGAAGAATTTTCCTGTACGACCAAACCCCGTAATAACTTCATCCGCAATGAATAAAATACCGTACTCATCACAAATTTTTCGCACTTCCTTAAAGTAATCTTTTTGTGGAATATTAACTCCACCCGCTCCTTGTACGGGCTCAGAAATAAATGCCGCAACAGTCTCAGGACCTAATGCTTCAATCGTTTCTCGTAAATTACGTACGGATTCGCTGTATACATAGTGGAAATCAGGGGCGTGTGAATTGGTAAAGTCACGGAACGCTTGTAAACCTGTCGCACTAGTAGCACCCATTGCTACACCATGGTATGAATGTGTACGAGAAATAATTTTTTGACGCTCTGGCTGCCCTTTAAGTAACCAGTAATGACGTGCTAATTTAATCGCTGTATCGTTCGACTCTGAACCACCTGAAGTGAAAAATACAGTATTTAAGTCTCCCGGAGTTAAAGATGCGATTTTCGTCGCTAAACGGATAGCTGGTTCATTGCTAAATGAAGCGAAGCAGGAACTAAATGCTAATGTAGAGATTTGCTCCTTCGCTACTTCGGCAATTTCTTTACGGCCATGCCCGATATTTACATTCCATAATGATGACATGCCATCAATGTATATATTTCCTTCTATATCTTTTAAGTAAATGCCATTGCCCTCTATAAAGATGGCTGCTGGACCTTGTGTTTGCTGTTGCTCAATCGACGTTGTTGGATGTAGAAAATGTTTTTGATCTAACGTTTTTAACTCTTCTTTTAGTTGAATTGTCATAAATACCAACCTCTTTTCGTTTAAAATTTCATACACTTTTTTAATAGCAATTCTCATGCCAACTGATGAAAAAATCTCTTTTAACGAAAAAACATTGCACATTTTCATAGCGTGTGGTTGATTTCCGTTCCGGCTGGGCGCTTTGTTGCTGCCGCTTCGCTTTCGCACAGAGCAGAGCTTCCTGGGGGCGTCCGATGAGCCGCTTCGCTGCGCTGCAGGGTCTCGGGCCAACACGATGTTGGTCACGAAGGCGTTATCACAGGATGTGATGCTCTTAGCCTTCGTTCCTCTATCGCTGATCCCCAAGGAGTCGCCCAGCCTCCACTCCAATCAACTTATTATTATTGGCATACCTTTTAACAAAACATATCTTTCTTTTTGTGATGAGTGAAACGCTTCACAACGCCTGCAACAAAATGAAAAAGAGACGTTTTCTTTTTTTGAAAATGTCTCTTTTCTTTTAAATCTATTAACATATTAACGATGTATTTCATCATTTTTCTTGTATTAATTAGTGAGTATTGCAATATTGCTAGTTATTGTGCACAGATGAAATTTTGATGCGAAAATACATCACTAATCCTCATATGAAATTTGTTTCGTTAATTGGAATTTTTGTATTTTACGTACTAACGTTGACTGATCACAGCCAAGTGATTTAGCTGCTTGCCTGATACTTGGAAATTTAGATAGAGCCTCCTTAATAATCTGCTTTTCAAACGAAGCTACTTGCTCCTTTAAAGTACCACTAAACTTCGCGGATCCAACCTGTTCCTGGTTGCTTTGTATTTTCACTGGATCTTCTTGATTACGTATAATAGTTGGGTTACTATCTAACTCTTGTTGCACAATATAAGCTGTTATTTCTGGCTGCGTTGCTAGCAAGCAAATACGCTCCACCATATTTTTAAGTTGTCGTACATTTCCTGGCCAATCATAACACTCTAATATTTTCATTGCAGATGACTCAATCGTTCGATGGATACCATACTTTTCTTCAACAACAGCTAAGAAATGGTAGACTAGCGGTATAATATCTTGACGACGATATCTTAAAGGAGGAATTTCAATCGGGATAATATTTAAACGGTAATATAAATCCTCTCGAAAATGACCTTGCCTCACCATTTCAGCTAAATTTCGATTTGTCGCAGCGATTATGCGTACATCAATTCGAATAGGTTTTCCACTACCTAAACGCTGAACCTCAGATTCTTGGAGAACACGTAATAATTTCGCCTGTAGCAGTAAGGGCATCTCTCCAATTTCATCTAAAAACACTGTACCGCCAGACGCAATCTCAAATAACCCAGCCTTACCACCTCTTGCTGCACCCGTAAATGCTCCTGCCTCATAGCCAAAAAGCTCAGATTCTAATAAATTCTCAGGGATTGCACTACAGTTTATCGTTAATATTTGCTTATCGTTACGTCGGCTGTTTGCATGAATAAGCTTTGTAATCTCTTCTTTACCAACGCCCGATTCGCCACCAATTAATACAGTTGAGTCTACCTCTGCAACTCTCATAACCCGCTTTACAACCTGCATCATTTCTGAAGAGACTGCGATTAAACTACTTTTTGTTGTTTCTTTATTATGTAGGGCATGTAGCTTATTTTTAAAATTTTCATTTTGAACTTCTAATTTTTTTACTTCTTTCTCTAACAGTTTTAATTGTGTCATATCACGTGTAATTGCTACTACGTATTGTAATTCACCGTACTCATCAAATATTGGCTTACCAGAAACTAAAAAGCATTTTCCATTAATAAACGTCTGCAATATCGTAACTTTTTCTTTTGATTCAATTACTTTCATCGAAATGGAATCACTCATTAATCCTTCAGCAATTACGTCTTTTGCATATCTCCCCATTAAATCAATGCCAACAATTTCAATATCAATATCATTTTGAAATAAAATTTTGCCATCGCTATCACATACTGTAACGCCATCAGATATGGAGTTTAATACTTTTATGGACAACGGGTTCATAAAATCTATATAGCTATACTGCATGAATGGTTTGACATAAAATAAGCTACCTTGCGAAGTCTCTAATACATGAACAAAACAACCATCTACCTTAAAGCTTTTCGTCCCTTTACTATGATTTTTTATTATTTTTTCAAGAAGCTCTATTTGGATATCACTTTTAAACAATACCTCATCATTTTTTACAATAAAAAAATGCTCATCTTTATGTAGTTGAGTTATCGACATCTAGATCACTCCCTCTCGAACCTTAAATATTTATCAATTAATAGGTGTATCGGTTAACCATTTTTATCCATTTATAAACGCACACCTTATCCATTTACACAAAAAATTCGCTTTTTCTACGGGCATCTATACGTCGCGAAAGAACTTAAAGCATCCTTTAAATTCTTTCGCTGCTTGATATCTCGCAAGAATATAGCGAATTTTCTGTATTTTATAGAATTCTACTCTGAGGCTAGCTTTTCCTCTATTTGCTCCGCAGGTCTTGTCGACAGCTTTCGCATAATCATGAACAACACGACTGAGCCAATTAGTACTAATGTACTTAAATAAAATTGTGAACGTAAAGATTCGATGAGCGCCTGGCAGAAATAAACGACTATTAAAATACCAATTGTGACATACGATAGATATGGAAATAGCCACATTTTAATCGATAATGCCTCATCTGAAACTTTGTCATAATGACGTCGGAAACGAATTTGTGAAATAGCAATGAAAATATAAACTGCAATCATTAATCCTCCAACGCAATTCCCCAAAAAGTAGAAAATAACTTCAGGTGAAATGAAGTATAACATCGCACAAATATAAGCAACCACCGTACTACCAATAACGGCTGGGACAGGCACACCTCGACTATTTTTAATTTGCGAGAATATTTTTGGTGCATCACCTTGACGCGACATTTCTAGTAACATACGTGAACTTGTATAAAGAGCGGAATTTAAAACAGAAATTAATGAAATGAAAATGACTATTTGAATAAGTTGAGCGGCAATTGGAAGCCCTGCCATTGTTAAAATATTTGCATAAGGTGCTGCCAACATTTTTGTATCATTCCAAGGTATAAGTAAAACCATAATAGCTACTGAGCCTACAAAAAATAAACCTAATCGAAAGACAACATTGCGAATAGCGCGGACGATATTTTTCGCTGGATTTTCAGACTCTGCTGCAGCAATGGCTGCAACCTCAGCACCACAGATTGAGAATATTACAAAGACAATTGCCGTAAAAATCGGGACAATACCATTTGGTGCAAATCCACCAAATTCCGTTAAAATACCTAATCCCTTCGGCTCAGAATTTGGCCAAACCCCTAAAATCATAGCTATACCAACTATTAAAAATACAACGATAGCCGTAACTTTAACGAAGGAAAGCCAATATTCAAATTCACCAAATGACTTTACTGAATAAATATTAACGATTGTCATTAATAACGTTATACCTACACTTCCAAGCCATATTGGTATCATCGGAAACCAATTGTGCAGCATTCCCCCTATGAGTGCTGCTTCTAATCCCACAATAAATACCCAGCTTGCCCAATAAAGCCACCCCACTGTAAATCCTGCCCATGGCCCAATATACTTCCCTGCATATGAAGCAAATGAACCTAACTCTGCTGACCCTCCCGATTTCCTTCCTAATACTATTTCTCCAGCTGCCATTTCCCCAACCATTTGCATGATCAGAACTATGAGTAAGCACGCAATCGCATATGAAACCACCGCTGCTGGACCGGTACTTAAAATATTTTTTCCTGTCCCAACGAAAAGCCCCGTGCCAATAACCCCACCAATGGAGATCATTGTAATATGCCGTGTTTTCAGTGATTTTTGCAAAGCCCCCATTAAACCACCCCTTTGTGTTTTATGTAGACATTTACTAGCCCCTTTCCTTTACTACAATGTCTACCGTTTAATGAGCAATTCTGATGCCAAACCTATCAAATTATAAAAAGATTCCGAATTTTTTATCCACATATCTATTGTTCTCGTATTTTTCCAACTTAGTAATTTTAATGCTCATCAACATAGCGTGAAGTTGATTTCCGTTTCGGCTGGGCGCTTTCCTGGGGGCGTCCGATGAGCCGCTTCGCTACGCTGCAGGGTCTCATCTGTGACGCTGATCCCCAAGGAGTCGCCCCACCTCCACTCCAATCAACTTATACATGGCATACGTTCTTTACTTCTTTTCAGCGGGTGTCCAAAACATCCTCATCCCTGAATATTGCGATAAGACATTTTTCAACAACAAATGTTTTCTGTGCGAAAGCGAAGCGACAGCAACAAATGTTTTCTGTGCGAAAGCGAAGCGACAGCAACAAATGTTTTCTGTGCGAAAGCGAAGCGACAGCAACAAATGTTTTCATATGCCATTTTCAAGTTTTGATGCCAAAATACATCATTAACAGTTCATTTACATCATCTAGCCTATCCATACATTCGATTAAATGAACTCATAATATTCATCTCTTCCCTGTACTTCGCTACTGTTCGTCTGGATATTTGGATACCCTCAGCACTCAAAGTATTTGTAATCTGTTGATCAGTTAAAGGCTTTTGTTTATCCTCACCTTCGATCAACTGTTTGAGCCGCTTTTTAATATACATAATTGAATCCATTTTTCCAGAAATATTCATTACCCCTTTTGTAAATAACGATTGTAAAGCATACACACCATGGGGGGTTTTTATATATTTTCCACGCACTGCTCTGCTAATTGTTGATACATGTAGACTTAAAATATCCGCTACATCTTTTAACCGCATTGGCTTCAATGCCTCCTTACCTTTACGGAAAAAATCTGCTTGCAATTCCACTAGCAATCTAGCTAACTCATACAGTGTTTTATCACGTTGTTCAATTCCTTGTAATAATAAAAGAGCATCTCTCATTGTATCTTTGAAATATGTTTTACAATTCGGATCATTTTTTAGCATTTCAACATACTGTTTATCGATAGTAACGATTGGTAAATATCCACGATTTAATTTAATCAGCCATTCCTCTCCTAATCTTTCTACTTCGATTTCTGGCATGACATATGGAATTTCTTCGAATTGATCTCCCCTCATCACTGGATTTAAATTTTTTATATAGCGGATCGTTTTCTGCACTTCATGTAGAGACGCTTTATACTTTTTACTTAACTGTTTAATAGCTTGTGCTGCCACTAGCTCTAAATCCATTTCGATAAATCGAGAGGCCAATTTTGGAGCAAGCGCATCACCATCTACTTGAATGAGTAAAAACTCCTGATAATGACGTGCCCCTACTCCTACTGGCTCGAAAGTTTGAAGTAAGTCCAATAATGCCTCTACATGTATAACATCCGTTTTACATATAGTAGCGACAACTTCTAAATCAACATCTAAAAATAGACGTTCGTCTAAGGATTGAATTAAAAACGTTAAAATTTTTAAATCTATAGAAGATAGATTTTTATGCATAGGTACTTGTTCCAGTAAGAACTGCTCATAGCTTTCTTTTACAGCAAACTTCATCTCAATGGGATTAAATGAATGATGTTGAGGCGCATAATGTTGCGCGGAATAACTTTTATCAGAATAGCTTGCTAATTGCATAATTTCCTCATAATGCAATTTCACCTTAGCATCAGTGACTGCTAACAGTGGATTTTCGTTAGCCTTATCATAAATATACTGTTCTAGCTCATTCGTTGTATATTGTAGTATTTCCAAATGCTGTACTAATTGTGGTGATAAAACTTGCATTATTTTTTGGGAAGTTTCGATAGCCAATTGCATACCCCACACCTCCAAAACAGAATTTTCTACATAGTAACATGTTTATTCTGCAACTTTCCATTTTTTAATTTAATTTTTATTTTTACACATAGCTCATTAGCAAAAGCTAGGAGTCGTATGGTGATACGTCATAAAACTTCTTTACCCCACCCATAAAATTTTTAAATAATTCCAAAAAGTTATTGACTACACAAGTTAGTAATCATAAAATACACATATACAATAACAGTTACCACATTACGGTAAAATTTAAGGAGTGAATCAAATTGTTTCATTTACCAACTGTGCAGTTTACACAAGAGCAAGAGCAATTTCGCTTAGATGTTCGAACGTTTTTAAAGGATGAATTAGCAAAAGGAACCTTCACGCCTAAATGTGATTCTTGGCTCAGTGGAGATGATCCTGAATTCTCTAAATTAATCGGTCAAAAAGGTTGGATTGGTTTAACTTGGCCTAAAAAATATGGCGGCCAAGAGAGAAGTAGTATCGATCGATACATTTTAACAGAGGAATTTTTAGCCGTTGGTGCCCCGGTTGCTGCACATTGGTTTGCTGATCGCCAAACAGGACCCCTTCTTTTGCGTTATGGAACAGAAGAGCAACGTGATCATTTCTTACCGAAGATTGTAAAAGGTGAATGCTACTTCGGCATAGGTTTGAGTGAACCGAATAGTGGTTCTGACCTCGCTTCGGTCAGCACACGTGCAGAAAAAGTAGATGGTGGATGGATTGTCAACGGTCAGAAAATATGGACGAGTAACGCACACCTCTGCCATTATATGGTTACCTTAGTACGTACTAGCCCTTTCGATGGAAAAAATAAACATGCTGGACTCAGTCAGTTGATTGTCGATTTACATGTGGAAGGTGTAACTGTTGTTCCCATCAAATTTTTAACTGGCGAACATCATTACAACGAAGTGTTCTTTGATAATGTTTTTGTACCTGACAATATGGTTGTTGGAGAGGTCGGTAATGGCTGGATTCAAGGGTTAGCAGAGCTGGCTTTTGAGCGTAGTGGCCCAGAGCGGATATTGAGTACCTTCCCACTAATCGATGAGCTTATTCAAGAGTTAAAGCGCCAAAACAATTTAGAAGGGTTACAGCAAGCGTCTAAAATAGTAGCTCGTCTTTGGGGTTTACGTAATTTATCAATTGGTGTAGCTCAACTTCTAGAATCCGGTAATGGTGATGATGTATCTATTCCTGCAGCACTTGTGAAGGCTCTTGGTACGAAATTTGAGCAAAGTATTCCTGAAATCACACGCTTAATCGTACAGACATATCCAACACTTGACGCGCATCGTAAAATCGATCGCTTTATGGCTGAATCCATTTTACATGCACCAGGTTTTACTATTCGCGGAGGAACTTCAGAAGTACTGTATGGCGTTGTAGCGAAAGGGGTTATAGCACAATGAGTGAAATGAGAGACATGATCGTTGATGTTGTAGAGCGTATGTTAAAAGAAAAAGTTGATAAAGATTTAGTCGATACAGTGGAACAAGGTAATTGGGCACCAGAACTATGGGAACTGTTTAAAGAAAATGGAATGACTGTTGTAGCTGTTTCAGAAGAAAATGGCGGTGCTGGTGGCGACATAGAGGATTTATTAAATATTGTTCGTTTAACTGGAAAATACGCAGCACCGATTCCATTTATAGAAACAACATTTGCAAATTATTTACTGCAGTTTACGCAGTTACAAGTCATTGAGGATCTAGCTACGTATATGCTATGCCCTAACCAAGCCTTTACGTTAGAGAATGGCAAATTAACGGGCGACGTGATTCAAGTCCCTTGGGCACGTCATACAAAACACCTAGTGACACTTGCCAATAGTACGGAGGGTGCACATCTTGTAGAAATAGATTTAAGCCAAGCTGAAATTAAGCTAGGGTCGAATTTAGCAAGCGAGCCGCGTGATACCGTAATATTCCAAGATGCTACGGCTTCACAAGTATCTGCTGTGTTACCTCCTGATAAGGTACACACTATAATAACACTTAATTCTGCGTTCCAATTAGCACTGATGACCGGTGCGATCGATAAAATAAATGACTTAACTATTCAATATACGAAAGAACGTGAGCAATTCGGTCGACCGATTCATCGCTTCCAGCTCGTTCAACAGCATATTGTAAATTTAGCAGGTGAAACGGCTATTGCTCTTGCAGCATTTAATAATGTTACAGAAGCCCTTCAGATGAACAGTCAAAATAGTGAGGTTGCTTACGCTTGTATTCGTTTTGAAGAAATTATTCAAGCAGTGACAACAATTGCGCATCAAGTACACGCTGCAATTGGTACAACACACGAACATAGTTTACATCAATTTACACGCAGACTTTGGTCATGGCGCGATGAAGGAGCCAGCACCTCTTATTGGACTCAAATTGTCGCAACACAACTATTGGAAAATAGCGGAGATAGCCTATGGGGTTATTTAACTTCGTTCAGTGCAAGCTCACCGCTTCTTAAAGTAGATGGATAAGGGCGGCAATGTTACAAAGTTTAAATTAATTGAAAACTACTAAGATAAGGAGTGTTATCAATGACTGATTTACTTTTTGAAGTGCAAGACCATGTTGCCACAATTACATTAAATAGACCTGAAGCGTACAATGCTTTTAGTGAAGAGATGATCTCTAAATGGATAGAAGCCCTTGAAAATGTCCGTGATTCAGAGGATATTCGTGTCGTTATCGTAAAAGGGAATGGTAAATCATTTTGCGCTGGTGGGGATATTAAAGCGATGCAAGCCGGTGAAGGATTTTTCCAAAGTGAGGACGATATCTCTTCAACAGGTTTAGCACGCAAAAATTCTCTTTGGAAAAAGATTCAGCGTATCCCCCTTCTCCTTGAAGAAATTGATAAGCCCGTTATTGCACAGGTACATGGATTTGCAATGGGCGCAGGACTTGATATGGCCTTAATGTGTGATATTCGGATAGCTGCAAAATCTACAAAGATCTCAGAAAGCTATATTAACGTTGCAATCGTGCCGGGCGACGGCGGTGCTTATTATTTACCAAAATTAATCGGCATCGACCAAGCATTAGACATGTTCTGGACAGCTCGTGTATTAACTGCTGATGAAGCAAAAGACAAAGGTGTTGTGACATTTGTTGTCGAGGACCAAGATCTTGACGAATACACATTGAATTATGCAAAGGAATTAGCAAGTCGTCCAACTACGACATTGCAATTCATTAAGCGTGCTGTTTATCAAAGTCAACGGATGGATTTACGTACTGCCCTTGATTACATTTCTTCACAAATGGCAATTGTCACAGAGCTAGATGATTTTAAAGAGGGTGTAAACGCAGTAGTAGAAAAACGTAAGCCCGTTTATAAATGAAATGTTTAGGAGGACGAACAATGCAACCTCTTGAAAATATTCGAGTGTTGGATTTATCTCGCGTCTATGCTGCCCCTGCTGGCTCCATGATGTTGGCCGATTTAGGAGCAGAAGTAATTCGCATAGAACATCCAAATGGCTCTGATAGTATGCGTGATTGGGGTCCATTTGTAAATGGTCAAAGTACGTATTATTTATGTGCCAATCGCAATAAAAAATCGATTACATTAGATTTAAAGACAATAGAAGACAGAGAAAAATTTAAAGAACTTGTCAAAGATACTGATGTCGTACTCGAAAATTTTAAGACGGGTGACATGGAACGAATGGGACTAAGCTATGAGGAATTAAGAAAAGTGAATCCTAGAATCATATATTGCGCGGTTACAGGATTCGGTCAAACAGGTCCTCTTGCACATGAACCGGGCTTCGATCCTGTTATTCAAGCGATGAGTGGTTTAATGCATGTTACTGGCTCAGCTGAAGGAGAAGCGACAAAAGTCGGTGTTCCTATTGCAGATATTTTAACCTCTAATTATGTAGTCATTAGTATTTTAGCCGCTTTACGAATGCGTGACCAAACAAATACAGGGCAATTTATCGACTTAGCATTATTAGACGTTCAGATGAGTAGTTTAGCAAATGTAGCAAGCGCTTATTTAAATACAGGCTTTATCTCTGAACGTCTAGGGAATCGTCATAATAATGTTGCGCCCTATCAAGTATTTCACTGTGAGGATGGTCCCTTAATGATTTGCGTCGGTACAGATGGACAATTTAAAAAGTTTTGCACGATGTTACAACGTGAAGAATGGGCTAATGATCCGCGTTTTTTAACAAATACAATGCGCAAACAACATGAAGCGGAGCTAGTTCAGATGATTACTGACATTACGATGACAAAAACACGGGATGAATGGATTACCTTATTACAACAATACAAAATTCCAGGTGGACGTGTGAACACCATTGCTGAAGCACTAGAACATCCTCAATTTATTGCACGCGACATGATTGGTGAAATAGAGCACGAACAATATGGTACGATCAAATTCATCAAAAGCCCGATAAAGTTCTCTAATTTATCTATTCAATATAAATTAGCACCACCGATACTTGGAGAACATACGAACGAATTCCAAAAGTCCTCTCTACAAAAATAAAATTGCGCTATAATAGAGGTAAAATGTATTAATAAAGGTAAATCCTCCGGCATATGTAGAAAAAAATTTTATTACGTAGGTGACGAGATGAATCAAGAGATTTTCGAAAAAAACTATACAATGTCATCGCTGCACAAAGCTATTAAAGTGCTAAAAGCTTTTTCAAAAGATGAGCCTAGCCTTTCCCTAACTGAGTTAAGTAAAAAAACAGGGATAAGCATTTCTAGTTTACAACGCTTCGTTTCTACCTTTGTGTACGAAGGCTTTCTTCATAAAGACGAGCGTACTAAACGCTATCAATTAGGTCATTCACTTCTGTATTTAGGAAATTTAGTAAAAGAAGAATCCAGTCTTATTATTGTCGCAGACCCTATTTTAAAAAAGCTAAACGAAGAAATAGGCGAAAGTGTTTCCATGAATATTATTGACGGATTGGAAAGACGATGTATTTTAAACTATGATTCAACATATCCGCTTTCAACGAAAATGTTTGTAGGTGACACCTCTCCCCTTTATGCAGGTGCATCATCTAAAATATTACTCGCATTTATGACAGATGTTGAAGAATATGTAGAGAATATTAGTCTTGAATCTATCACTGATCAGACAATACTTTCAAAAGAGCAGCTGTGGGGGGATTTACAACAGATTCGTAGTCAGCGCTTTGCGAGAAGCAATAGTGAGCGTGTACGTGGAGCATGTTCTTTATCTGCACCGATTTTAAACGCTTCCAACCAAATCATTGCATCCGTGTCACTCGTTATACCAGAAGTACGCTACAGTGACTACGATGAAAATTTATTAATTAAAATGATTCAAAGCGTTGCATTAGAAATAGAAAAGCAATTGTATTGATAGAAACAAAGAATAAACCCGAACAGATCCACTTTTTAGTGCCCTCTATTCGGGTATATTGCTTTAATTATTTGACTCATCACCAAAATTATGGACGAAGAGGAACGGAAATCAACCCCACATTATGGTGAAGAGCTAATTATTTACTAATCCTAAGAAATCATGCCATTGATTTAAGCGTGGCAGTTCAACATGCTGATTATAGGATTGATTTTTTAAAATTACTTTTGTCTTCACATCTTGCAGTGTTTCTAATACAGCTAGTTTATCATCCACATAAACATCTAAAGATAACTCTTTGATGATCGCCACTTTTTCTGTATCCTGCATTCCGCAGAAAAAATGACCTTCTGTGATTGGAAAACCTTGGGCTTCCATCCAAGCTCTTGTTTGCTCACAATACTGTTTTGGACGTGAAGTAATATAATAAATGTCATGTCCTTGCTGTGCCAAAGCTTGAAGCGTCTCGAGTGCTCCCTCAAAAGAAGGACAATCCGTAAAATAAATTTCCTCTAACGAACTATTCCACATTGCTGATCCTTCAGCATCTGTTAATCCAAAAGGTTCGTGAATTTCAACTCTTTGCAAAGCTTGAAATGTTTCTAGTGCAACATTTTTACTAAGTTTTTTATTATAGAGCCCAAAGGCATGTGCTCGTAAATCGATGAGTGTGTCATCTATATCAAATCCAAATTTCATCTTGTCTTTCTTCCCTTCACGAAGCCTTGTTAATGAAGTTAGTCGCAAATGTTTGCTCTTTTTCAATTTGCGTCGCTAATACTTCCTCAATAGCTTGCTCGCGCATTTGTTGAAACTCTTGTACGTTAAAATGAACAAGCGTATCTTTATTTAATAGTGGTGCAAGACAATCTGCATCCTTGAGTGCACTATTGAGACCAAATGCCCCAGTTGGTGTCATCGTGTGAACAGCATCCCCTAATAGCACAAGTCCCTTTGTCCCCCAGCAGTCACAATGACTACTGAATACGTCAAGCAATACAAAATCTTGCCAAGATCGAATATGTTCGTTAACAGTATCAGATAGTTCCGGAAATTGCTCTGAAAGCTGTTGGATAAATGGTGTAAATGCATTTTTTCTAAGCTGAGGAAAACTTCCTTGTTCAATATTCCAGCCGATTTGAATAAACCCACCTACCTGCGTAAACAATGATAGCTGTTTATCACCGATTAAAGCCATTTTAATTGACGGCTCCCATCCGTGAGGTGCAGGAATTTTTGCCCATAATAAATCAAAACCATGCTTATGCTTTTGACTTTCAATGTGTGCTTGCTTACGAATCGTAGAGTAACGACCGTCAGCACCGATAATTAACTGACTATTTATTTCTAATGTTTCCCCATTTTTTGTTGCAATGACACCTATATATCTGCCAAAAGAATCAACTATGAGCTTCGTCACCTTCGTATTTAGGAAACATGAAAAGTGCGGAAAATGCTGTGTTTCTTGTAAAATTCCCTTTAATAGATTTGCTTGCGGCACATGAATTCCTAAATGTCCTACAGCTTCATCAGGAAAAATAGTTTTAAATGCTCTACCTTCTGTGTAGTATTCAAGCTTTCTCATACGTAATAAACCGAGTGCCTCGACCGCTTCAAAAAGTTGATGACTTTTTAAAACTGCCTCACCCTCTTCATTTAAATGCTCGCCGCGAAATGCCTGCCCCAATGCTGCGTTTTTTTCCAGTAGGATTACAGAAAGACCTTTCTTCGCTAGTAAGTGCGAAAGAAGTGCTCCACCTGGCCCAGCCCCTACAATACAAACATCTGCTTGATAATTCACTTTTCCTCACCTATCTTAGGATAAGCAATGATACGTAAATCTTGCCCAACCTGCTCAAACGAAGCAAATTCTACATCCCACGCTTCATCCATAGAAGTTGGATTGTGACCAGCAATCGGTGTTAAAGATAAACTTCCACCGAGAACCTTTGGCGCTATGTAAATTACATATTTGTTAATAGCACCTTGCTGTAAAAATGAAGCGTTTATCGTACTTCCACCCTCTACTAAAATATCCGTAATGCCATATTGATATAGTTTTTCAAGCATATCATCAACAACAAGCCCCTCAGATTCATGTCGAACTGGCAATACAGTCACGCCTTTTTCCTCAAATGCTGTTATTTTTTTTGGATTGACATTTTCACTACATACAATAATTGTTTTCGCTTCTTCTACATTCAAGACATTGGCGTGCGCCGGTGTACGAAGTAAGCTATCCATAATAATGCGTACTGGATTTTTTCCGTAATTTTCTTTTAATCTTGTCGTTAAGGATGGATTGTCTGCTAAAACAGTTCCAACCCCAACTAAAATGCCATCCACTTCATGACGAATACGATGAACATCCTCACGCGCCGCCTCACCAGTTACCCACTTGGAATGTCCAGTATGAGCTGCTATTTTCCCGTCTAAAGTCATCGCATACTTCGAAATAATAAATGGTCGTTTTGTTAGCATATTATGAATAAAACGTTCATTTATACGGCGAGCTTGTGCTTCTAAAACACCGACCTCTACCTCAATGCCCACATCTCGTAACAGTTGAATACCACGTCCAGCAACAGCCGGATTTGGATCTTGCATCGCTACAACAACACGACTAACTGCAGATTCCTTCACTAAATTTGCACAAGGGGGTGTTTTTCCATAATGCGAACATGGCTCAAGAGTTACATAAAGTGTAGCACCTTTAGCATGTTCTCCAGCCATACGGAATGCATGCACCTCTGCATGTGGCTCACCTGCTTTTCTGTGTAAACCTGTTCCAACAATTACACCATCCTTGACGATTACAGCGCCTACTAACGGATTGGGATTCGTATTTCCTTTTGCACTAGCAGCTAAATCAAGTGCTAGCTGCATGTATTTTTCATCTGTTGTCATCGTCGTTCCTCCATTCACTTCTCTTCGCGCAAATGTCCAGATTTCTCTACTTTCGTGTCTAAATAAAAACGATTTGTCTCCGTTAATCCTCCCCATAATGGGACATGTCCTTCTGCTGCCAAACCATGCGCCTGTAACGCGGCAAGCTTCTTCGGATTATTGGTAATCAGTGTAACTGGCTTTGAGCGCAGTGCAGCTAACACGGTAATGGCATCTTCATAAGAACGAGTATCGTCCGGGAAGCCAAGAGCATGGTTTGCTTCAACCGTATCTAACCCCTCTTCTTGTAATAAATAAGCGAGTGATTTCGAGAATAGCCCGATACCACGACCTTCATGATCTGCTAAATAGAAAATAGCACCACAGCCATGCTCCACAATCATTTTCATCGATTCCTGTAATTGATAGCCACAATCACAGCGCTGGCTTCCAAAAATATCACCTGTATGACAAATGCTATGCATACGAATTAAAGCATTCTCTGCATGTGCAAAATCTCCATAAACAAGCACTGATGACTGCTGTAAAAAAGCTAAATTTGCAGATGCTAATCCATCAATGATTTCTTCTTTCGATTGGTTCGCTCCTACTTTTAACCAGTTATACCACTGAAATGTCGCAGAAAATTCACCCTGTTTTACCGGTAATTTAACTGGACCAACTAGGCAAATACTTTCAGATTCAGATTGTTTCACGATCGTCATTTTGTCTTTCACTATGTCCAAAACTTTAGTAGTAATTGTCATATTTTCTCCAACCTTCTATTGTTAAACAGCTAGTTCATTCACTAACTGAGCACTTGTATTTTCACAACACTTACATTACGTAACTTAGTTTACAATAATAACTAACAACTGTCAAACTACAGCTCCTATTCTATTAAAAAAAATTAAGTAGAAACAAAAACTGCTACATTACGTTGTAATCATATACTAATAGCTTATGGAGGTGCTATTTTTTCTGTGCAGGCTAGTCTATAATAAGCTGTGGTAACTGTAATGACGAAAGGAAGTTAAGAATGCAATTTGAAAAAAATGTTCAGGTGAAGCAGCCAAAATACCAACAAATAGCTGTCGACCTAGCCTCAAAAATCGTAGAAAGAAAATATAGAATTGGCGATAAAATTTACGCAAGATCGTCTCTAGCTAGCCAATACAATGTCTCTTCGGAAACTGCTAGAAGAGCGATTGCCGTTTTGCAAGACTTGGAAATTGTGGAGGCAACTAAAGGGAGTGGAGTTATTATCATCTCCTATGAAAAGGCTGCATCTTTTGTCCGACAGTTTCAGGATGTTCAATCTGTCCATGAACTACAGCATGAGCTTATGACTAGCATTCAGAAGCAACACCAAGAATTAATAAATCTACAGGATAAGACTAAACAACTTATTAGTCGAACTGAACATTTCCGATCCGTCAATCCATTTATCCCATATCAATTAGAGATGACAGCTGAAAGCCCTTGTATCCACCAAACAGTTCAGGAATTGAATTTTTGGCAAAATACATCTAGCACGATTGTCGGAATTCGTCGTAATAATGAATTATTATTATCACCTGGTCCATATGTGTCATTGGAAGAAGGAGATATCGTTTACTTTATAGGTAATGATGAAAGTTTCGCTCGAGTTCAGAGCTTTTTATACCCAAATTAAAATCCGCTTAAGCGCTGATATAACAGCGTTTAAGCGGATTTTTTCTATTTTGTCGATTTGACAAAAGTAACAACTCTTTGTTAGGGTTAAGTTGTTACTTGTTTATATTTGGGTATCATTATCCTCAAATAGCATTTATCTTCATTCAGTGAGTGTCCAAACGCCTACTGTACTAGAAGAACTAAGCCTAAAATGTCACGTACCGTGGCAAATTATCTGTGCGTAAGTGAAGCAAGCCATTTACGCCAAGGCGAAATTGATCTACGAAAGGAATGGTTCTATTGGAAAAAATAAAAGTGGAGCATGTTTCTAAAGTTTTCGGGAAACATATTCCCCAAGCATTAGAACTCGTCAAGCAACAAAAAAGCAAGACTGATATCTTAAAAGAAACAGGGGCAACTGTTGGTGTATACGATGCAAGTTTTACAGTAAATGAAGGTGAAATCTTCGTTATTATGGGACTATCAGGAAGCGGGAAATCAACGCTTATCCGACTTTTAAATCGACTTATCGAGCCTACAAACGGAAATATTTATATCGACGGAGAAAATATTTCTAAAATGGGCAAAGAGAGTTTACGAAATGTAAGAAGAAATAAAATGAGTATGGTCTTTCAAAACTTCGGTTTATTCCCCCATCGTACACTTCTTCAAAACACTGAATATGGCCTTGAAATTAGAGGCGTCTCTAAAGAAGAACGACAAGCCAAAGCAGAGCAGGCTCTCGAAAATGCAGGCTTACTTGCTTATAAGGACCAATATCCGAATCAATTATCAGGTGGTATGCAACAGCGTGTTGGATTAGCACGTGCACTAGCAAACGACCCTGAAATATTACTAATGGATGAGGCCTTTTCTGCACTCGATCCATTAATTCGTAAAGAAATGCAAGATGAGTTACTCGATTTACAAAGCACAGTGAAAAAAACAATTTTATTTATCACGCACGATTTGAATGAAGCACTACGTATTGGTGATCGTATCGCTATTATGAAAGATGGCTCAATCATTCAAATTGGTACTGGAGAAGAAATTTTAACAAATCCCGCAAATGATTATGTTAAAACCTTCGTAGAAGACGTCGATCGCTCTAAAGTATTAACAGCTGAAAATGCCATGGTTCGACCTGTATATGTCAATGTAGATGTAGATGGACCGACTGTGGCACTTAAACGAATGCGCGAAGAAACGGTTAGTTTACTAATGGCCGTTGACAAAAATCGACATTTGAAAGGCTTTATTACTGCTGACGACGCACGGGCTGCAGCTAAAAGACAAGAACAAACGGTACATTCAATTGTTCAATCTGAAATATTGACTGTTCCACCAGATATGCTTTTACAGGATATTTTAGGCATGATTCATAATTCTCCTACTCCTATTGCAGTTGTAGAAAATGAGCGCTTACTTGGTGTTCTCATCCGGGGCGTTGTCATCGAAGCACTTTCAACTAGCGATGAGGAGGTAGTAGCAGATGAATAATTTTTTAGACAATATCCCAGCTATACCCGTGGGAACGTGGGTAGAATCAGTTATGGACTGGTTGACGAGTAATTTTTCACTGTTTTTTAACTTGATTCAAAAAAATGGAAAACTACTCATGAATCAGGTCACTGATTTATTAGTAAGCATTCCCCCGATTATTCTTATTTTACTTGTTGTCATTTTAGCCTTTTTCGTTACCGGCAAAAAATTCGGGCTCGCAACGTTTTCATTAATTGGTTTGTTATTTATCTATAATCAAGGCTTATGGACACATCTTATGGAAACAACTACGCTCGTGCTCTTTTCAAGTATCATCTCCATCATTGTAGGTATTCCACTTGGCATTCTAATGTCCAAGTCAATAGTAGCTGAAAATGTGATTAAGCCGATACTCGATTTCATGCAAACAATGCCTGGCTTCGTGTACTTGATTCCTGCCGTTGCCTTCTTTGGTATCGGGATAGTACCTGGCGTATTTGCATCCGTTATTTTTGCCTTACCACCTACTGTGCGTATGACGAACCTAGGAATTCGCCAAGTACCAAAAGAATTGGTAGAAGCTGCGGATTCATATGGTAGTACCTCAAGACAAAAACTATTTAAAGTTGAAATACCTCTTGCCAAATCAACTATAATGGCAGGGATTAACCAAACTGTTATGCTATCACTTTCAATGGTTGTAACTGCTTCAATGATTGGTGCACCTGGTCTAGGACGCGAAGTATTAACTGCACTACAACGTACACAGGTCGGAAATGGCTTCGTTGCAGGTCTAGGTCTTGTTATTTTTGCCATTATTATAGACCGCTTAACGCAAAGCTTTAATAAGAAGAAAACTGTATAGAAAACAGGGGATTTATTTGTAAAGTCTTAGTTTTTCATTTTCATAGCTAAGATTTACGCTATTAATATATGAAAGGGAGATTCAATGAAACTGAAAACTTTAACTAAATTAGGAATGGCTTTAGGGCTTGGCTTTTTGCTAGCTGCATGTAGTGGTGATGATTCAAGTAAGAGCGATGGTAACTCAAAGGACGTCAATCTAGCCTACGTTGAATGGGATACAGAAATTGCTTCCACTAATGTAGTTGGGCAGGTGCTAGAGGATTTAGGTTACAATGTAACATTAACACCACTCGATAATGCAATTATGTGGGAGGCTGTTTCAAAAGGTGACGCAGATGGTATGGTTGCTGCTTGGTTACCAAATACTCATGGCCAACAGTACAAAAAATATAAAAATGATCTTGATGAGCTAGGCGAAAACCTTGCTGGTGCAAAAATAGGTCTAGTAGTGCCAAGCTATATGGACGTTAATTCAATTGAAGATTTAAAAAATCAAGCAGATCACACAATTACGGGTATCGAGCCTGGTGCTGGAATTACAGCTGCTACAGAAAAAGCTTTAGATGAATATGATAACTTAGCAGATTGGAATCTAATAACATCTTCATCTGGTGCAATGACAACTTCTCTTGCTAAAGCAATTAAAAATAAAGAAGACATCATCGTGACTGGCTGGTCTCCTCACTGGAAATTCGCTAAATATGACCTTAAATATTTAGAAGATCCAAAAGGAATTTTTGGTGGAGAAGAAACAATTAACACATTCGTACGTAAAGGGTTAAAAGAAGATAAACCAGATGTATATTCTGTGCTAGATAACTTCCATTGGACTCCAGAAGACTTAGAGAGCGTTATGCTTGAAGTTATGGATGGTAAAGACCCAAAACAAGCTGCTAAAGATTGGGTTGAAGCTAATCCAGACAAAGTTGCTGAATGGACAAAGGATGTCAAAAAATAATTTTAAAAAACGGACGGACAACTAACGAAAGGTTGTCTGTCTTTTTTTAAAGGTTTATCTCATCTTATTTGAAGAACATTAAAGATACTCTATAAAAATCTTTCCCCGTAATGAACAGAATACGAATTATTAACACCTATATTAATACCTATCACATTATCCTTATTTCAAAAAATAATACATAATATTTAATGCTTATTATTTCTTTTTAAAGCATTAGCGAATTTTCGTCGTTATGTAAGGATAAAAAAGCCACCCCACAACGATTAAACCGATGCAGGGTGACTATTTAATCCATTAACTAAGATAATAATTTCAAAGATATCGCTGCCCCTAAAACAAGTGTAATGCAAACAATACGTCTCCAATCCTTGGACTCATTGAAGAACAACATACCGAGTATTGCACCGCCTGCCGCTCCTATTCCTGTCCAAATGGCATATGCCGTGCCCATTGGCAATGTTTCCATCGCATATGCAAGACCAGCAAAGCTCAAGGTAAAAACTAAAATTAAAATCACTAAATTTTTAATACTTTTAGCATCATTATACTTACTAATCATATAAACACCTAGCATCTCACATAGCCCCGCAACTACTAATGCAATCCATGCCATTATTCATTCACCTCTTTCTCTTTAGGCTCCCCGGTCACAAGCTTTAAACCGACGACCCCTGCAAGTAAAACGACGATACATAAAATTTTGGCTAATTTCCATGGCTCCCCGAACAGTAAGCTATCTGCACACACAGTGCCCGCTGTCCCCAAGCCTACGAATACTGCATAAACAGTGCCGACCGGCAAGCTTTCTCCAGCCTTAATTAGTAAATAAAAGCTAATAAAAATTGCAATAGCAGTACCAAACCATTCAAATACACTTCCTGCATGCTTCAAACCTATAACCCAGCCAACTTCAAAAAAAGCAGCAATTACGACACTTAACCATTGTTTGTTCATTGCGAATTCCTCCATTTTATTGTTAAAATCACGGATGTTGAACGATTTTCTGACCTAACTGATCACTTTTTCAGGATACCCAATCACTTCATGCTGTCTACCTCTGAACTAAACTCCTTTCCCACAGTAGCCAAATAAAAAAAGCCTAAGAAACACTGTTGTAAACAGTATCTCCCAGGCTTTTATCCTTCCGTGTCACAAAATCAATTTTGTGGTTTTCTCTCGGACCAGACTAGCATTTGCTACGGAACCCTAGAAAACTTTCATATTTGATTATGCTATTAGTATAGCAAATTATTCAGTCACTTTCTACTCGTACATAACCAACTTTTTCAACTAGTGCTTGCCCCTCATCTGATACAATCCAGTCGATAAACTTCTTTACATTAGGATTATCTGTTCCAGCTGTAACAGCATAAAATTCAGATACGAGTGGGTATGTACCATTACGAATATTTTCCTTTGTAGGCGCAATTCCATCAATGGACAATAATTTAATTTCTTTGTTTTTCACCATTTCTGTTGAATAAAATCTAAACGTATAGCCAATGGCATTTTTATAATTACGATATTGTGATACATCGTGGATGATACCACCCATACCTGTTGCAACATTTTCAGCAGGTGCTTCCATAATTGGTGTATCTCCCATCATTCTTTCAAGTGCTGTTTGGCTTCCGCTATCTGCTGGGCGTTGAAAGGCACGAATTGTATCATTTTTCCCACCAACTTCACGCCAATTTGTAATTTTTCCAGCGTATATTTGTTTAAACTGCTCCAGGGATAAACCATCTACACTGTTCTTATGATTGACGAAAAAGACAAATGCCTCTCGTCCAATAGGTGTCATATTAAATGTAAGACCTTCCATCTCAGCTTGCCTCTTTTGTGATTCAGATGGCGCTGCTACAAAAATCAGGTCAACATCTCCTGAAATCAAATTTTGATAAGCTTCGGGTGTACGACTCACCATCACTCTACTTCTATCATATGGGTAGTAACCCTTTGGATATGTCGCTTCTACAAAGGCGGCATACAGTGGATATAGCGCCATCGCCCCATCTAATTGTGGTAGTGACTCCACTAATTGTAATGAAACCTTTGTATCTGGCTTTACTACTTTATTTTGCTCGGTAAATGGCTGATAGGCCGATACATCAATTTCTGCATCAACAGTTGGAATACTCATTTTGTAGTAATGTTGAAAAGGCTCAATCGAAGCAATTAAAAGCGCAATTCCCATTATCCCAGCTAACCCTATTTTCCGCTTCCTCGTTGTCAACCAATCAAAAATTAAACAAACAAATAGGATGAATAAACATATTGGAACGGTTAATAATAATCCCTTAAAATGTAGCCCTCCACTTAACATTAAAGACAGCCCAACTACCCCTGTGAAAAATAGTAATCCTATGAGGATAAACAGTGACTGAAACACTTTCATAATCATTCAGTTCGACCTCCAAAAGTGGAATTTTACGCCAGTATATTTATACTAGGTTATTCTCAGAAGATAAACAATAACGTATTCAGAAGATTGTGTTAAAATAAAACGTATTATTGTAAGGAGGTATTACATATGGCAATTGAAAAAGTACGTAAGCATTTAACACAATGGAATGCGGAACACAAAATACAGGAGCTAAACGAAAGCTCGGCGACTGTTGAACTGGCAGCACAGGCACTCGGATGCGAGCCAGAACGCATTGCGAAATCCTTATCGTTTCTCGTAAGCGATGGAGCGATATTAGTTGTTGCTGCAGGCGATGCCAAAGTCGACAATGCAAAATATAAAGCGATTTTTGGTGCAAAGGCAAAGATGCTTGGGAAAGATGAAGTACTTGAAAAGATCGGACATGATGTAGGTGGTGTGTGTCCTTTTGGCGTGAATGAGGGTGTTGCTATTTATTTAGATGAATCCCTTAAACGCTTCACAACAGTATTCCCTGCATGTGGTAGCAGTAACTCCGCCATTGAACTTACTATTTCTGAATTAGAAACTTATACTCCATATCAAGAATGGGTTGATGTTTGCAAAGGCTGGAATGAGTAAAAATATAATTATCGGCGAAACTTTCTATAGAGCTTCGCCGATTTTGATTTAGCTTTCTTCCCTATACCCAACGGCTAACCAGTGAGAATCCCATTCTGTAATTTGATTGCCTACTCTACAAGATAAGCCGCATGCACGATTATCAGCGATAAATGAGCCGATTAACCATTTCTTTGTTTGTAATCCTTCTTTAAGCCTTATCGTTATAGAAGGCATTTCTACATATTGCTGATAAATAAACAAATTATCATCATAATGGGTGTTTGCAGAGGCATTCGTTTTCGTACCATCTCCTGCATAAATTTCTACAGTATTCCCTTCCCGTGAATAGACAGGTTTCTTTACAAACGGCAAATTTTCCTGAACAAATGGCTCTCCCGAAAGATAGGTTGGTAGCATATATTTCTGAATGGCCGCTCGCTCTTCTGCGTTAAAAAGAAGCGGATCATTTTTTCTTTCCCAAATCAGCCATAATAAGATTTTCGATTGCAGTACATATGCAGCGGGGGCGTTGATAATAGCAAGCCGACTATCTTTTACAAGTTCCAATAAATGTAGACCAATACGCTCACCGTCGGAAGACACATCATCTATTAAAAACTCTACAGGGTGTGCAGGGCGATACAAAATATCAATTTTCTCCATTTTAGGCGTATAAAGTCCTCGAGCTATATTAGCCGTATTACTAGAGAAAATGATTAGCTCTTCTATAGGTATATATTCTACATCAAAAGGTATACATTTCTTTAAAAACTGTACCTGGCAGTATTCCTCATAATCTTCCGCTGCCGTTTTCCCTGTGATGACGATTTTAGGTTTTTTCAAATCATTTACATAATGCATAGCTGAAAAGAGTGCACTAGACAAAGTTTTCTGTAATGCAGAAATATCATTTGGACTATCAAATCCGAAATGCTGACAAAGCGCTTCATTTATCTCAAAAGTTTCTTGGACAAGAAATGGCGTTTCACCATTTAATTCAAGACATTTTATTTGTCCGTCCTCTGTACAAATAAAATCAAAGCGTGCCAGTACCGATTGTTGCTGTAAATAATCTAATTGGATATAGGGCAGCATTTCAGAACGAATGCCCAGTGCTAAAAGTTGTTCATCCGATAAATGCTTAAATTGTTTACCCACCTTCAAAAATATTTTCCAGAGTATAGTAGATGCATAGTTAATTTCTTCAATCTTCTCTTCAGGTAAATCCATTACATCATATAAGGCGTACTCTAGGTTCTCAAAGTCAGGAAAAAAATCAGGAAATTGAGCATAAAATACTTGGCGTTGTTGAAAATAATTGTCCATAATGTTTTCTCCTTTTAAGAAGATGAAGAGCCACCTCGAGAGGCACCACCTGAACCGAAACCTGATTTCCCAGTGCTGGATGATGAGTGATTTGAATAAGTACTATTCGAAGATGAATCTGAACTATTTGAGAATGAACGCTTGCCACTCGAATAAGAGTTGGAACCGCTTGTATTTGAATTAGAGCTATTTGTTGTTGAGTTATTTGAACTGTTAGATGTTGTGCCAGACGAATTTTGAGAGCCGTTCGTCGTGATTCCATTTGTATTTGTATTTTTACTTTCGCTAGTATTACTATGAGTCGAACGTGGCATTGCTGAACCTGAACCACCACCTTTATCCTCTCGATCTGTACCATTTTTTAGATTGCGGCTTTTATAAATAGCACTTCCGATCAATGCTCCGGTAGTTGCATACATAAGTCCATTAAAGAAATGATGTGCATAATGAGGCGAATTTTCATCTAAACATTCGAAGGAACCATCATCACTTTCTTTCCATTCATCACATGCATTTGCCATGTCGCTATCATAAACACTTTGTAAATCATCTCTAGCTGTTGCCGTATTGTTTTCTTCCATTACATTATTTGTATCCGCTGAAGGAGCAGAGGATTCCTCAACAGTTTGACTTTCTGTATTCCCACACGCGGCTAATTGCATAGCCATAAATGACGCAGTTGTGACTGCTATATATTTTTTCATTTGTTTTGCCATATTAAATTTCTCCTTTATCTCGATACCTACTTTACGGATGTTTACTTCTTTAAGTTTCATTTTTTACAAATTCATACATATTATTATGGCACTAAAAACTCCCTGATGGATGAAATCATTCACCTTCAGGGAGTTTTACACAAATTATTTATTCGGTACTGCTTTTCTTCCGTATGTCATAAAGCGCCATAGCTTTTCAAATGGTCCCATTTTAAAGAATTTGAACCAGATGACACTAAAGATAATTTGAATGACAAAAGTGATGGGTGCAATGATTACTACATCAGAAGGCGAAACAACTTCAAGCCCCATTGAAGACATAATAGCTAGGCCAATAAAGCTTTGAGCTAAATAGTTTGTAAATGCCATTTGCCCAACTCGTCCAATTGGCTTGAGTAACTTTGCAATTTTCTTATTCTCTAATAAAACAAATAGACAAGCTAAATAAAAATATGTTGTCGGAATTACACCTACGCCAATAATTAATTGTAGATTTTGATCGTCTCCTTTTGAGGCAAACCAAATCCAAAGCGAGATTCCTACAAAGAATGGGAAGGTAACGAATTGAATCCACTTTATTTGTTTTGAGTAGTCACTTACATGACTAATCCAATCGGCTTTTGCCACTAAAAAACCAGTTAAAAACATGATAAAAATAGTAATAGCATCATTTCCTAATAAACCAAAAATAGTTGAAAGGGTTTCTTGATTTGGCAACAATATTTGTCCAAGAATGCACAGGATATGAACAGTAATGATTGCAAATAGCCATTTACTAATTGTTGAAATCTTTGCATGATAAAAAGGAATAAGTAAAAAACCTATTACTGCATAAATTGCTAGAATTGATCCCCAGAAAACAAACATATGGACAATGCCAATTAATAATAAAGCTAATAAACGTCTTGCAAAACGCCATCTTGGCTTATCCCCACGCGCTTCTGCACGTGAAGCAAAAATATAAAAACCTACACCAAAGAGGAATGAAAAGATCGAAAAGAATTTCTTCTCAATAAAAATATTTATAAGCGTATCAATAATGCCATTAACTCCACTATAGTCAGGCATCGGTCCTCCCTCAACTATTACCTGGTAGGCCGCTACATTTATAAACAAAATGCCAAATAACGCTAGCCCACGAATAATGTCTAAGGATACAATTCTTTCTTTTTGAGGTACGGATGGATTCATTTTTTAAAACTCCTTATCTTTCAAACTTTACTGTATATGGCTATCATAGCTTTCCATCCTTACAGTAGTTTTTTTAAAAGCTTACAAGAACCTTACATTTATAGATTTGTCTCATCAGTTATTCCCTTTTTTTATTTACAATAGTCTTTAATCCCCTTCTAAAAGCAAAAACTCCATATTTTATAGTAACAATTATTAAAAAAGGAGACTCGATGATGTTTAGACACCGTAAATTTGGTTTTTGCTACCCTGGTTATAATTACTGTGGACCAGGGTGTTCAGGCCCAGGTAGACCTACCAATGCTGTAGATTCATGCTGTAAATTACACGACGAATGTTATGCTCAATATGGTAGAACAAGATATTGCGATGAAATGTTCCAAAATTGCTTACGACCTCAAATGAATGCTAATAATAAAATGGCTAGAGATGCTAGATTGTTTTATAATATCTTCGAAATGCGTAACATGTTCTTTTAAGCCATAAAGAAAGCTCACGATGTTTTTTTATATCGTGAGCTTATCTATTGTGCTTTTATAAAAAACTGTATATTTTACTGGATTAGTAAAGCCTAACTTAATGCCTAAATGATACGACCCATGGTTATCAATATCACAATCCCAACAAGGTTGTAAATCATTTAAAAGGCATTCATCAATAAATTTTTCTGCAATGAAACTCGCTAACCCTTTTCCTCTATAATTGGCATCAGTTATTATATCAATCTCTGCAAATTGATGAGATTTAAAGATAGCAACTGCTTCGCTAATGATCTTATTTTCATGCTGAAGACAAAAGCCAATGCCTCTTTCTAGAAAATTATCGGTAGAATCCCAGTATTCCTTAAAATATTGATTGTCAAATTCTAAACAATGATCAATTTGAGGTTGCTTGATTTTAATACATTCATAGTCAAGCGAATCTTGTTTCTCTCTATTGTTATAAGCAATTGTATCAAAGCTAAAATTGTATCTTTCTAATTTATTTACATAATCATTTAGTCGTTGCTCGATTTTTGCGCTCCATTCATCAGAATAACTAAATAATGTGAAACGTTTACTTTCCTCAATCGATTCTTGTAGTAAAGCTGCGAGTTTACTTATAACTTTCTCACTGGATGGATCCCCATAAACATAGTATATTCCTGATTTAGTTTGAAACAGTAGTGAATGAATGCTTTCATTGTCGGCATAGACAGCACCTTCTATTATTTGATCTAGAATACTGTAGACAAATGTTGGCGCCCTTTCTATTGTTTCTTTAATAATCGGATAATTCTCGACCGTTACTTTAATCATTATCTTTCCCCCTGTCCTTTTGTATCTCTTCATACGGTATAACATTTTAACAATTACTACAATTATTGTATAATAGATACACGAAATTTGAAGGGACTGAATTATGCGCAGATAGCAATATTTTTCATCCAAACTTAATGAAAAAATTGGAGGTAAAAGTATTGATTGAACAAATTAACACCAAAAGATTATATTTAAGAAAAATGAAGAAGGCTGATGCACTTAGTCTATTTAATATTTGGTCAGATCCCGATGTGACCAAGTATATGAATATCATCAATTTCACCCATGAAGAACAAGCGAAGGATATGATTGAGCTTTTTGATCAGTTGGCTGAGGACCATAGAGCTATTCGTTTTTCAATTATTGAGAAGGAATCCAATGAGATTATCGGCTCTTGTGGATTCAATTCATTTGGCCTAGAAGGAGCTACTGCAGAAATAGGCTATGATCTTGCTAAAGCACATTGGGGAAATGGCTATGCGCCCGAATGTATTTCCGCTTTGATTGATTACGCGTTCTCCACTTTAAGCATCACTAAAATTGTAGCAAAAATAGAGCCTGGTAATAGTAATTCTATAAAAGTAGTAGAGAAATTGAATTTTATGTTTGAAGGAACATTTCAAGAATATGAAGAATCAAAAGAATCTTTTTATGACATAAGCGTTTACTCTTTCAGTAAATAATTAGTGTGAAAAATTATAAGCCAAGAATGTTATCTACGAACATTCTTGGCTACTTCATTTCTATTACTTAATAGGAATCCAAATTTCAGAATAAAGGTCAGGACTAAATGGATCTTCGTCCGAGTACACTTCCAGCTCACCTGTCCCCGTAGGCTCGTACGGATTGGATGGGAACCATTCAGAGTAAATTTGTTTCCAAGTATTTTGCATTGCATCCGGCATAGGGCCATGTACTTCAAACACAACCCATTTTGATGCTGGAACTTCCATTGCTTTCAGTTCTTCTGGAACATCCCCAATATGATCCGTTGCAATCCAATAATCAATAAAACCATTTTTTTGTTCGCTGGCATTTGGTGCACAGACGCCAAGCACCCCTTTAATTTCTCCATTATTTAATGAAAATAATTGATGATCCATCCCCTTGCTGTTAATCTCATCCCAAAACTTAGGGATTTCTCTCGTATTCTCACCATTTTGACAATTATACGTTCTTTTTACTCCGACCACTTGAAACTTTTCTTTTTCTACGATTTTGTACTTCATTGGTTCTGCTCCCTTCAGACTCACCTGGATAACCAGGCGGTTGTATGATTGTAGTTGTCCTTGCTTCTTTCTTGCTTCACTAGGCGTTACTTGATGCTGCTTACGAAATGCCTTTGTGAAAGCTTCAGGAGAGTCGTAGCCATATTTGTAGGCGAGATCGATTACTTTCTGCTCTGTATTTATTAACTCCTGTGCCGCTAATGTTAACCTTCTCCGTCTAATATAATCTGCAATAGACATATCCGTTAAAATCGAGAAAGTCCGTTGAAAATGAAAGATTGAAGAATTTACCTCTCGCGCGATTTGTTCCATTGTGATGTCATCTAATAAATGCTCCTCGATGTAATTAATTGCTTTCTGAATCGACTCAATCCAACTCATGTGCCCTCACTCCTTGCTTATAGCATAAAACATCAAAATTAGTTATACCTGTCTTTTTATGCTAACTTTGGACTGGTTAAAATGAAAGCTTTATTTTAACCATCCGTTCCGACTGGTCGCTTTCCTGGGGGCGTCCGATGAGCCGCTTCACTCGCGTTGCTCGCTCCAGAGTCTCGGGCCAACACAATGTTGGTCACGAAGGCGTTATCACAGGATGTGATGCTCTTAGCCTTCGTTCCTCTATCGCTAATCCCCAAGGAGTCGACCAGTCTCCACTCCAATCAACTTTTATGCATAGAATCAACAAAAGTCATAATTTTTTTTAGGTAATATAGGTTAAAATTAGAATAAAAAAATTAGATTGGAGGCTTTGATATTGGTTAAATGGCAAGGAGCTGCAGGAATTTGTTTAAACGAAGACAATCAATTATTAATGGTTTTGCAAGGTAAGAAAGAAGAAGCAAAGACGTGGGCAGTACCATCAGGAGGAAAAGAAGCTAATGAAAATTTTGAGAGATGTTGTATTCGTGAAGTGTATGAAGAAACAGGATATGTAGTAGACATCGTCGGAGAAGTGTTACATAAAAATAATGATGCAGTGGAAGTTCATTATTTTGAGACGACTATTACTGGTGGACAAATGATGATACATGCTCCCGATGAAATAATTTATGAAATTGCGTGGAAACAAAAGCTGAATTACTCGATTTAACATTATCCTTCCCTGAAGATAGGCAATTTCTTTTATCATTATTTCAAAAATGAAATTGTCATGATAAAGGATTGATAATAGTAGGAAGATACCCATAGACAATAAATCTTAGACTATTTGGCATTTTCTCAATCGCGGATATATACCTTTATTCCGCGGGTAGTTCCCTGTCACCCGCGGTAAACTTTTAAAATATTATTTCATTTTTACCTTTTCAACGGCCGCTTCGTATATCAATTCGTCCTCGATTTTAATATATTGATTTCTCGCTGCCTTATAATAGCCTTCTCTTTCTAGAAAATCCTTTAGCTCCGATTTCTTCGCAAATATTTTTTCAACGACATTCTGTTTTACTTCAAATTCATCTGTTCTTTTAGCAATTGATACCCAATATATTTTTGACATGTTATATCCCCCTCTTTGAATCAATAATTATTTATAAATAATTAAAGCTGAATGTATAACATTATGCTCCCCTATATATAACGTATTATATTTTATATCAACTATTAAATAATCGTTTAAATCTAATAAAGCGTTATTAATATCATGTTCAAATTGCACAATATCATTATTTTGGATCGTTACTACTTGAGTTGCTTGTGGCATACATTTTCCCCCTTTTCTTTTAATCATAGATTAAAAGGAAGTATTTGTCACAATAATTTAATTTCGATATAGGCGTAGAAAAAATAACAAGGGTATGTTAATTTTCAACTGAAAATGATATTTATATCTCTGACCAAGAATTCCCCAATGAAAAATACAAATTAATTTTCCAAAATGAACTTAACTGACTGAAAACGGTTGTCTCATCACGGAAAAATTGGGATTGCTTTTTTAGTTACTGATAATATTATTATTAGAAACATGACCCGAGTAGTATAGATATTTCTTTAAGAGGTATTGGGGTTTGGGACCTTCATTGCATCAGTTTTTGATTTTTTTTACTCAATCATTTTTCCTCCTTTTCATATAAGATTATAGGAAAAGTGAAATTAAACTTCGCGGTTAGCTTAAGTACAAATTACTAAATTGATATTAACATAAATATCCAATTACAAAAATAGAGAACAATCCCTAATACCTTTACCTGTTACGAAACGAATTGCTTTGCCATCTACAAACGGAATTCAACTGAGGGATACTGAAGAAAAAAAGAGACGGCACCACCTAAAATACGTGGACGAAAATCAAAAGAAGAACGAGACGCTTAGTTTGCGAAATGTGAACCGAACAATAATTTGGGCAGAAAGGTCACCGCAATAGAGGTTTCAAATGCATTCGTTCTAAATACCAATTAAAGGTAATACAACCAATTAAATTTATTATAGGAGATGAGTTGACCCTAATAAAGAAAAATCGCGATTAATAAACACCCTTTTCATCCAAATAATAATCACCAACCCGATTAATTATTTAAAAATCTAATAGGTTCAATTCAATTATCCTTTTTTAAATCAAAAAAGAAGCGTTGGAGCCCCAAAGCCCCAACCCTCCCGTCTAATACATTCTTAAATATTCTTCCCGCTCCCAGTTATGGACACGTGTGCGGTATTTATTCCATTCTATTTCTTTTGCAGCAGTGAATTTTTCAAAGATATGGTCTCCAAGTGCTTCGCGTACGATATGATCCATTTCTAGTTCAAGGAGTGCGTATTCCAAAGAAGATGGAAGACTATCGATACCATTTAATTCACGTTCAGCTCGTGACATTTTATAAATATTTTGATCTACAGCATCAGGGGGTGTGAGATTTTTGCGAATTCCATCGAGCCCTGCTGCTAAAATAACAGCCATTGCTAAATAAGGATTTGCTGCTGGATCGACAGAACGAAGCTCGATACGTGTTGATAATCCTCGTGCAGCCGGAATTCGAATAAGTGGTGAACGATTTTGCGCAGACCATGCCACATAGCAAGGAGCCTCATAGCCAGGTACTAGTCGTTTATAGGAATTAACAAGAGGGTTTGTGACAGCTGTAAAACCATGTACATGGTTTAGTATTCCTGCCATAAAGCTACGTGCTGTTTCGCTTAATTGCAATTCTGCATCTTCATCATAAAACGCATTTTTATCCCCTTCAAATAAGGATAAGTTGAAGTGCATCCCAGAACCATTAACACCAAATAGTGGCTTTGGCATAAAAGTTGCGTGCAGTCCATGCTGTGCAGCTATCGTTTTTACAACAAGCTTAAACGTTTGAATATTATCACATGCTTCGACAGCATTGGCATATTTAAAGTCGATTTCATGTTGACCAGGTGCAACCTCATGATGAGATGCCTCAATTTCAAAGCCCATTTCTTCTAGCTCTAATACGATATCACGTCGACAGTTCTCCCCTAAGTCAGTTGGGGCTAAATCGAAGTAACCGCCACTATCATTTAACTCAAGGGTTGGATGCCCTTTTTCATCTAGCTTAAATAAGAAAAATTCCGGTTCTGGTCCTAAATTAAATGAACTAAAGCCTAACTCTTCCATCTCCTTTAAAACCTTCTTCAGATTGGAACGTGGGTCCCCTTCAAACGGTGTACCATCTGGTCTAACAATATCACAAATGACACGTGCCACTTTGCCTTTCTCTGCGGTCCACGGAAAAATGACGAATGTATCACGGTCAGGACACAAGTACATATCTGATTCTTCAATACGTACAAATCCTTCAATCGATGAGCCATCAAACATAATTTTATTGTCCAACGCTTTTTCTAATTGACTAACTGGTACTTCAACGTTTTTGATCGTTCCTAATATATCAGTAAATTGTAGGCGAATAAATTTCACATTTTCTTCCTTAACACGACGTTTAATATCTTCTTTTGTATAATGTTTCATTCTCCACCACTCCAATGTTATTTTAATTCACATAATTATTTTGCAACTGCTTTTAAAATACATCAAAAGGATAAAAAACACAATATATATGTAAGGTTTTATTACATACATTTTCTCGAATATACTTATCGTTTTTTCAGATATATAGAGTTATCCCCTCTTACTACAACCACCGACAGCAACACATGTTTTCTGTGCGAAAGCGTAGTGCTAACCTAGCGCCGGTAACAAGCGTTGTTGCCCACCAAAAAAGTAGGTTGCATCCCTTAAATGGAACGCAACCTACTACCATTAGTATTGCAATAGCATATTTACAAACACAACAATAATCACAAGAGGCACTACTACTAGCATCAATAGACGATAAGTTGAATAGAACCCTTGCCCAAATTTGCTTCCTATTAATAATTCCTTCTTCACAAATTCTTTATCAACTACATATGCAATAAAGATAGCAATCAATAAGTTACCCATCGGAAGCATTAAATTAGAAACTAAAAAGTCAGTTGCATCAAAAATTGTTTTTCCAAAGATTGATACATCCGCTAATGTACTTGATGAAAGCGCTGCAGGAATCGCCGCAATAAAGACTACTACACCTAGTAGCATTGTCAACGCTGAACGTGACATACGCCCTTTCTCAATAAATGCCGCTACGATAATTTCATATAAACTGAAGGAAGAAGTTAGCGTTGCGAATAAAAATAATAATAAAAACATCGCTAAAAATAGTTCACCAAATGGCATTTGACTAAATGCTGTTGGCAAAACCATAAATAATAAGCCTGGACCAGATGCTGGTTCTAAATCAAAAGCAAATACAACAGGGAAAATGGCTAATCCTGCAAAAAACGATACAAGCACCGTGAGAAGAACAACAGAGCCCGCAGAATTCGGTAAGCTTACATCCTTCTTTAAATATGAGCTGTACGTCACAAGACAAGAAAACCCTACTGCTAAGCCAAAGAAGGACTGTCCTAACGCTTCTAATATAGCCTTACCAGTCATATTAGAAAAGTCAGGCCACAAGAAGAATTTAACTCCCTCCATTGCCCCATCTAATGTTAAAGCCCGTAAAACAAGCACAATAAACATAATAAATAATAAAGGCATCATCCACTTATTAGCCTTCTCTATACCATTTTGCACACCAAGTGAAATGACTAGTACATTTACTAGCGTAAACAACCCTAAACCTAGTAGTGTAATCCAAGGTGTCCCTACAATTTCCCCAAATAGTTTACTTGGATCATTAGCAGGATTAATAACAGCCCCAGTCACACCTAGGCCACTATATATAAAAATCCAACCTCCCACAACACTGTAAAAAGTTAACAATAAAAAACAACCAAGTACACCCATACGACCAATCCAAGCCCAGCCTGTTTTCGTCGGTGTAATTTTTTTATATGCTGTCACAGCCTCAGACTGTGTACCACGACCTAAAATATACTCTGATAATAACATCGGCAAACCAATCAACAATGTAAATAGAACAAAAATAAGGAAAAATGCTCCCCCACCACTTTGTCCAGTAACATACGGCAACTTCCATATTGCCCCTAGCCCGATTGCAGCTCCCGCTGATGCTAAAATAAAGCCTAGTTTACTAGACCACTGACTCTTTTTTTCACTCATCTCTTCAAACTCCTCTAACATTCTAAACTCTTCCTTATTTTACATGAAAATAGTAATCTAGACTAGATTATTTCTACTTGTTACTTTCGCACAATAATATCCAGCATATCCATCATTCTCTCTTCCCAATATAAAAAAACCTCAAGCACTTAACAGCTCGAGGTCTCACCATATTATTTTGTTATATACATAGAGCGCTGTTGATGAATCCATTTGCGCATTGTTGTAAATAGTAATGCCATGATAAACGTTATTAAAATACCCTTAATAATGTTAAATGGCAAAATACCAGCTACGATCATTTTATATAGTGAATCACCTACGACAGGCTCCATCCCTAAAAAGTAAGTGTACATAGGTAAAAATACTGCATAGTTAAGAATGCTCATTCCCACTGCCATTATGATTGTACCTGCAGCTAAACCTCCGACAAGACCTTTAACTGTTTTGGCGCGATTAAAAACAAAGCTAACTGGTAAAATAAATAAAATACCTGTTACAAAGTTCGCAATATGACCTACCGGTACACCTGTTGGCGTACCTGAGAAAATCCAGTCCAACACATTTTTAAAGAATTCTACTAAAACACCAGCTACAGGTCCCATTGTGATCGCCGCAAGCAATGCTGGCATATCACTGAAGTCTACTTCCAAAAACGCTGGAAATGGCGGAATAGGGAAATTAAAAAGCATTAACAAAAACGAAATACTGCTCAGCATGCCAATCGTAATAAACGACTGAAGTTTAACATTTTTCTTCATAGTAAACTCTCTCCTCTTTGCTGATTCAATCTCGCAAGAAGAAAGGTTACGACCTCATCAATTCTTATTATGAAAAAACCCTTATGCAAAATAAGCATAAGGGAGAATAGGCATGATTAAAGAAACGCCATTAATTAACTATTGTTGAGCTTACGCTGTGTAAAGCCACAACGAAAAAACGCTCGTACATAGCTAAATTCATAACAATGATTGACGATCGCACCTCCATCTTCTCCCATCCAGACTTTAACTGTCGGCCTTGGAATTACACCAAGTCAGCCATGCAAAAAAATTATTTGCACAGGTCGCGGGCTGAAGAGTTTTAGTAAATTATTCGAGCTAATGAAAGACATTTGCATTTACAACTCTATTACCGCCGGTCGGGATTTTCACCCTGCCCCGAAGATGAATCAATATTTTTTTGTTTCATAGCCTTACTATAATGAATTATGAAGGAAAAGTAAATAGCTTTGCTTAAAAAATTCCGATTAAACTTGTATGTTTTACAAACACCCGCAATAGTCCTATCTTTAACAGATAAGGGTTTGCTTCAGCCCCGTTGATTATTATTCTTCATCAATCGGGCTATTGCCAGCCATTGATCTCCTTTTAACCTCTGATAAACTAACAAGAGCATTCACGCACGTACAGCGGCGAGAATACTCCAAAAAATTCACTTATAAAGTTGCGTTCAGTTTTTTGTTGTTTCACCATTTATGGCATATATCGTTTATTGGCTCCTACAGGCTTTGGTAAGAAATTTTTCAAATCAAATCCTTCCCAACTCTCCTGTACAACATTGTCTAAGCGTACTTGTTGATCAAAGCTTGCAGCAGTGAGCATCATAGCTTCAATTAATTGAGTTGCACGAACTGCATCCATAGTTGTTAAATCAAGCGGTTCATCAAACGTAACAATAACGCCTTCTGATACCTCTTTCACAGTGTATTTTATATTTTCCGGTAAGACAGGAACGTATGCATCATCATTAATATTTTGCATAACAGAAAGAGCTTCTGTTACAGTAGAAAAAGTTTTACGAGAATCAGGTGATAAGTATTCAGTCCCATTTTCATCTCTATATAAATAATAATTAAAATGATTTGAGCTTGTTAATGCCATAGGCTTATTTGGCTTGGCACCATCAGGATTTTCGAACTCAATATCTTTATACTCTGTGTCTGAAAATGTATCCTGTAATGTCCCTAAATATTCGTCTGTATCTACAGAAGCGACATCATAGCCATTTTTCTTCGGCAATACATGAACTAGTTTATCGCCCTTCTCCTTCAATTCTCCTTCATATGGATGAAAGTCAGTAAACCCATTTGCTTCCTCATCAATTTGTGGCGCATACTTTTCATACATTTGTAATGTTGTAGGCTTTTTCTTCCCAAAATCAGTAGCCACTCGTTCATTTGGAATGATATACGTCATTGGTATGCTTTTCTTATCACGATTGGCCAAACCAATATGAAACACTACTGCATCTGTTAAATCTTCCTCATAAACAGATGATCGCAGAGGCATCCTCCGCCAATGTTCTGCGGCTATATTAGACTCCATATTATTATCCTGCATAGAGCTTTTTGCTGCACGATCTTCCTGCATTGTTGAATATTGAGAAGTTTCAGGAGCATTCGCCTGATCTATTTTTGTATCATGATTATTCATGAACAAAGAGCCTGTAAGTACTGTTAAAGCGAAGACAGCTGCAACACTCATAAAGATTGGCCATTTACGACGTTCTTTCTTTATTGTCTGTTCCGTACTGTATTCCTCTTGTGATGTTATTTCATCATCAATTGGTTGTTGTATAGCTTGAAGATGGACAGAATCCTGTAAGCGAGCATCTGCCAATAATCGATTTATTATTTCTTCTTTCGAACGGCGGTCAGAAAGCTTAGGGGCATTATTCAATATATGTTCCAGTTGGTCATCATCGAATGGATTATGTGTCATTACTGTTTCGCCTCCCGTTCCCTAACCTGTTGTAGCTGTTGCTTTAAAAATTTTATAGCGCGATGTTGCGTGGTTTTTACCTTCGCTTCTGTCCAATCTAATATTTGTGCTGTTTCTGCAATCGATAACTCTTGAAAGTAGCGCATAATAATGACCATTTTTTGGTCACCTGTACAGTGTTCAAGCGCGGATTGAATTTGCATAAATTCATCATTTACCTGCAGCACATCTTCGGGTAATGGTGCGGTTGAATGCAACTGTTCCGTTTCCCAATCAAAAAAATCAAGTGAATGTTTTTGGCGTACAGCCTGCTTTCTAAAATGATCAATAGCGACATTTTTAGCAATCGCAAAAAGCCATGTCTTTTCACTGCTATTGCCTGCAAACTTATCATATGAGCGCAATACGCGAACATAAACCTCATGTGCTAAATCCTCAGCAAGTGTACGGTTTTTTACTAAATAAATAAGAAACTGGAACACGTCTTGATGATATGCATCGTATAATCGATGGAACACTGAGTCTTTCAAAAGCACTCCACCCCCGTTCTAATTATATTTGTCGTTTAAAGATTCACAGAAGTTGCATCTAATTAATACCAATTAATCAATGATACCCAGGCATAATTGAGTCAAAAATAGGCTTTAGGCCAACGTGATGTAACAATCAGACGTGTATTGCCGTCACTTCGCTTTCGCACAGATAAATTACCACAGGACGTGGCGTTCTTTGACTAAGTTCTCTATGGATGTTTTAACACCCGCTGAAAAGCAACTTAAATCTTCTTTCGTTTGCTGAAAGCAGATAATAGCGATGCTTTTAATCAAATGGTAAATAAAACGTGAAGATAGTCCCCTCTTTCAGCACACTGTCTACCATAATATTGCCTGAATGTGCCTTGACAATATTTCTAGCAATAGCTAAACCTAGGCCAGTTCCGCCTTTAGATCGCGTACGTGCTTTATCCGCTTTATAGAAACGTTCAAAAACATATGGCAGGTCCTCTTGTGGAATACCATGTCCTGTATCCTGGACAGATATTTTGGCAAAGGTCGGCTCTTGCTCAACCTTCACGGATACTGATCCTTCATCTGTATGACGAAGAGCATTATCGACTAAATTCGTTAATACTTGTTCAATCCGATCCTCATCTATACTAATCGTAACATCTTCATTAAACTCACTGTCAAATATTAGTCGAACATGTTTCTCTTTTGCAACTTGTGCAAATTTTTGTGTAATACGTTCAAATGTTGAATTAATCGGAAGCTCATCTTTGTAAAGCGTCATATGCCCCGATTCCATACGAGCAAGGTCTAATAAATCTGTCACGAGGCGTCCCATACGCTTCGATTCATCATAAATAATTTTTGTAATCTCATTTCTTTCTTCTTGATCTTGAATAAAATCATCATCCATTAATGCCTCTGAATAACCTTGGAGCATCGAAATCGGCGTCCGTAGCTCATGAGATACATTGGCAATAAAGTCTGAACGCAGTTTTTCTAAGCGATGCTGCTCAGTCATATCACGAATAACTGCAACCGCTCCACGTATCGATTCCTCACTATAAAGAGGGCTAATCGTAAACGTATAGTAATTTCCGTCCATCTCAATTTCTTCTTCCAGCTTATCCTCAAACATCAGTACATGATCAAGCATATGATAAAGTTCTGGCGGAATTGGCTTAGCACTTTGTGAGCCTTTATTGACGAACCATTTTTGCATTAAACGGTCCGCTGGTGGATTACTTAATAATATTGTACGATCACGATTAAACGTAATAACTGCATCTGTCATCGATGTTAAAATATTTGAAAGCTGTTCATTTTCTTGATTGATCACTTCTAGATTGTGTTTCAATTGACGTCCCATTTGATTGAAGGCAACTGCAAGCTGGCCAATTTCATCATTTTGCGTAGTTGGCATTTTCGCTTCAAAATTCCCTTTAGAAATTTCAAACGCCAACTCACGCATTTTACGTAATGGAGACGTAATACGTGACGAAAGGAAAAACGCAAAAAACGTCGTCAGCACAAAGGCAATGAAAGCAGATAAAAAGACAATTTTCGTCGTCTCTTTCGATGTTTTATGCAATGCATCTGGACTTTGATAAATAAATACAGCCCCGTGGACTGTATTTTCTACATTTAACGGGAAACATAGTACAA
>Ga0209676_1000519_pt1 | contig 60439 bp, 46 predicted proteins | sample AraplaCvi_mLB_r2_FD_184282 | JGI IMG/M metagenome (GOLD analysis project Ga0209676, IMG submission 184282) | Arabidopsis root microbial communities from North Carolina, USA - plate scrape MF_Cvi_mLB_r2 (SPAdes) (version 2) | ecosystem: Host-associated > Plants > Roots > Endosphere | place: USA... | reverse complement strand
ACATGAAGATGCTGGCCGAACGCGGCGTGGAAGTTTTCTTCACCCAGGTGTTCCGCGACAGCTTCTTCCACGCCGACATGCACCCCGGCAACATCTTCGTCAGCACGGTACGCCCCTGGAGCCCGCAGTACATTGCCATCGACTGCGGCATCGTCGGCAGCCTGACGGACGAGGACCAGGACTACCTGGCGCGTAACCTGATCGCCTTCTTCAAGCGAGACTACCGCCGCGTCGCGCAACTGCACATCGACTCGGGCTGGGTACCGGCGCACACCAAGGTCAATGAATTCGAAGCAGCGATTCGCACCGTCTGTGAGCCGATCTTCGAAAAACCGTTAAAGGATATTTCCTTCGGCCAGGTGCTGATGCGCCTGTTCCAGACGGCACGGCGTTTCAACATGGAAGTCCAGCCGCAGCTGGTCCTTCTGCAGAAAACCCTGCTCAACATCGAGGGCCTGGGCCGTCAGTTGTACCCCGACCTGGACTTGTGGAGCACCGCCAAGCCATTCCTCGAACGCTGGATGCGTGACCGCATGAGCCCCAAAGCCGTGCTTGGCAACATCCACAGCCAGGTCGAGCAGCTGCCGCACCTGGCCGACATGGCCCGTGACGTCCTCGAACGCCTGTCACAACCGCACCTGCACGACCCGCAACTGCCTGAACGCCGTCGCCAGGGCGACCGCTGGCCACTGCGCCTGCTGGGTGCCGGGCTGCTGGGCGGCGGTGCGGTACTGGCCGCTGGTGCCGCCGAGGCCGCCAGCCTGGCCGCCCCGACCGCGTGGCCGGCCTGGCTGATGCTGGCCGCCGGCCTTTACCTGATCGTGCGCCAATAGCCAGCCGCGCCCATGGCTGGCACACTAGCGCAAAGGGCCCGGCACAGGAGCGGGCCCGCTTTGGAGTCGACGATGAAAGACTGGCTGGACGAGATCAAGTGGAACAGCGAGGGCCTGGTACCGGCGATCGCCCAGGACCACAAGACCGGACGCGTGCTGATGATGGCCTGGATGAACCGCGAATCGCTGGCCCTGACCGCCGCCGAACAACGTGCCATCTACTGGTCGCGTTCGCGTGGCAAGCTGTGGCGCAAGGGCGAAGAATCCGGCCATGTGCAGAAGCTGCACGAAATGCGCCTGGACTGCGACGCCGACGTGATCATCCTGATGGTCGAGCAACTGGGCCATATCGCTTGCCATACCGGCCGTGAAAGCTGCTTCTACCGCGTCTTCGAAGACGGCCAGTGGAAAATTGTCGACCCGGTCCTGAAAGACCCGGATGCCATCTACAGCGCAGGACACTGACATGAGCGACACCCTCAACCGCCTGGCCGAAGTGCTTGAACAACGCAAGCAAGCGGCGCCCGACAGCTCCTACGTGGCCAGCCTGTACCACAAGGGCCTGAACAAGATCCTCGAAAAGCTCGGCGAAGAGTCGGTCGAGACGATCATTGCCGCCAAGGATGCCGCGCTCAGCAAGGATTACAGCGATGTCATCTACGAAACCGCCGACCTGTGGTTTCATAGCCTGGTAATGCTCAGTGCACTGGGCCAGCACCCGCAAGCCGTGCTGGACGAGCTGGACCGCCGCTTCGGGCTTTCCGGGCATGATGAGAAGGCCGCACGGCAACCATCTGCCTGATGTATTTTGGGGCGGGTGCTGCTCGCCTCCTGTGGGAGCGGGCATGCCCGCGAAGCATGCGACGCAATGCATGGCACCGGCTTTGCCGGTGTTCGCGGGCGCGCCCGCTCCCACAAGGATTGCAACGCAGCCCCGATAGGGCCAACACACAATTTTCAGGAGTACGAAATGGGTATCTTTGACTGGAAACACTGGATCGTCCTGCTGGTGGTCGTGGTCCTGGTGTTCGGCACCAAGAAGCTGAAGAACTTCGGCAGTGACCTGGGCGAGTCGATCAAGGGCTTCCGCAAGGCCATGAGCGACGAAGAGAACAAGCCGGCCGAGCAGGCTCCGCCGCCTGCCCAACCCGTTCCACCGGTGCAGAACACTGCCCAGCAGAACCAGGGCCACACCATCGAAGGCCAGGCCCAGCCGGCCCAAGAGCCGCAGCGGAAAGACTGACCCATGTTCGGCATCAGTTTCAGCGAGCTGCTGCTCGTCGGCCTGGTCGCCCTGCTGGTGCTCGGCCCCGAGCGCCTGCCCGGTGCCGCGCGCACGGCAGGCCTGTGGATCGGCCGGCTCAAGCGCAGCTTCAACAGCATCAAGATGGAAGTGGAGCGTGAAATCGGCGCCGACGAAATCCGCCGCCAGCTGCACAACGAGCACATCCTGCAGATGGAGGAGGAAGCCAAGCGAATCCTCAACCCGATGACGCCACCGGTGCAGCCGCCCGTGACCACCGCCACCGTGCAGCCCCCCGCCGGGCTCGAAACCAGGCCGGTCGAAACCGCTGCCACCCCGGCCACGCCTTCTGAACCGCCTCAACCGCCGCGAGCCCCATGAGCGAGAATCCGGAACACGACCAGCCAATGCCGCTGGTTTCGCACCTGACCGAACTGCGCACCCGCCTGTTGCGCTGCGTTGCCGTCATTTTCCTGATCTTTGCCGGGCTGTTCTCCTTTGCCCAGCAGATCTACACCCTGGTCTCCGCGCCACTGCGCGAGCACTTGCCGGCCAATGCCACGATGATCGCCACCGACGTGGCCTCGCCGTTCCTCACGCCGTTCAAGCTGACCATGATCGTCTCGCTGTTCCTGGCGATCCCGTTCATCCTGCAGCAGATCTGGGGTTTCATCGCACCCGGGCTGTACCGCCATGAAAAACGCATCGCCATACCACTGCTGGTGTCGAGCATCTTCCTGTTCTACGCTGGCATGGCCTTCGCCTACTTCCTGGTGTTCCCGCTGATCTTCGGCTTCTTCGCCAGCGCCACGCCGGAAGGCGTGTCGATGATGACCGACATCGCCAGCTACCTCGACTTCGTGATGACGCTGTTCTTCGCCTTTGGCGTGGCCTTCGAAATACCGGTGGCGGTGGTGCTGCTGGTGTGGATCGGCGTGGTCGACGTGAAGTACCTGAAGAAGATTCGCCCCTACGTGATCATCGGCTGTTTCGTGGTCGGCATGGTCCTTACCCCACCGGACATCTTCTCCCAGACCCTGCTGGCCGTACCCATGTGGCTGCTGTTCGAGATCGGCGTGCTGTGCGGCAGCCTGATCCGCAAACGCAGTGAAGCCGACGATAGCGCCGCCAACGACCACAACGACCAGCCGCCAGCGACCCAACCGTGAACCTGTTGCTCCTTGAAGAGGCCGACTTCGTCTCGGCCGACCGCGTCGTTCTCGCCGACCGGCGCTTCACCCACATGCAGGACATCCACCGTGTGGCGGTGGGCGACAACCTGCGCGTGGGCCGTCTCAACGGCCTGATGGGCAAGGCCACGGTGCTGCGCCTGGAACAGCACGAAGCCGAACTGGAAGTCGCCTTTGACCAGCAGCCACCGGCCAAGCTACCACTGACCCTGGTGCTGGCCGTGCCCCGGCCGAAGATGCTGCGCCGGCTGTTCCAGACCGTGGCCACCCTTGGTGTGCCGCGGCTGATCCTGGTGAACAGCTACAAGGTCGAGAAAAGCTTCTGGCAAACGCCCTTCCTGCACCCGGACAGCATTCGCGAGAACCTCATCCTTGGCCTGGAACAGGCCCGCGACACCGTGCTGCCCGAGGTGATCATCGAGAAGCGCTTCAAGCCCTTCGTCGAAGACCGCTTGCCGGCCATCACCGCAGGCACCCTGGGCCTGGTCGGCCACCCCGGCCCCTACCCTGCCTGCCCGCGCGCCGTGGAGCAGCCCGTGACCCTGGCCATCGGCCCCGAGGGTGGCTGGATCCCCTATGAAGTGGACCTGCTGGGCAAGGCAGGCCTGGCACCGGTGCAACTGGGCGAGCGTATCCTGCGGGTCGAGACGGCAGTAACGGCGCTGCTTTCACGGATTTTCTGACAGATAAGTCAATTTTTACCCATAAAGTTTCCCTTCCCCAGGCCGATTGCCTTGGCAACACAACAATTAATGGTGCTGCCAAGCCGCCGGGGAGTCGTACATGTATCAATGGTTCGCCCAATCATTGGGCAATGTGAGCGTCAGTCGCAAACTGGGGCTGGGCTTCGGTCTGGTGCTGCTGTTGACGCTAGCCATCACCCTGGCCGGCTGGCACGGCATGGACAGCATCATTGACCGTGGCGACAAGCTGGGAAACATCTCGGTCATTCAGCAGTACACCCAGGAACTGCGCATCGCCCGCCAGCATTACCAGCGTCAGCGTGACGAAGCCTCGGTGGCTGAGCTGGAAAAGGCCCTGGGTAACCTCGACCGCCAGGTGCAGCTGATGCTCGGACAGATCGAACAACCCACCGACCGCCAGCGCCTGGAGCAACAACGCGAGGCCGTGCGCACCTACCAGCAGGCGTTCAACGAGCTGAAGCAGGCCGGCCAGCGCCGCGAAGCCAGCCGTGCGGTGCTGGGCGACAGCGCCGACAAGGCAGTGGAACTGATCGGCCGGGTACAGCGGGGGCTGCTGCAAGGTGGCGACATCAACCAGTACCAGCACGCGGTGGACGTGAGCGCCTTGCTGCAACAGGCGCGCTTCCAGGTGCGTGGCTACACCTACAGCGGCAATGCCGATTTCCAGCAAACGGCACTGATGGCCATCGACCAGGCCCTGGCCGAACTGCGCGCGCTGCCGGCCAAAGTGCCGGCGGAACATGCCGCCAGCCTGGACGATGCCGCCACTGCCATGGCCGGCTACCGCGACGCAGTCACCCAGTTCGGCAATGCCCAGGCTGCCAGTGAACAAGCCCTGCAGCACATGGCCGAGCAAGGCACGGTTCTGCTGCAGACCAGCCAGGCGATGACCGCCTCGCAGACCGAGGTGCGTGACGCCGGCGCGGCCCAGGCCAAGACCCTGCTCGCCGTGGCCACCGCACTGGCCCTGGCCCTCGGCCTGCTGGCGGCCTGGGCCATCACCCGGCAGATCATCATCCCGCTGCGCCAGACGTTGCGCGCCGCCGAACGCGTGGCCAGTGGCGACCTGACCCAGGACCTGCAGGTACAACGCCGCGACGAACTGGGCCAGTTGCAAGCCAGCATGCAGCGCATGACCCAGGGCCTGCGCGAACTGATCGGCGGCATCGGTGATGGCGTCACGCAGATCGCCAGCGCTGCCGAGGAGCTGTCGGCGGTGACCGAGCAGACCAGCGCCGGGGTCAACAACCAGAAGGTCGAGACCGATCAGGTAGCGACCGCCATGAACCAGATGACCGCCACCGTGCATGAAGTGGCGCGCAATGCCGAGCAGGCCTCCGAAGCCGCGCTGATGGCCGACCAGCAAGCCCGCGAAGGCGACCGTGTGGTGGGCGAGGCGGTGGCGCAGATCGAGCGCCTGGCCGGCGAAGTGGTCAACTCCAGCGAAGCGATGAACCAGCTCAAGGCCGAGAGCGACAAGATCGGCAGCGTACTCGACGTGATCAAGTCGGTGGCCCAACAGACCAACCTGCTGGCCCTCAACGCGGCGATCGAAGCGGCCCGTGCCGGCGAGGCCGGGCGTGGCTTTGCGGTGGTGGCCGATGAGGTACGCAGCCTGGCGCAGCGCACCCAGCAATCGACCGAAGAGATCGAAGAGCTGATTGCCGGCCTGCAGAGCGGCACCCAGCGCGTGGCCAGCGTGATGGACAGCAGCCGCCAGCTGACCGACAGCAGCGTCGAACTGACCCGCCGCGCCGGCAGCTCGCTGGAAACCATCACCCGCACCGTGTCGTCGATCCAGGCGATGAACCAGCAGATTGCCACTGCGGCGGAAGAACAAACGGCCGTTGCAGAAGAGATCAACCGCAGCGTGATGAACGTGCGGGATATTTCTGACCAGACCTCGGCGGCCAGTGAAGAGACGGCCAGCTCCAGCGTGGAGCTGGCGCGGCTGGGTACCCACCTGCAAGGGTTGGTGGGGCGGTTCAGGCTCTGATCTGAAGAATGGGCCGCCTGTGCCGGCCTCTTCGCGGGCTTGCCCGCTCCCACAGGGACCGCACAGCTCTCAAGTCTGTGCAGTACCTGTGGGAGCGGGCAAGCCCGCGAAGAGGCCGGCACAGGCGGAGCATTCCTACGTGTTGAAGTGAAATTTCCTACCTGATTATCAGGTCAAGTCCTACAGCTCCGCTGCCGATTGGCAAAGGTGTGATGCCGGCAATCCGCCCGCATCCCCTCCCTCAATCGCACGGAGACTCACCATGCTCGGCTACCTCAACCGCAAGCTTGGCAACATCAGTGTCGCTGCCAAGCTGGCCCTCGGCTTCGCCGTGGTTCTGCTGCTCACCCTGGCCACCACCATCAGCGGCTGGCGCGCGCTGGATGACGCCATCGTGCGCTCGCAGCAACTCAGTGAAATAGGCCTGATCAACGACCTGACCAAGGACCTGCGCGCGGAACGCATTACCTACCGCGTGCTCAACGACGATGCCAGCAAATCGCGGATAGCCAGCATCCTCGAACAACTGCACAACATGCTGACCACCCTGCAACAACGCAGCAGCGTCGATGAGTCGCGGCAATTGCTGACCGAAAAGCTGACGCTGCTGCAACGCCTGCGCGATGACTTCAGCGAACTGCAACGCAGCGTCGCCAACCGTGTCGCCCTGCGCGAGGCCATGCAGCTGCAGGAGCAGACGCTCAACGAGGCGATCGACAAACTGCAGACCCAGGCCTTGCTGGAGATGCCCGCCGACAGTCAGCAAGGCGCTGTGCTGGGCCTGATGGATACCCTCAGCCGGCATGTCGACGGTGCCAACCAGCAGAGCCTGGTGCCGGCCTACACCTTCATCCCTGTCGAGGACTTCGCCAAGGTTGGCGACAACGCCCTGAACGCTGCCGATGCCAGCCTGGGGCAATTGCTCAAGAGCCTTGCACCGCTGCGTCTGCCACGTGCCGTTACCGAGCAGCCCGGTGTCGAGCTGGGCAAATACCGCGCTAGCCTGGACCAGTACCGACGCGCCGCGGTGCACGTCGAGCAATTGCAGAACAGCCTGGAAAAGATGGGCAATGAGTTGCGTGCGGTAAGCCTGGAGCTTGGCAAGCGCAAGATCGAGCAACGTGACAGCGAAGCCCTGGCTGCCCGCTCGTTGCTGACCAGCGTGGCGCTGCTGGCGCTGGTGGTGGGCGTATTGGCCGCCTGGCTGATCACCCTGCAGATCACCCAACCCTTGCGTCAGACCCTGGCCGTGGCCGCACGCATTGCCAAGGGCGACCTGAGCCAGGTCGAAACAGTGCAACGCCTCGACGAGATGGGGCAATTGCAGGCCAGCATGCGTGAAATGACCTTGAGCCTGCGCGAGCTTATCGGGGGCATCGACCAGGGCGTCAGCCAACTGTCACAAGCCGCCTCGGAGCTGGCAGGCAGCAGCGAGGATACCAAGCTGCGCATCAACCAGCAGCGCGAGGAAACCGACCAGGTGGCGACTGCCATGAACCAGATGAGCGCCACCGTGCAGGAAGTGGCGCAGAACGCCGAACAGGCCTCGCTGGCCGCGACCAATGCCGACCAGCAGGCGCAGATGGGCGACCAGGTGGTGGCCGAGGCTATTGGCCGTATCGAGCAACTGGCCGGGCAGATGGACCATTGCCTGGCCGCCATGCAGCACCTGGCGGGCGAGAGCCAGCGCATAGGCAGCATTCTCGATGTGATCAAGTCGGTGTCCGAGCAGACCAACCTGCTGGCCCTGAACGCGGCGATCGAAGCGGCACGGGCGGGTGAAGCCGGGCGTGGCTTTGCCGTGGTGGCCGATGAAGTACGCGGCCTGGCCCAACGGACCTCGACGGCAACCGAGGAAATTGGCCAACTGATCGACAGCTTGCACAACGGGACTGACGAAGTGACCCGCCTGCTGGACAGCAGCAAGAACCTGACCGAGCAGAGCGTCGAGTTGAGCCGCAAGGCCGGGCATGCGTTGAGCCAGATCACCGACACGGTGTCGAGCATCCAGGGCATGAACCAGCAGATTGCCACGGCCAGCGAAGAACAGAGCGTGGTGGCCGAGCAGATCAACCGTAGCGTGCTGAATGTGCGCGATGTGTCGGATCAGACCAGTGCGGCCAGTGAACAGACGGCAGCTTCGAGTGGGGAACTGGAGCAGTTGGGGCAGCAGCTGCGGGGGATGGTCGGGCGGTTCAACATCTGAACCCGCGTCGCCCTTTTCGCGGGCACGCCCGCTCCCACAGGTATATCACCACCCTTCAAGTCCGTGCTGGACTTGTGGGAGCGGGCGCGCCCGCGAAGAGGCCGGTGCGGGTTAAAGCACCTGACGCAGGAACGCCTGCGCACGCGGGTCTTTCGATGCAGCAAAGAACGCGGCCGGGGCCGAGTCTTCCAGCAGCTTGCCATGGTCGAAGAACAGCACCCGGTCAGCCACTTCGCGGGCAAAGCCCATTTGTGGGCCGGCGGTTGGGGGGTATGGTGGGGCAGTTCAACATTTAATCACACAGAATAACGAGCCACAGGCAACTGATAAAAATACCAGTAGCATTCACTTGCTTCCTCCTATTAGCTTGCCCTACCTACCCACCATTGAGCAGGGGCGATACATGAATAAATCATATGAACCGAGACAGCTGTTTTATCAGAACAAAAAAGCACACAGCGTTGTCACCAAAGAAATAACACAGTCGATTGTCCGCGGCATGAATGTACCGCTGGCCACTCTCAACCCCAGCCGTCCGGCTGAAAACGCTATCATGGCTGTATCCAGTGACGACTCCATCCAGACGGCAAGTACTCAACACGTTGAACAAACGCTGAGCTACTCCGTTTATGGATTCTCTGCTTTAGCAGCGTCCGCACTTGTTGACTTTACCGGAGAGATCTTTGACTCAAACGTGAGTGGATACTTGCTGGGCAACGGATACAGAATCTATCGACCAGACCTTATGCGGTTAACCTCGCCGGACAACATTGCGCCTTTCACAGTGCTTAACAGCTACAGCTATTGCGCTGGGGATCCGGTGAATTACACAGACCCATCAGGGCACCATCCATTCCCAGTGAATCCGACGGTGGGTCAAAGAGTATGGAATAAGACAAAATACGCAAAAACATGGAAAGCAAAGGAAAATGCGCTTGGCACACTCCAAAAGATGAGTGACCTGAATAAAAAAATTAAAAATCACCAAACACGTAAGCAAGAAATAAATTCCCGACTCGCCGACATCGCTTCTGAGATCTCTACCGGAGATGGCTATAGTTCAGGCTCGGCCATGCGAGCGATCAGTAATCTAAAGGATGAAAGAAAGCAGCTATTAAATGAACGAGCCAACCTTCCAGCATACGACCCGGCGAAAGAGAAGCTGCAAGCTGAACTCAACCATTTGGAGTCAGATTTTGCAAGCCAGATGCAATCAATGGGCCTGACTAACGACGAATACGGAATCTCACAACTGAGCGTACCTAACCCCATGAACGTACGCAGCCACATCCCAATTTATCGTACAAAAAATGGTGGTCACCCCGTCGACACCCGCGAGCGCACACGTAAGGAACACCGACTCCAGACGGGCCACATTGATGTACTTTATTGAGAAAATGTACAACTTTAACCTACACTTCCTGGTTTCGAAGAACAGCACGCCGTCACCCATGTCGCGTGAAAAGCCTATTTGAATGTGCAGGATTTGTAGGGTCAAACAGTACGGCCAGTGAACAGACGGCGGCTTCGAGTGGGGAGTTGGAGCAGTTGGGGCAGCAGCTGCGGGGGATGGTCGGGCGGTTCAACATCTGAACACGCGTCGCCCTTTTCGCGGGCACGCCCGCTCCCACAGGTATATCACCACCCTTCAAGGCGGTGCTGGACCTGTGGGAGCGGGCGCGCCCGCGAAGAGGCCGGTGCGGGTTAAAGCACCTGGCGCAGGAACGCCTGCGCGCGCGGGTCTTTCGGCGCCGCAAAGAACGCGGCCGGGGCCGAGTCTTCCAGCAGCTTGCCATGGTCGAAGAACAACACACGGTCCGCCACTTCACGGGCAAAGCCCATCTCGTGGGTAACGCAGACCATGGTCATGCCTTCCTGGGCAAGGGTCTTCATCACGTCCAGCACCTCGCCGACCATTTCCGGGTCGAGCGCCGAGGTCGGCTCGTCGAACAGCATCACTTTCGGGTCCATGGCCAAAGCACGGGCGATCGCCACCCGCTGCTGCTGGCCACCGGACAGGCGCGACGGGTATTCGTTGGCCTTCTGCGCAATGCCCACCTTCTCCAGCAGCGCCCTGGCCTTGGCCTCGCGGTCTGCCTTGCTGCGCTTGCGCACCACCTTCTGCGCCAGGCAAAGGTTCTCCAGCACGGTCATGTGCGGGAACAGGTTGAAGTGCTGGAACACCATACCGACTTCACGGCGGTAGGCGTTGATGTCGGTCTTCGGGTCGGCCAGTTGCAAGCCGTCGATGGCTACATGGCCTTCGTCGAAATGCTCCAGGCCGTTAAGGCAGCGCAGGAAGGTCGACTTGCCCGAACCCGACGGGCCGAGCACCACCACCACTTCGCCCTTGGCGACCTGGGTGGTGACGTTATCCACAGCCCGTACCACGTGGCCACGGGTGTCGAAGACTTTCAGCAGGTCACGGACTTCAATCACTTTGCGCAAGCCTCCGCTCGAGCCGGCTGGCCAGGTGCGACAGCGGCAGGTTGATCAGCAGGTACAGGCCTGCCACGCAGAACCAGATCTCGAAGGTCGAGAACGAGGTGGTAATGGCCTCGCGGCCGCTCTTGGTCAGTTCGGTGATGGCGATCACCGAGACCAGCGAGGTGTCCTTGACCAGGCTGATGAACTGGCCGGCCAAAGGCGGCAGCACACGCTTGAAGGCCTGCGGCAGGATCACGTGGCGCATCGACTGGCCCGCGTTCAGGCCCAGCGAACGGGCCGCCTCGTTCTGGCCCTTGGCGATGGACTGCACGCCGGCACGCACGATTTCGGCCACGTAGGCGCCGGTGAACAGCGCCAGTGCCGCCACCCCGGCAAACTCGCGGGACAGGTTGAGCACGGTACCGATGAAGAAGTAGAAGATGAAGATCTGCACCAGCAGCGGGGTACCCCGCACCAGTTCGACATACACCGTCGTCAGGTCACGCAGGGTGGGGTTGCTGGACAGTCGGCAGAGGCCGGCGAACAGGCCGATCAGCAGGCCCAGGGCACCGGACACCACCGAAATCCACAGGGTGGTCCATAGCCCCCAGACCAGCGGGCCGGCCGCCCAGTGGCGGGTGACGCCAATCTGGTCGCCTTCGGCCACATCATCGCCACGGGACAGCTGCAGGCTGTCCTTGGCCACGTCGAGTACCTGCTCGGCACCGTTCTCGTCTTTCAGCGTGACACGGGCATTGTCACCCGAGATGACGATCTCCTGCACGGTGCCGTAACCGGCGGCGCGTTGGGCTTCCTCGGCCTTGTAGGCGAAGTACTGCGGTACGCGGTTCCAGCGCCACTCATAGGAAATCATCGAGGTGGCCATGTACAGGCTGAACGCCAGGCCCACCAGGACCAGGGCAGTCAAACCGTGCCAGGGCCACTGGGCTTTCTTGTGTTTGATCACGTGGGGTACTTCCGTAAATGCGAACGCGCAGGGTTTGCCTGCGCGTCGGGGTCATAAAGCCGGGCTTGTGGCCTGGGCCTTATTCCATGTCCTTCAGCCAGTCCTTGTTCTTGAACCACTTGTCGTGAATACGATCGTAGGTCCCGTCATGCTTGATCTGGTGCAGGAAGTTATTGATGAAGTTGATGCTGTCGTAGTCGCCTTTCTTCAGGCCGAAGGCCAGCGGCTCGTAGGTGAAGGGTTCTTCGAGGAACAGCAGCTTGCCGGCACCGGCCTTCTCCACGGCCACCACGTTGTAAGGCGCGTCATAGACAAAGGCATCAGCCTTGCCGTTGACCACGTCCATCACCGCTTCCTGCTCGTTGTCGTAGCCGTGGTACTTGGCTTTGCCGATCAGCTTCTTGGAAACCATTTCGCCGGTGGTGCCGAGCTTGGAGGTGAGGCGGTACTTCTCGTTGTTCAGGTCCTTGTACGACTTGATCTCGCCCGCCAGTTCCTTGCGGATCAGCAGGGTCTGGCCAACCACGATGAAAGGTTCGCTGAAGTTCAGGCGCAGGTTGCGTTCCTGGGTCAGGGTCATGCCGCTGCCGATCATGTCGAACTTGTCGGTCAGCAGGGCCGGAATGATGCCGTCATAGGCGGTGGAGACCGGCTCGAACTTGACGCCCATGGACTTGGCCATGGCTTTGAGGATATCGACCTCGAAGCCGATGATTTCGCCACGCTTGTTGGTCATCTGGAACGGCATGTAGGTCGGGTCCATGCCCACCCGCAGGGTGCCGCGCTTGACCGCGTCATCGATGGCGCCGGCCTGGGCCGCTGTCACGGCGACCAGGGCGGTGACACCGACCAGCAGTCGCGAAAGGTATTTCTTGATCATCACCAAGTCCCCTAGCAAGAAAAGTAGCGAATCTTATTGTTGGCATGGCCCTGGCGGCCGATGCGTCATATCGAGAGGGATGCTAACGCATGGCGGCCCGGGGACCTAGAGCCGGGGGGGACTTTGTTGGCCAAAATCGGTGGGAGCCCTGAAAAGCTTCGCGGGCACGCCCGCTCCCACAGGGTATTTCACTATCCCTGTGGGAGCGGGCGTGCCCGCGAATTGGGCCGATCAGGCGCCGACGAGTGCCGGGTGGCCTTCATTCTCCGGGTGCAGCGGCAACAGCGGCGAATGCGGGTCGTTCTTGATCGATGCACGCCACACGTTGATCCACGCCGCATTGTGCTCGGCCCAGACCTGCTCGTGCAGGCGGGTCAGCGCCACCGGGTCGCTGAGCAGGGCCAGGCGGGTATTGAGGTCCAGCCCTTGCGGCCCGACCTCCATCGCCTTGGCCACGCGCTCTGCACGCAGTGCCTCGATCGGTGCCGCCTGGCCATGACGGGCAGTGGCCATGGCACAGGCCAGGGCGTTCTGCCGCGGGTCGACCACCGCACGCACGAAACCGTCATGCAGGGCATGCCAGCGGTTTTCGTGGGTGTACTGGTCGGTGGCCAGCAGCTCTTGCGGGGTGGCGTATTCCTCGGGAATGAGGAACAGCTTCTCGTCCTTGGCCGCCAGGCCCAGGCGGGTGCGGCTGGAGATCACCGAAACCGGGATCGACAGCACCAGCGAACCGACGATTGGCGCCAGCCACCACAGGAAGCTCGGGTTCAGCCAGGCCACCAGCGCCGCCCAGGCAATGCCCAGCAGGGTCTGCGGACCATGGCGGCGCACCGCTTCGCTCCACGGCGTGGAGTCGTCGTCACGCTGCGGCGAGTTCCAGGTCGCGGCCCAGCCGAGGAATGCGGCCAGTACGAAGCGGGTGTGGAAGATCATGCGTACCGGTGCCAGCAGCATGGAGAACAGCATCTCCATCAGCATCGACAGGGTGACCTTGATGCGCCCGCCAAACTCGGTCGCGCCCTTGGCCCAGATCAGGATGACGCTGAGCAGCTTGGGCAGGAACAAAAGCACGATGGTGGTGGAGAACAGCGCCACGGCCTTTTCCGGGTGCCACTGCGGCCACAGCGGGTAGAGCTGGTACGGCTCGATGAAGTACTGCGGCTCCATCAGCGTGTTGGTCGCCAGCAGCGCGGTCGACAGCACCAGGAACAGGAACCACAGCGGCGCCGACAGGTACGACATCACCCCGGTGAGGAACACCGCACGGTGCACCGGGTGCATGCCCTTGACCAGGAACAGGCGGAAGTTCATCAGGTTGCCGTGGCACCAGCGGCGGTCGCGCTTGAGCTCGTCAAGCAGGTTCGGCGGCAGTTCTTCGTAGCTGCCCGGCAGGTCGTAGGCAATCCACACGCCCCAGCCGGCGCGGCGCATCAGCGCAGCTTCGACGAAGTCGTGGGAGAGGATTGCACCGGCGAACGCCCCCTTGCCCGGCAACGGCGCCAGGGCGCAGTGCTCGATGAACGGCTTCATGCGGATGATCGCGTTGTGGCCCCAGTAGTGCGACTCGCCCAGCTGCCAGAAGTGCAGGCCAGCGGTGAACAGCGGGCCGTACACGCGGGTGGCGAACTGCTGCAGGCGCGCATACAGGGTGTCCATGCCCGAGGCTTTAGGCCCGGTCTGGATGATGCCGGCATCCGGGTTGGCCTCCATCAGGCGCACCAGGCTGCTCAGGCACTCGCCGCTCATGACGCTATCGGCGTCGAGCACGACCATGTACTTGTACTCGCCGCCCCAGCGACGGCAGAAGTCGTCGAGGTTGCCGCTCTTGCGCTTCACCCGGCGCCGGCGGCGGCGGTAGAAGATGCGGCCAAAGCCTTTGGTTTCGCGGCACACGTCCAGCCAGGCCTGCTGTTCGGCCACGGCGATGTCGGTGTCGTTGGTGTCGCTGAGCACGAAGAAGTCGAAGCGGTCGAGGTTGCCGCTGGCGGCCACCGACTCGAACGTTGCGCGCAGGCCGGCGAACACGCGCGGCACGTCTTCGTTGCAGATCGGCATCACCAGCGCGGTACGCGCCTCGGGCGCGATCGGCTCGTTGCCTGCACTGCTACCCGAAATCTTGTACTTGTCACGCCCGGTGAGCAGCTCGAGGAAGCCCATCAGCGCGGTCCAGAAGCCCGCCGATACCCAGCAGAACAGGATACCGAAGAGCACCAGGATGGACGTCTGCAAGGCATACGGCCAAACCTGCACCACGGTGTCCCACAGCGGCTGATTGACGACTTCGTCAAAGTCCACGAACGACCAGCCCTGGTACGGCAGGATACCCTTCATGTACCAGCCGGCGACGATGGTCTGACCGATCATCAGCGCCAGCAGGATGTAACGGCGGATCGAGCCGACCGTGCGCCAGCGGGCCGGCGGCAGCTCGCGCTTGGGCGGCTGCGGGGCGTTGGTGCGGCCAGTCATGCGCCGCCACATGCGGATCAGCACGTTGGTGCGCCACGGCTCGGGCACGACCTTGGTGCGCTTGATCGGCGGGGCGATCTTCAGGCACAGGCGGCCGCTGCCGTCGACGCCAAGCATTTCGGCGTCTTCCAGCTCGGCGGCGCTGCCTACGGTCAGGCGCGGGCCCACCGAGGCCTGCACGGCCTCGGCAGAGCTGGCGGCCGGGTTGGCCGCCAGGCGTTGGTGCAGCTCACTGAATGACGTGCAGCTGGCGAGTTCCGCCCGTTGCTCGTCGCTCAGTGGTAGGTGGGCCAGGTACTCGCGAAGCGATTCCGGCCTTGCGCTTGAGTTACTCATCGGCAGGCAACTGATAGCTCCAGGTCTCGGTCAGCACCTTCTCGGTGGTGGCCGGGGTCCCGTTGGTGGGCGCCGCATCGGCGGCAGGTTGTTCGGCCTTGGCGGCTTTCTCGGCCTTGGCTTGCTTGGCTGCAGCCTTGTCCTGCTTGGCGTCCTTGGCAGGCTTGGCGGCTTCGACCGGCACGTCACGCACCAGCGCGGCACGCATTTCGGTCGACTTGTTGGCTTCCTTGACCTTCAGACGCAGGGTCAGGCGCCAGCCCTTGGTCTCAGGGTTATAGCGCAGGTTGTTCTCGACCACCTCGGCGTTGTCGCCCACGCTGATCTGGCTGCGCACGGCGGTGTCTTCCGGCAGGGCGGCCAGCGCCGGGCCGGCGAAGTCGACCAGGAAGGCCACGCTGCCGTCTGGCTGGCGGATCAGGTTGGACTGCTTGACGTCACCGGTGGAACGCAGCGTCTGCTTGACCCAGCCCAGCTCGGGGGCCTGGAACTTCGGCTCGTCGATGGTCCAGTGCAGGCGGTAGGCGTACTCGAATGGCTTGCCTGGCTCAGGCAGCTTTTCCGGGCTCCAGAAGGCCACGATGTTGTCGTTGGTCTCGTCGGCAGTCGGGATTTCGACCAGGTCGACGGTGCCCTTGCCCCAGTCACCCTTAGGCTCGATCCAGGCGCTCGGGCGCTTCTGGTAGTTGTCATCGAGGTCTTCATAGTCGCTGAAGGCGCGCTGGCGCTGCATCAGGCCGAAACCACGCGGGTTCTCGACGCTGAAGTTGCTCACGGCGAGGTGTTTCGGGTTGTTCAGCGGGCGCCACAGCCATTCGCCGTTGCCGGCATGGATCGACAGGCCTTCGGAGTCGTGCAGGGCCGGGCGGTAGTTGAGGACCTTGGACGGCTGGTTGGGGCCGAACAGGTACATGCTGGTCAGCGGGGCAATGCCCAGGCGGCTGACATGGTCACGCAGGAACACGCGGGACTGCACATCGACCACGGTGTCGCTGCCCGGGCGCAGGGTCAGCTTGTAGGCGCCGGTGGAGCGCGGCGAGTCCAGCAGGGCGTAGATCACCAGGTGCTTGTCGGCCGGCTTGGGCTTCTCGACCCAGAATTCGGTGAAGCGCGGGAACTCTTCGCCCGACGGCAGCGCAGTGTCGATGGCCAGGCCACGGGCCGACAGGCCGTACACGTGGCCCTTGCCGACCACGCGGAAGTAACTGGCGCCAAGCAGGGTCATGATCTCGTCCTGCTTGTCGGCCTTGTTGATCGGGTACAGCACGCGGAAACCGGCGTAACCCAGGTTCTTGGTGGTTTCCGGATCGTGTGGCACGTCACCGAACTCGAAACGGCTCGGGTCGTACTTGATTTCCTCGACCTTGGTGGCGGTGACCTGGTTGATCTTCACCGGGGTGTCGAAGTGCATGCCCTGGTGATAGAACGACAGCTTGAACGGGGTCTTGTCCTTGGCCCACTCGGCCTTTTCCTGCAGGAAGTGAATCTTCTGGTAGTCCGCGAACTTCATGTCGCGGAATACGGCCGGCAGGTTGCTTTTCGGTGCGTCGTACTTCTGGCCGGCCAGATCCTTTGCCTTGGCTGCAACATCGTCAAGATTGAATGCCCACAGCTGGCCCGCGCTCATCAGGCCGACCAGTGCCACACTGGCCATCAGGGCCTTGCGCAGCCCGGTTCCGGGGATTCTTGATGCTTTTTGGGGACTAACAATCACGAGCAACCCTCGCCGAAAACAGATCATGAAACCAACGGCCAGCGACAAATGCCGGGTTGGCGAGCACTGTTCGGACCCCGTGAGGGCGTAATGATTCCCCAAACGGATCCAGACAATACTCGAGTCAGAGTGAAACGAACCTGCGAACGCAGGTCCATGCAGCGCGCGATTATCCAGCAGGTCGCGTGACAACGCATCAGGCTGGAACAACTATTTATCGTACAAAACCCCTTGTTTTCCTATAAACAAGGGGTTTTTCGACTTCATATTTGTAACATAAAAGTCACGGGGCCATCATTGACCAGGTGCACCTGCATGTCTGCACCAAATTGGCCGCTGGCCACGTCGGCATGCCGGGCCTTCGCCTGCTGCAAAAGATAGTCGAACAACTCGGCGCCAAGGGCCGGTGGCGCAGCCGTAGAGAAGCTCGGGCGCATGCCGTTGCGGGTGTCTGCCGCCAGGGTGAACTGCGACACCAGCAACAAACCACCCCCGACATCCTTGAGCGACAGGTTCATCTTGCCCTGCTCGTCGCTGAACACCCGGTAGTTCAACAGCTTGTGCAACAGTTTGTCGGCCTGCTCACGGGAATCTTCAGGTTCGACGGCCACCAGCACCAGCAAACCCTGGTCAATGGCACCCACCACCTCCCCCGCTACTTCCACCCGTGCGCCGCGCACACGTTGCAACAGGCCCTTCATGCTTCTTCCTGGGGCAGGTCGAGCAGGCGCCGGGCCATCTGGTCGGCTGCGCGCACCAGGGCATCGGTGATGCCTGGCTCGGAAGCCGCGTGGCCTGCATCACGGATCACCTTCAGTTCGCTGTTCGGCCAGGCCTGATGCAGCGCCCAGGCGTTGTCCAGCGGGCAGATCACATCATAGCGGCCATGCACGATCACCGCCGGCAGATGCGCGATTTTCGGCAGGTCGCGTATCAGCTGATCCGGCTCGAGGAAAGCATTGTTCATGAAGTAGTGGCATTCGATGCGGGCGATCGACAACGCGCGCTGCGGCTCGGAGAAGCGATCGACCACCAGGGGGTTGGGGCGCAGGGTGGCGGTACGGCCCTCCCAGGTGGACCAGGCCTTGGCCGCGTGCATCTGGGCGATCTGGTCGGTGCCGGTCAGGCGCCTGTGGAAAGCCGACACCAGGTCACCACGCTCTTCCGGCGGGATCGGCGCGATGTAGTCCTGCCAATAGTCGGGGAACAGGCGGCTGGCGCCTTCCTGGTAGAACCAGTGGATTTCCTGTGGCCTGCACAGAAAGATGCCGCGCAGGATCAGGCCATGCACCCGCTCCGGGTGCGTCTGCGCGTAGGCCAGGGCCAGGGTGGAGCCCCATGAGCCGCCGAACAGCACCCACTTGTCGATGCCAAGGTGCTCGCGAATACGCTCCAGGTCCTCGACCAGGTGCCAGGTGGTGTTGTTCTCCAGGCTCGCGTGCGGCGTGGAGCGGCCACAGCCGCGCTGGTCGAAGGTGATGATGCGGTACAGCGTGGGGTCGAAGTAGCAGCGGCTCTGGGCATCGCAGCCTGCCCCCGGGCCACCGTGGATGAATACCACCGGCAGACCTTCTGGCGAGCCGCTTTCGTCGACATACAGCACATGCGGCGCTTCCACGGCCAGATCGTGCCGGGCGTAGGGTTTGATCTGCGGGTACAGGGTCTGCATTGCGCACTCCGTGTGAGGATTATTCGGCCGTGGGCCATCATAAACCTGAATTGCTCTGAGAGCATGTGCATAAGCAAGATCATCATATGTACAGGCCGCAGACACGGCTCACTAGCATCGGGAAACCCAGTAAAACGAGGCTTCCCCATGATCGATACGACTCAGCCTTCCACCACTGCCCCTGCGTTTCACTACGAACTGGTTGCCAGCAAGTTACCCGACTGGGTTATCAATGCTGCGCCAGCGCAGCGACAACTGATGCGTGCCAAGGCGACCCGGCGCGACGCCCAGATCGAACGTGCATGCCAGGACCACCCGGAGGTGGCCAAAGCGCTGGTACAGACCTATGGCCACCACCTGCAGGCCGAAACCAGGCTGAAGGCACTGCTGGCGACAGTGCCGCCACTGCAACACTACGCCACAGGCCTGCTGTCGACAGCGATCAGCGAGCGCTTTGGCCAGACGATCGATGTTTCGCAGACCTACCTGATGAACCTGAACCGCGCCGCAACGTTCAGGCAGGCGCTCTCCAGCCTCACCGAAGACCCGTTTGCAGCCTCCTCCCGCGCGCTGAAGCTGGCGACTCAATCACTGCTGCACAGCGCCCTGCAGAACTTCGAGGCCTACGAGGCAGAGCCTGGCGGCTTGAGTGCCGACGGCAACGAATCCGCCATCCTCGATCGCAAGGACGTCGGTCTGTTATCCAAGGCAGCCAAGTTGCCCATCGTCGCAGAGGATTTCGCGGCGCTGGCACGCGCACTTGATATCGGTGGCAAGTACCAGGTGCTGCTCGATTCGCTCGATCCTCCTGCCACCCATGCTGATGCCAAGACTGTTCACTCGGTGTTCGCTGCCGCAGAACGCTCGACTTTCCACGTTCACGTCCACCAGGCCCTGCTCTTGGGCAAGATCGACAAAACCATCCATGAAACATTACTCAAGCTCGACAGCGACAGTAAGGTCGTACACGACGGGCTCCCCGTGCTGTGTTCAAGCGTCGAGCTGCTGCACGCTTCGCTCACCGGCGCCATGGCGATTGGCGTCGATACCCGTATCCCAAGGGGAGCTGGGCGATTCCCGCCTGACTCATACCCCTATGGTGGCTGGTTGGTACTCTATCTGCCAGGCCTGCCCGAGCCGTTGAGCCAGCACGCTTCCAGGGCCGATGCTGAAGCATTCCTGCTCAAGCAGCTGCCAGCCTTTCGCAGCGCAGCAGGCCTGCAACTGGTACCAGAGCGGCATAAGCACAGCTTTCTCGACAAGCTCACCGACACGCTCGAGCCTTTTACCTGGGTAGCGGGCGGGCAGTACCAGAAACGCATGCCCGACCCCAATGCACGGGTCACCCTATCCGTGCACCCTTTCACCCTGCCATTTCTTGAACAGCGGGTCACTCAAAGACAAAAGCGCCTGAGGGATGATGGCCTTTTCCATGCCACGCCAACGGCGATGCTGGACGACCAGACCACCCAGCGGCTGCTTGGCTATTTCAAGGCCATCTCGCTCACCACCCTGAACATGGCGGGTCTTTTCATACCGCCGTTAGGCGCCGTGATGTTCGGCATAGCGATCGTGCAATTGGCCAACGATACATTCGAAGGGATCGGCAGCTGGCTCGACGGCGACCGCCAACAAGCGTTCGACTACCTGATGGATGTGATAGAAAACGTCGCCATCATGGCTGCGCTCGGGGCAGCCGCCACTGGGCAAGGCCGCCCCGTGGTCGAGCGGATCCCAGTCGAGACCCCGTCTTTCATCGAAGAGCTCGAGCCCGTCGAGTTGCCCAACGGCGACAGCCGACTGTGGAAGCCCGACCTGGCACCCTTCGCCCATGACCGGGTACTCCCGGCAGGGCTCAAGGCCGATGAATCCGGCCTGTTGCACCACGATGGCAAAACCTGGTTACCCGTCGAGGACCGGGTGTTCTCGGTCAAGCGGGCAGACAATGGCTATCGCCTGGAGCACCCGAACCGCCCCCAGGGCTACCAACCCACGGCCTTGCATAATGGTGCCGGTGCCTGGCTGCTCGAGACCGAACGACCGCTAAGCTGGAGCGCCCCGCGCCTGCTGCGGCGCATGGGGCACCTGAGCGCGCATTTCGACGAAACGACCTTGCAGCGGATACTCGAAGTCAGTGCTGTTCATGAAGACACCCTGCGCCGCACCCTGGTGGAAAACGGGCGGCTGCCGGCCTTGTTGCAAGACACCCTGCAGCGTTTCAAGCTGGATCAGGATATCAGGACGACGTACCCCGACTGGCCGGCCGGCCGGCTGCAAAGCGAGTTCCTGCGTCAATATCGCTCACTTCCCGACAGCCAGGCACCGCAGGCAGGATTGATTCGACGTATCTATCCCGGTCTGCCAGAGACTGTGATCGATGAGTTGCTACGCCATGCTTCCAGCAGTGAAATTCGGCTAATGGACGAAGGCAGGATGCCATCGCGCATGGGAGAAGAGCTGCGCCACTATCAGCAACAAGTGCGCCTGGCACGCGCCTGCGAAGGGCTTTACCTGGACACAATACGCAGCTGGGATGCCGACCGGCTGATTCTGCACACGCTCGGGCAGATACCCGAATGGCCAGCGGACAGGATCATCGACCTGGAGCAATTGGGTCACATGCCCGCAGACAGCATGCGCCTGGGCGATACCAACGGCGAGCCTGGAACCAGCATTCTCAGCGCGAAGGATGGCTACAGGGTGCTCGGCAACACCCATGCGACTGACCCCGAGCGGGTTCATGATTCCCTGTACAGCGCGCTTGCAACGGCCCTGCCTGCCTCGGTGCGCCAGACAATTGCGATGACAGGTGTGGAAAATGCCCAGGCGCTCAAGCAGATGTTACAAACAAGGCCACTGCCGGAGCGCGCGCAGCTGAGACAGCTGTTGCGCATGCAGCCTGTACGTCCGGGTTACCAGTCGCCGATGCGCCTGGCTGATGGTCGCCTGGGTTACCCGCTGGGAGGGGGGAGCGGAGCCGGGAACTACATCAGAAAGCCCACCTTGTTGCGCATGATCAACCAGCTAGGCCTGCCTCGGCACACGTCAGATACTGCCGAAGGGATACTTGATACCCTGGAGCGAAGGGGGTTGAACTTCCGCCAGATAGAAGGCCTGCTGCTGGATCTGGTCCGAGAGCGGAATGCGCTGACTCTTTACCTGGACGCATGGCAAACCGCCTTGCGTAGCTCGGAAGACAACGCTGAAGCAATCCTTTCACTGCGCGAGCGGCTCATACAGTGCTGGTATGACCATGCGCCGCAACTGGCGACTAACGAATCGCCAAGCCTGCGCCTGGAACATGTTTCAATGAACACGTTTCCAACCAGTCTGCCCACCTTTTTGGGCCAACGGGTGACACGCCTTGAGCTGATCGAACCCTTTTACGACGACGCCATGGGCCTGCAGCGACGCCAGCGTAGCCTTACAAGACTGCTGGAGCAGTTCCCCGAGCTGCGCTCACTGGAGATCTCGCATACCACTGACGGAGACGGAACAAGCACCAGGGCCCCCCTCCATACCGTGCGATTGATCGCCGTAACCCTCCCGGAGCTGGAATCGCTCAGTCTGCCCTATCAAGACCTGACCCTGGGCAACCAGGAGTTCGAGAAGCTGCGGGGAATGCGCCAGCTGCGTCGGCTCACGCTTGATGGCAACCGGATTTCGCCGTTCGCGATGGAAGAATTCGGACGCTTCACCCTCGACTATCTCAGCCTTGAACGCATGTCGCTGAATAGCTGGCCTGAAAGCCTGACTCAACGAACCTTGCCGCAAATCGGTGAGCTTTCACTGCGCAACAATGAAATCCGGTCACTGCCCGGTTTTCTCATTGGTAACGAGCAGTCCACGCTCACGCGTACCGTCGTGCACCTGGAAGGGAATGACATCATGGAAGATCAGTTGCTGCGCATCCTGCTCAACCACCAGCGTAGCCCTGAACGTATCCACTTCGATCGGTCGCCGTCCCTGAACGAGCGCATGCGCCCATATACCGAGCAACGCGAGCAACTGCACGAGGCCACTGACGGCTGGGCCAATGCTTCGACCTCGACCGCACCGCTGAGTCCGTTGGTCATGCAGATGCGCAATCGCATCGCCATGACCCTCAATGCCTACTGGCATAGGGTGGAACTGGGTTCGGTGGGCCCGCTACGTCTGCATGACGTCGCACTGGATCAGTTTCCTCCACGGCTCCCGTCATTCTTTCAATCGCAGGTCCGCGCCTTGACCATGGAACGGACCAGCGGCACGGCTGCGCAACTGAGTGCATTCTTCCAGCGCTTCAGCTCGGTGGAAGCGCTCGCCCTGGGCCATCACCTGCAACCGGCGCAGGCACTCGCCTCGAGCCTGCTGCACCTGCCGCAGCTTACCTACCTTTCCTTGAATGAAATGGGCCTGACGATCGATAACCAGATCCTCGCCATCTTCGGCCAGCTGAGCAATCTGCGGACGCTGGAACTGCCTGGCAACCACCTGGGCGATATCACACAAGTGCCGCAAGCATTGCGCAACCTCCGCCGTCTCGATCTGAGCAACATGGGCCTGGCCGAGTGGCCCAACTGGGTCGATGACCTGTTTCCCCTGGAAGTGCTCAACCTCAACGACAATCAGCTGACCGATTTGCCCGAACACATCCTCAGCAACCCTGACACCGATATTCAGGTAACGTCGATTTCGTTATTCGACAATCCACTCACCTCCGAGACCGTGGACCGTGCAAGGAGGTCATCCGCGACCCAGCGACGCTTCACCTTCGCCTTCAGCGCGCCTGCCGATGCTCCTGCCGGAAGGCCCCTGCAAGCTCCCCTTCCTATTGACACTGAAGACAGGCCAGACCTGGCACGCTGGCTGCTCGGCACACCGTTGCAGAATGAAGCGCTGCGCGATGCCTGGCAGCAACTCAAAGTGGCAGACGATGCAAACAACTTGATGGCACTCATCGGCCGCCTGCAACAGTCCGGGACCTATCGCGATGCCAACACCCGCGTGGAACTTGCCGAACGGGCGCGCATGGTGCTGATACGGGCGTTGGTCAATCAGGAAGAGCGCGCATTGCTCGATAAAATTGCCCAGGAAGGACTGATACAGCCAGACACTGGTGATCAGACCTGCTACGACGGGGTAGAGGCAGTCTTCGATAACCTGGAGTTTGTCATCGCCGAACAGCGACTGCTCAGCGAACATGCCGACACCGAGCTAGAGCTGTATCAGAATATCAGGCGGTTTTACCGCCTGAGCCGCCTGGATGAACTGGCTCGTGCTAACGCCCGCGAACGGGACGAGGTGGAAGTACGACTGGCTTATCGACGACGCGCGAACGAGCCACTGAAACTAGGCTTACCCAACGGCAGCATGCTCTTCGAGGCTATCGCCGATGTCAGCCACGATGAGCTGACACGCGTAATCGAGCAGGTGTTGCAGGACGAGCGGGGCGAAGGTTTCCTGGAGTACGCGGGGAACAATCGGAACTGGATTGTTTATCTGCGTAATGCCCATGCCGATCGGTTCGACGCCATCGAGCAGACGTACAAGGCCAACGTGATCGACCTGCACAACCAGCACCCGCACGACGCCCCCATGGCAGACCTGGTTGCCGATCTCGATGCGTTGCAACGCATAAAGAACCAGCAGGAAAGACAACTGATCCGTGAACTCACCCAGCTTGCCAACCCAGACCGAATCTGACGATTGAACCCAAGGCGCGATACCTGGCTAAACGCCGTATCGCGCCTTCCCCCAGTCCAGCGCAGAATTCAACAGCCGGGCCAGCACCTCTTGAGTGAGCGGCGCCAGGTCTTCGCGGTAGGCGAATGGCTCGACTTCCTCCATATAGGTGCTTTGCGCCAGCTCCAGCTGCACCGCATGGATGTTGTTGGCCGGATCGCCGTAATGCCGGGTGATATGCCCGCCCTTGAAGCGGCCATTGAGCACATGGCTGTAGCCCTGGGCCTGGGCGCAGACCCCATTCAGCTGTTCGGCCAGAGCCGGATCGCAGCTGGCGCCGTTGAAGGTGCCCAGGTTGAAGTCCGGCAGCTTGCCGTCGAACAGGTGCGGGATCAGCGAGCGGATCGAATGGGCGTCCCACAGCAGGGCGTAGCCGAACTGCTCACGCAACCGCGCCAGCTCGCGACGAATCGTGTCGTGGTAGGGTCGCCAGATCTGCTCCAGATACTGCTTGCGCTCCTCGCCAGTCGGCTCCAGCCCGTCCTTGAACAAGGGCTCGCCATCGAACAGCGTGGCCGGGTACAGCCCGGTGGTGGCACCGGCATACAGCGGCTTGTCGTCATCCGGCCGGTTCAGGTCAATGACGAAGCGTGAATACTCAGCGGCTACCATACTGGCGCCCATCTCACGGGCAAAATCATACAGCCGTGGAATATGCCAGTCGGTGTCCGGCAGGCTGCGCGCCTGGTCGACCAGGCCGTCCCGTACAGCCGGCGACAGTTTCAGGCCGGCATGGGGCATGCTGATCAGCAGCGGCAGGCGGCCCTGGTGAAAACTCAGTACCTTGTCCATCGTGCCTCACTCAGTTGGAAATCTCGTGGCCCTTGCGCACCACGCGCTTGGGCAGGTCGCCGCCCAGCCAGTAGGCCAGGTCGGCGGGGCGTTCAATTTGCCAGGCAACGAAGTCGGCGACCTTGCCCACTTCAAGCGAGCCGTGGCTGTCGCCCAGGCCCAGCGCCGTGGCGGCGTGCACGGTGACACCGGCCAGGGCTTCTTCCGGGGTCATGCGGAAGCAGGTACAGCCCATGTTCAGCATCAGCCGCAGCGACAGACCTGGCGAGGTGCCCGGGTTGAGGTCGCTGGCCAGGGCGATCTTCACGCCGTGACGGCGCAGCGCGTCCATCGGCGGCAGCTGGGTTTCGCGCAGGAAGTAGAACGCGCCCGGCAGCAGCACGGCGACCGTGCCGGCTTTTGCCATGGCAATGGCGTCGTCCTCGGTCATGAACTCCAGGTGGTCGGCCGACAGCGCCTGGTAGCGCGCCGCCAGGCTGGAGCCGTGCAGCGACGACAGCTGTTCGGCGTGCAGCTTGACCGGCAGGCCCAGCTCGCGCGCCTTGATGAACAGCCGCTCGACCTGGGCCGGGGAAAACGCCAGGTGTTCGCAGAAGGCATCCACGGCGTCCACCAGGCCTTCGGCGGCCAGGGCCGGGAGCATTTCGTCACAGATGTGCGCGATGTAATCGTCGGCACGGCCGGCGTACTCCGGCGGCAAGGCATGCGCGGCCAGGCAGGTCGTGCGCACCGCCAGCGGCAGCTCGTCGGCCAGGCGCCGGGCCACGCGCAGCATCTTGCGCTCGTTGGCCAGGTCCAGGCCGTAGCCGGACTTGACCTCGAGGGTGGTCACGCCGTCGCGCATCAATGCCTGAACCCGCTGGCGAGCACTGGCGAACAGCTCGTCCTCGCTGGCCGCGCGGGTGGCCCGCACGGTGCTGGCGATGCCACCGCCCTGTGCGGCGATTTCGGCATAGCTCACGCCCTGCAGGCGCTGTTCGAACTCACCGCTGCGGTTGCCACCGAACACCGCGTGGGTGTGGCAGTCGATCAGCCCCGGGGTGACCCAGGCGCCGCCCAGGTCCACCGTACGCTCGGCCTCGACCGACGCCAGCTCGGTGCGCGGGCCGACCCATTCGATCAGCCCGTCACGGGTGACGATGGCCGCGTCCTCGATGGCCGAGTAACGGCCCTCGGCCATGGTTGCCACATGGCAGTGCTGCCAGACGGTTCTCATGCACAATCTCCTTTAACTAGCGGTGCAACTCGGCAGGCTCTGCTACCGGCTGGCCCTGCCCGGCGCGCGGCTTGCACCACAGCAGGTAGGACGCCACCAGGAACACCACCCAGACCACGCCGACAAGCAATGCCGCCTGGGTATCCGGGAAGTAACCGAGCACACCAAAGATGAACACCATGAACGCAATGGCCATGGCCGGGCCGTAAGGCCAGAACGGTACCGGGAACTGCAACTGGGCCACCTGTTCACGGCTCATGCTGCGGCGCATGGCCACCTGGGTGAGCAGGATCATCAGCCACACCCACACGGTGGCGAAGGTGGCGATCGAGGCGATCAGCAGGAACACGTTCTCCGGGATCAGGTAGTTGAGCAGCACGCCGATCAGCAGCGCAGCGCCCATCACCACCACGGTCATCCACGGCACGCCATGTTTCGACAGCTTGCTGAAGCCGCGCGGGGCGTGGCCTTGCTGAGCGAGGCCGTACATCATGCGGCCGGCGCCGAAGATGTCGCTGTTGATGGCCGAAATCGCGGCGGAAATCACCACGATGTTCAGCACGGCGGCGGCGGAGCCGATGCCCAGGTTGCTGAAGATCTGCACGAACGGGCTGCCCTGGCTGCCGATTTGCGGCCATGGGTACAGGCACATCAGCACGAACAGGGTGAGCACGTAGAACAGCAGGATGCGCAGTGGAACGGCGTTGATCGCCTTGGGGATGACCCGCTGCGGGTCCTTGGCCTCACCGGCGGTGACGCCGATGATCTCGATGCCGCCGAAGGCGAACATCACCACGGCAAAGGAGGCGATCAGGCCACCCACACCATTGGGCATGAAGCCGCCATGGTCGAACAGGTTGCTGACACCCACGGCATGCCCGGTGCCTACCTGGCTGAAGCCGAAGGCCATGATGCCGAGGCCGGCCAGGATCATCGCCACGATGGCGCCGACCTTGAGCAGCGACAGCCAGAATTCCATTTCGCCAAAGACCTTGACGTTGCACAGGTTGAGGCCGCCGATCAGGAAGACGATGCCCAGCACCCAGATCCAGCGGGCCACTTCCGGGAACCAGAAGCCCATGTAGATACCGAAGGCGGTGACGTCGGCGATGGCGACGATGACCATCTCGAAGGCGTATGTCCAGCCGAGGATGAAGCCGGCCATAGGGCCGAGATAGGTGCTGGCGTAGTGGCCGAACGAGCCGGCAACCGGGTTGTGCACAGCCATTTCGCCGAGGGCGCGCATGACCATGAACACCGCGGCGCCGCCGATCAGGTAAGCCAGCAGCACGGCCGGGCCGGCCATCTGGATGGCCGAGGCGGAGCCGTAGAACAGCCCGGTGCCGATGGCGGAACCGAGGGCCATGAAGCGGATGTGGCGGGCACTTAGCCCGCGCTTGAGACCTTGAGCTTGTTGCATGTCACGTCCTTAAATTGTTTTTGTGGTCGTGAGATCGGGGGGGGGCTGCCTTGCAGCCCTTTCGCAGCACAAGGCTGCTCCTACAAGAGCGCGCGTCGCCTTTGCAGGAGCAGCCTTGTGCTGCGAATGGGCCGCACGGCGGCCCCAGGGGGCATTACAGGCTTGGCAGCACACCCGCCGGCAGCAGGCCGGTCAGGCTACCCTTGGCCAACAGTTCCACGGCCTTTTCGATGTCGGGCGCGAAGAAACGGTCACGGTCGTAGTGCGGCACTTCGCTGCGCAGCGCCTGGCGCGCCTGCTCCAGCTTGGCCGAAGTCTTCAGGCCCTTGCGCAGGTCCAGGCCCTGGCAGGCGCCCAGCCACTCGATGGCCAGCACGCCACGGGTGTTTTCAGCCATTTCCCACAGGCGCTTGCCGGCAGCCGGGGCCATCGACACGTGGTCTTCCTGGTTGGCCGAGGTCGGCAAGCTGTCGACGCTGTGCGGGTGCGACAGGGCCTTGTTCTCGCTGGCCAGGGCAGCAGCGGTGACCTGGGCGATCATGAAGCCGGAGTTGACCCCGCCGTTTTCCACCAGGAACGGCGGCAGCTGGGACATGTGCTTGTCCATCATCAGCGAGATGCGGCGCTCGCTGAGCGAACCGATTTCGGCGATGGCCAGGGCGATGTTGTCGGCGGCCATGGCCACCGGCTCGGCGTGGAAGTTGCCACCGGAAATCACGTCACCTTCGGCCGCGAACACCAGCGGGTTGTCCGACACGGCGTTGGCTTCGATGCCAAGTACTTCGGCAGCCTGGCGCAGCTGGGTCAGGCAGGCGCCCATGACCTGCGGCTGGCAGCGCAGCGAGTACGGGTCCTGGACCTTGTCGCAGTTCTTGTGCGACAGCGACACTTCGCTGGAGTCGCCCAGCAGGTCACGGAAGCAGGCAGCAGTGTCGATCTGGCCGCGCTGGCCACGCACTTCGTGGATGCGCGCATCGAACGGCGAGCGCGAGCCCAGTGCGGCTTCGACGCTCAGGCCGCCGCAGGCGATGGCGGCGGCGTACAGGTCTTCGCCCTGGAACAGGCCACGCAGGGCATAGGCGGTGGACGCCTGGGTGCCGTTGAGCAGGGCCAGGCCCTCCTTGGCGGCCAGGGTCAGCGGCTCGAGGCCGGCGACAGCCAGGGCTTCGGTGGCCGGCAGCCACTGCCCCTTGTAGCGGGCCTTGCCTTCACCCAGCAGCACCAGCGACATGTGCGCCAGCGGGGCGAGGTCACCGGAAGCGCCCACCGAGCCCTTCAGCGGGATGTGCGGGTAGACTTCGGCGTTGACCAGGGCGATCAGCGCGTCGATGACTTTGCGGCGGATGCCGGAGAAGCCACGGCTGAGGCTGTTGATCTTCAGCACCATGATCAGACGCACCAGGTCGTCATCCAGCGGCGCGCCGACACCGGCGGCGTGGGACAGCACCAGCGAGCGCTGCAGGTTTTCCAGGTCGTGGCTGGCGATGCGGGTCGAGGCCAGCAGGCCGAAACCGGTGTTGATGCCGTAGGCGGTACGGTCTTCGGCAATGATCTGCTCGACGCAGGCAACGCTGGCGTCGATGGCCGGCGCGGCGCTGGCGTCCAGCTGCAGGCGCACGGGCGCGGCGTGGATGGCGCGCAGCTGGGCCAGGGTCAGGGTGCCGGGCTTGAGGGTCAATTCGGTCACTTTACTACTCCAATCGCGTGGAGCCGCAGGCCCGTTTTTGGTGCCTGCGCGCCCCTTCTTGTTGTTCAGTATCACCCTTGTGGGGTGCGATCCAAAGCGTGGCGATCAGCCAGTGATCATCGGCAGGTCCAGGCCCTGCTCCTTGGCGCAGTCGATGGCGATGTCGTAACCGGCATCGGCATGGCGCATTACACCGGTCCCCGGGTCGTTGGTCAGCACGCGAGCGATACGCTCGGCGGCTTCGTCGGTACCGTCGCAGACGATGACCATGCCCGAGTGCTGGGAGAAGCCCATGCCCACGCCACCACCGTGGTGCAGCGACACCCAGGTAGCACCGCCGGCGGTGTTCAGCAGGGCGTTGAGCAGTGGCCAGTCGGAAACAGCGTCGGAGCCGTCGCGCATGGCTTCGGTTTCACGGTTGGGGCTGGACACCGAACCGGAGTCCAGGTGGTCGCGGCCGATGACGACCGGCGCCGACAGCTCGCCGCTGCGGACCATTTCGTTGAACGCCAGGCCCAGCTTGGCGCGCAGGCCCAGACCCACCCAGCAGATACGTGCCGGCAGGCCCTGGAAGCTGATGCGCTCGCGGGCCATGTCCAGCCAGCGGTGCAGGTGGGCGTCGTCGGGGATCAGTTCCTTGACCTTGGCATCGGTCTTGTAGATGTCCTCGGCATCACCGGACAGCGCCGCCCAGCGGAACGGGCCAATGCCACGGCAGAACAGCGGACGGATGTAGGCCGGTACGAAGCCGGGGAAGTCGAAGGCATTGGCCACGCCCTCTTCCTTGGCCATCTGGCGGATGTTGTTGCCGTAGTCGAAGGTCGGGATGCCCTGCTTCTGGAAGTCGAGCATGGCTTGAACGTGCACGGCCATCGATTGCTTGGCAGCCTTGACCACGGCAGCCGGTTCGGTCTGCGCACGGTCGCGGTACTGCTCCCAGGTCCAGCCGGCAGGCAGGTAGCCGTTCAGCGGGTCGTGGGCGCTGGTCTGGTCGGTGACCATGTCCGGGCGCACGCCACGCTTGACCAGCTCTGGCAGGATTTCGGCAGCGTTGCCGTGCAGGGCAATGGAGATGGCCTTGCCTTCGGCGGTGTACCTGGCGATGCGTGCCAGGGCGTCGTCGAGGTCGGTTGCCTGCTCGTCGACGTAACGGGTTTCCAGGCGGAAGTCGATGCGGCTCTGCTGGCATTCGATGTTCAGCGAGCAGGCGCCAGCCAGGGTGGCGGCCAGTGGCTGGGCTCCACCCATGCCGCCCAGGCCGGCGGTGAGCACCCACTTGCCTTTCAGGCTGCCGCCGTAATGCTGGCGACCGGCTTCGACGAAGGTTTCATAGGTGCCCTGGACAATGCCCTGGCTGCCGATGTAGATCCAGCTGCCGGCGGTCATCTGGCCGTACATGGCCAGGCCCTTGGCATCCAGTTCGTTGAAGTGTTCCCAGTTGGCCCAGTGCGGCACCAGGTTGGAGTTGGCGATTAGCACGCGCGGGGCGTTGCTGTGGGTCTTGAACACGCCGACCGGCTTGCCCGACTGCACCAGCAGGGTTTCGTCGTCTTCCAGGCGGGTCAGGGTCTCGACGATCTTGTCGTAGCAGGCCCAGTTGCGCGCAGCGCGGCCGATGCCACCGTACACCACCAGTTCTTTCGGGTTTTCCGCGACCTGTGGATCGAGGTTGTTCATCAGCATGCGCAGTGGCGCTTCGGTCAGCCAGCTTTTGGCGGTCAGCTTGTTGCCACGTGGGGCACGGATTTCAACGTCACGGTATTTGTTGTTGTCGGTCACGGTAAAGGTCCTCTGCGGTCATCCGCGGGCGGGTATGTCGTGGTAGATATACAAACACACCTTTACTTGTATGTACAAGCATGGACAACCAAAATAATCGGATCGATCCGCTGAGCGGCAAAAAAAACCGGGGCCGCTGCGCGGCCCTTCGCGGGCTTGCCCGCTCCCACAGAGAGCTTCACAGCCTTCAAGGCTTGCGCTGTATCTGTGGGAGCGGGCAAGCCCGCGAAGGGCTGCGCAGCAGCCCCGGCTATCTCAACGTGAAACGAGTTCGATCAGGCAGAACCGCCCCTGCACATCCAGCCCCAGCAACTGGTCATTACCCTCCAGCCGCAGGCAGTCATACAACCCCAACCGCTGCGTCTCGCGCCCGGCGATGCCAACCTCGACCTGGCTGCTGGCAGCGAACAGCAACACCGTCGACGCCGAGCTGTACACGTGGCTGGTACCATCGAACCACTGCAACCGCGCCCGATAGCGCTGCGGCGCATAGATCAGGTTGAAATCGCGGATTGCCCCGCCCAGCAGCTTGCAGCTGACCTGGCTCTCGCCGCTGAAGGCAAAGGCATCGAACGGCAGCAACGGCCGGCTGGCCTGGCCGTCGACCAGCAGGCGCATGCCGTCGCCCTGCAGCACGGTGATGATCCGCTGGTAACCGGCGAAGGTGGAAAAGCCGCCGGATTCCTCGATATCGGCAATCGACAGGCGCCAGCCAAAGCCGTCCAGGCCCTCGCCATTGTCGCGGGTAATCTCTTCGGTGAAACCGCCACCGTTCTTCCACGGCATGCGCGGGTAGCCCTGCGCACGCAACAACTGCAACTGACTCATTTACTGAAACGTCCTTCCAGGCGATGACGGGAACCGGGGTGGATCAGCCGTGCGGCGGTCACCGGCTGGCGACCGGACCAGGTGCGACGACGGATCAGCAGGCAAGGCTCGCCCCGCTCGATCTGCAACAGGCGGCATTCTTCCGGCTCGGCCAGGATGGCCTCGACCACGTGTTCACCCTCGGTCAGCGGCGCCACCTGCGACAGGTAGGCATAAGGCGTCTGCCGGGTAAAATCTTGCTTGAGGTAGTCGGGGGCAATCGCCGCATTGACGTAGCGGTCCTCGATCTGCACCGGTACGCCGTTCTCGAAATGCACGATCAGCGAGTGGAACACCCGCTGGCCTTCGCGCATGTCCAGGGCCAGGGCCCGCTCGGAACCGGCGGTTTCCTCGGTGAGGATGATTACCTGGCAACTATGCTGGTGGCCACGCGCGGCAATTTCGTCGGCGATGTTGTTGACCTCGAACAGCGCGGAGCGGCCCTTGGGCTCGGCCACGAAGGTGCCGACCCCTTGCATGCGCACCAGCAGGCCTTCGGCAGTGAGTTCGCGCAGGGCGCGGTTGATGGTCATGCGGCTGAAGCCCAGCTCGCTGACCAGTTCGCTCTCCGAGGGTACCCGGTGATGCGGTGGCCAGCTGCCGTTGTCGATCTGCTGGACGATCATCTGTTTGACCCGGGCGTACAGCGGCGCCGGGCCCTCGCCCATCTGGGCAACCAGCGCGGAGACAGGAGGTGTCGGCACGGCGTTGGATCCTTGTGCAAATGGAATGAGCGGTAGCTTGCCGCAGTTTACCCGGCAGGCAAACGCCTGTATATGTATATACAAGTTAACAATAACAGGATTTTCATCGATGTCCGCCTACTTCGCCGAACGCGCCCTGCTACCTACGGGCTGGGCCAGCCATGTCCGCATCGAGGTCGCCAGCGATGGCCACGTGACCCGCATCGAACCGGATGCTTCGGCCGCAGGCGCCGAGCGGCTGGCCGGCCCGCTGCTGCCTGGCATGCCCAACCTGCACTCGCACGCCTTCCAGCGCGCCATGGCAGGGCTGGCGGAAGTCGCCGGCAACCCCAACGACAGCTTCTGGACCTGGCGTGACCTGATGTACCGCCTGGTTGGCCAGATCAGCCCGGAACAGCTGCAGGTGATCGCCCGCCAGCTGTACATCGAGATGCTCAAGGCCGGCTACACCTCCGTGGCCGAATTCCACTACGTGCACCACGACCAGGCGGGCAAGGCCTATGCCGACCCGGCCGAACTGTCCCGCCGCATCAGCGCAGCCGCAGCCGGCAGCGGCATTGGCCTGACCCTGCTGCCGGTGCTGTACAGCCACGCCGGCTTCGGCGGCCAGGCGCCGAACGACGGGCAACGGCGCTTCATCAATTCCACCGAGCAGTACCTGCAACTGCAAGCGCAACTGGCCCCGCTGCTGGCCGAGCAACCGGCGCAGCAACTGGGCTTGTGCTTCCACTCGCTGCGGGCGGTGACGCCTGGGCAGATCGCCGAGGTGCTGGCCGCCAGCGACAAGCAATGCCCGGTGCATATACACATCGCCGAGCAGCAGAAGGAAGTCGATGACTGCCTGGCCTGGAGCGGCCTGCGCCCGTTGCAGTGGCTGTACCAGCATGTCAACGTCGACCCGCGCTGGTGCCTGGTGCACGCAACCCATGCCGAGCCGGATGAAGTCACCGCCATGGCCCGCAGCGGCGCGGTAGCCGGGCTGTGCCTGACCACCGAAGCCAACCTGGGCGACGGGATTTTCCCGGCGGTGGACTTCCTGGCGCAGGGTGGGCGCATGGGCATTGGTTCGGACAGCCATGTGTCGCTGAGCGTGGTAGAGGAACTGCGCTGGCTGGAATACGGCCAGCGGCTGCGCGACCAGCGGCGCAACCGCCTGTATCGCGGCGACCAGCCGATGGTCGGGCGCACGCTGTATGACGCCGCGCTTGCGGGCGGTGCGCAGGCGCTGGGGCAGGCAGTCGGGGAGCTGGCCGTAGGCAAGCGCGCGGACTGGCTGGTGCTCGATGGGCAGGACCCTTACATCGCCATGGCCGATGGCGATGCCATTCTCAACCGCTGGCTGTTTGCCGGCGGCGATCGCCAGGTGCGTGACGTGATGGTGAATGGGCAGTGGGTAGTGCGCCAGGGGCGGCATGCGCTGGAAGAGGAAAGCACGCGGGCGTTTGCCGAGGTGTTGCGCCAGCTTCTGGGCTGATTGGTTGCCTGTTCCGGCCCTATCGCCGGCAAGCCAGCTCCCACAAGGTCACCACAGGTATTGAGACCTGTGCAGTACCTGTGGGAGCTGGCTTGCCGGCGATGAGGCCAGCAAAACCAACATCAGTGCTTCTTGACGATCTGCTGGTCCGACGCGCGCCAGATCAGCCGGCTGGTGTCATACCCCTGCTGCCGGGCCTTCGACATCAGGTTCTCGCGCTCCCAGACCGGTAGCGTCGGCGTGCGCGACAGGATCCACAGGTGCTTGCGGTCCGGGCTGCCGACCACCGCCGTGCGGTAGCGATCATCCACGTACAGGATCCAGTACTCGCCCCTGGCCACGCCAGGCACCAGCCTGGTGAACCAGTTGTCGAACTCGACCCACAACTTGTCGGTATGCCCCGGTTCCTGGATGTTTGCATGCCCTTCGGCACGCAGCCATTCGTCACCCATGGTGCGACAGCGGTTGAGCACGCCGAGGCTACCATCGAGCCTGAGGTTGTAGTGCGCTTCGGACTGCTCGCAGCCGGTCTGATAGCGCATCGGCAGGCGCGCCAGCTCGTACCACTTGCCCTGATAGCGCTTGAGGTCGATGTTGCCCGCAGTTTTCGGTGCCAGCGGGTCGTGCACGGAGCCGGCACAACCGCCCAGCAGCAACGCCAGGCATACCCCCATCAGCAGATACAGACGTCTCATTTGAGACCCTGCCCTGAATACATCAGTACCTTGTCAGCCGCGTACTGCACGCTGATGAAGCTCTTCTCGTCCCCCCAGGTGCAGCTGCTCATGCCCAGTGCGCCAGAGCACTCGGTCGGCGTACCGAGCAGCTGCTCGACCTCGGCCTTGTTCATACCGGCCTTGATCTTGGAATAGTTTTCCTGGTTGATCTTGCTGCAGGCAGTCAGGACGACGCACAGCGACAACAGGGCGAGGGAACGCAACGACATGAAGGACACTCCTGAAGAGGGGATACAGGCGAGTGGCCTGCAGTGACCTTCGACGGAAAAAAGCCTCCCAGGTTCCCTGCCCTACCCCCTTTGCGCCTACGCCATTGGTCGGATGGCCACTACTGTGCGATTAATCACAAAGCATTAATCACCCGCCCAATAAAAAAGCCGCCCCCTACAGGAGCGGCCTTGCGTCGCGATGGCCTGCGCAGCAGGCCCCTGCAATCTCAGAATCTGGACCCAGGCTCCAGCAAAAAGTCCATCTCTTCGCTGGTACTCGGCCGCTCCAGCACCAGGTTACGGTGCGGGAAGCGCCCGAACCGGGCAATCACCCGCTGGTGTTGCTCGGCATAGTCGAGGAAACCTTCGAACAGCCGGCGGTTGGCCTCAGGCTGCTCGTCCAGCAGCACCTGGTAGCGTTCGACGCACAGGTTCTGCCAGTCCAGCACTTCGGCATGCTCCAGTACCAGCAGCACGAACACCCGCTGGATCGGCAGCAACTGGTAATCCCAGTGCTTCTGCAAACCCTGCATCGCCACCACCTGCGCACGCCGGTCGCCCTCGAAGGCGCGCGGCGTGTCGCGGTAGATCATGCGTGGCAGCTGGTCCAGCAGGATCAGCAGGCCCAGCCAGCCCTGCGGGCTTTGCTGCCACTCGTCGAGCCCGCCCGCCAGGGCATGCTCGACCAGATCGCCAAACAACGCCTGGGCCTCGGCGTCGTGATGCTTGCCGAACCACAGCGTGCTCTTCTCGTCAGCCACGGCCTGGGGACTGGTGCCCCAACCGAACCACCACTCCAGCAACGGCTGCCAAGGTGCGAGCATGACTTACTCCTTGTGGTAGGCGGTAACGCGCTCGACCTCTTCCTTCGAGCCGAGGATTACCGACACACGCTGGTGCAGGCTTTCCGGCTTGATGTCGAGGATGCGATCGTAACCGTTGGTGGAGGCGCCGCCAGCCTGTTCGATGATGAACGACATCGGGTTGGCTTCGTACATCAGGCGCAGCTTGCCCGGCTTGCTCGGTTCGCGGGCGTCACGTGGGTACATGAACAGGCCGCCACGGGTCAGGATGCGATGCACGTCGGCCACCATCGAGGCGATCCAGCGCATGTTGTAGTTCTTTTTCAGCGGGCCGGTCTCGCCTGCCAGCAGTTCGCCCACATAACGCTGAACCGGGGCTTCCCAGTGGCGCTGGTTGGACATGTTGATGGCGAACTCGGCGGTGCTTTCCGGCACACGAATGTTTTCATGGGTGAGGACGAAGCTGCCCAGCTCGCGGTCCAGGGTGAAGCCCTTGACGCCGTTGCCCAGGGTCAGGATCAGCATGGTCTGCGGGCCGTAGATGGCGTAACCGGCGGCGACCTGCTGGGTGCCCGGCTGCAGGAAGGCATTTTCGTTCAGGGTTTCGTTCTGGCTCAGGTACTCGTTAGGGCAACGCAGTACCGAGAAGATGGTGCCGACCGAAACGTTGACGTCGATGTTGGACGAGCCATCCAGCGGGTCGAAGACCAGCAGGTAGGCGCCTTTCGGGTACTTGCCCGGGATCTGGTAGGCGTTGTCCATTTCTTCGGAAGCCATGCCGGCCAGGTGGCCGCCCCACTCGTTGGCTTCCAGCAGGATATCGTTGGAAATCACGTCCAGTTTCTTCTGGACTTCGCCCTGCACGTTTTCAGTGCCCATGCTGCCCAGTACACCGCCGAGGGCGCCTTTGGACACGTGATGGCTGATTTCCTTGCACGCACGCGCCACCACCTCGATCAGGAAGCGCAGATCGGCAGGGGTATTGTTGCTGCGGGTCTGCTCAATCAGATAGCGACTCAGGGTAACGCGGGACATGTATGGCTCCGAAAGGATTGGGGGATAAAAAACCCACGCAGTTTACAGGGAGAGTTGCGGGCTAGCGAGTGATGAGACTCGCCACGGCTCTCAGACGGCACAATAGGTCGGTAGTTCAGCGCGCGCCAGGCCGGTGGTCTGGTTGTGGGGGCCATTCGCGGGCACGCCCGCTCCCACGGGGACTGCACAGGTTTCGAAGGCTGTGCAATCCCTGTGGGAGCGGGCGTGCCCGCGAAGAGGCCGGAACAGACCTACATCAATCCAGGGCCTTCCAGATTTCAGTCGCATATTCCCGAATGGTCCGGTCCGACGAGAACCAGCCCATCCGCGCGGTGTTCAGCACCGCCATGCGCCACCACTCCTGCGGCTTGTGCCACAGGTCCTCGACCCGCCGCTGGGCATCCCAGTAGGCATCGAAGTCGGCGCACACCAGGAAGCGGTCATAGGCCACCAGCCCGTCGATCAAGGCGCTGTAGCGCGACGGGTCATCCGGCGAGAACACCCCGCTGCGAATAGCCTGCAGCACATCGTTCAGGCGACTCGACGCGGCAATTGCCGCCGTCGCACCGAAGTCCCCGGCGCGGCGCCGCGCTTCCACCTGCTGCGCGGTAAGGCCGAAGATGAACATGTTGTCGGCACCGACCTGCTCGCTCATTTCCACGTTGGCACCATCCAGGGTGCCGATGGTCAGCGCACCGTTCAGGCCGAACTTCATGTTGCTGGTGCCGGAGGCTTCATAACCGGCGGTGGAAATCTGCTCGGAAAGGTCTGCCGCCGGGATGATGCTTTCGGCCAGGCTGACGTTGTAATTGGGCAGGAACACCACCTTCAGCAGGCCGCGCACGGTCGGGTCGTTGTTCACCACCCGGGCGATGTCGTTGGCCAGCTTGATGATCAGCTTGGCCTGGTGATAGCTGGCCGCGGCCTTGCCGGCGAAAATCTTCACCCGCGGCACCCAGTCGGTACCGGGGTCGTTGCGCATGGCCTGGTACAGCGCCACGGTATGCAGCAGGTTGAGCAACTGGCGTTTGTACTCGTGGATGCGCTTGACCTGCACATCGAACAACGCCTCGGGGTTTACCGTGACGCCCAGGCGGTCCTGGATGATGCTGGCCAGGGCACGCTTGCTGTGCAGGCGCTGGGCGGCGAACTGTTTGCGAAAGCCGCTCTTGTCGGCGAACGGCACCAGATTGGCCAGACGCCCTTCGGGGTCATCCAGCAGCTCCGGCCCCAGCGCCTCTACCAGCATCGCGGTCAGTTGCGGGTTGGACTGGTACAGCCAGCGGCGGAAGGTAATGCCGTTGGTCTTGTTGTTGATCCGTTGCGGGTAGAGCTTGTGCAACTCGGCGAACACCGTGCTTTTCATCAGCTTGCTGTGCAGCGCGGACACACCGTTGACACTGTGCGAGCCGAGGAACGCCAGGTTGCCCATGCGCACCCGCCGGCCGTTGTCCTCTTCGATCAGCGACACGGCCCGCAACACGTCGAAGTCGTGCAGGCCTTTCGCCCGCAACGCGTCGATGTGGTAAGCGTTGATCAGGTAGATGATCTGCATGTGCCGCGGCAGCATGCGTTCCATCAGCGCTACGGGCCAGGTTTCCAGGGCTTCGGGCAGCAAGGTGTGGTTGGTGTAGGCCAAGGTGCCGACGGTCAGCTCCCAGGCGGTATCCCAGGGGATTTCATGCTGGTCGACCAGCAGGCGCATCAGCTCGGCCACGGCGATCGACGGGTGGGTATCGTTGAGCTGGATGGCCGCCGCGTCCGGCAGGTTGAGCAGGTTGTCATGCATGTTCAGGTGGCGGCGCAGCAAGTCCTGCAGCGAAGCCGAGACGAAAAAGTATTCCTGGCGCAGGCGCAGTTCCTGGCCCGCCTCGGTGCTGTCGGCCGGGTACAGTACCCGCGAAATGCTCTCGGCCCGCGCCACCTCGGCCACCGCGCCCAGGTGGTCGCCGGCATTGAAGCGCTCCAGGTGCAGCTCTTCCAGCGCGCGCGCACGCCACAGGCGCAGGGTGTTGACGCTGGCCCCGCGCCAACCGACCACCGGGGTGTCATAGGCCACCGCCCGCACGGTCTCGCCCGGCCACCACACCTGGCGCTGCTGGCCGTGGGTGTCGTGCACCGTTTCGACGCTGCCGCCAAAGCTGATCGGGTAGATCACCTCGGCGCGCTCGAACTCCCAGGGGTTGCCAAAGTCCAGCCAGTTCTCGGTCTGCTCCTGCTGCCAGCCATCGACCATGGCCTGGCGGAACAGCCCGTGCTCGTAGCGGATGCCGTAACCGTGGGCGGCGATGCCCAAGGTCGACATGCTCTCCATGAAGCACGCCGCCAGGCGACCAAGGCCACCGTTGCCCAGCGCGGCATCGGGCTCGAGCAGGCGGATGCGCTCCAGGTCCACGTCCAGCCCTTCCAGGGCATCGCGGGCAATGTCGAGCAGGCCCAGGTTGCTCAGGCTGTCGTACAGCAGCCGGCCGATGAGGAATTCGAGGGAAAGGTAATAGACCCGCTTCTGGCTGCGGCGATAAGCCTGACGAGTGTGGTCCATCCAGTGATCGACCATGTGATCGCGCGCGGCCAGGGCAATGGCTTCGAACCAGTCATGGTCGAAAGCGTGTTCCGGGTCCTTGCCGACCGCATAGGTCAGCTTGTCCAGTACAGCGGCGCGGAATTCGGCCACCTCGGCGTCACGAGCTTTGGGTTCCTGGGACATGCGGCATCCTCGGGCAAGTTGACGAAAACGGAGGGAGACTGTTGAGCCTAGACCCTTCGACAGGGAGTGACAGTTAGCGTTCGCAGTTTTCATGCCCACTCTGCGATTCCGGCAAAAGGTTGTTCATAAATTGAACAATTCCGGTATGATCGCGCGCCCCAAGACCGTGATACACCTCATAACGATGAAAACGACCCTGATCGCCGCAGCCGAAGTCGACCGCCTGGAGACCTGGCAGCGCTACACCAGCAACATGTGCCATGGCTGCCATTCGACCTGCTGCACCCTGCCGGTGGAGGTGAAGATCAAGGATCTGATCCGTATCGGCGTGGTCGATGAGTTCGAGAAAGACGAACCGCCGAAGAACATCGCCAAGCGCCTGCAGAAGGACGGCATCATCGAGCGCTTCAACCAGAAATCCGGGATCTTCACCCTGACCCGGATGAGCAATGACGACTGCCTTTATCTGGATCGTAAAAGCCGCCTGTGCACCATTTATGACAAGCGGCCGGACACCTGCCGCAACCACCCCAAGGTCGGGCCGCGCCCAGGGTATTGTGCCTACAAGCCCAAGGTGGTCGGGCGCTAAGCGCTAGCCTTCAAGGGCCACTTCGCGGGCTTGCCCGCTCCCACAGGACCTGTGCAGTACCTGTGGGAGCGGGCAAGCCCGCGAAGAAGCCAGCACAAATCCTGCAGGCAAACAAAAACGCCCCCGGCCTTACGACCGGGGGCGTTTTCGTTTCAGCTCAAGCTAGACGATCAAGCCTTGGCTTTCTTGGCAGCGCGGGTACGCTCGCCTTCGTCCAGGATCTTCTTGCGCAGGCGGATCGACTTCGGCGTCACTTCGCACAGCTCGTCGTCCTGGATGAATTCCAGGGCCTGTTCCAGGGTGTGGCGAACCGGCGGTACCAGGGCGATGACTTCGTCTTTGCCCGAAGCACGCATGTTGTCGAGCTTCTTGCCCTTGGTCGGGTTCACGCCCAGGTCGTTGTCACGGCTGTTCAGGCCGATGATCTGACCGTTGTAGATGTCCTGGCCGTGCTCGATGAACAGCTTGCCACGAGCCTGCAGGGTTTCCAGCGAGTAGGTCAGCGCCTTGCCGGTCTCGATCGATACCAGTACACCGTTCAGGCGGCCGGACATCTGGCCAGCTTTCATGGTGTCGTAGCGGTCGAAGATCGAGGTCAGGATGCCGGCACCGTTGGTCAGGGTCAGGAACTGGTTACGGAAACCGATCAGACCGCGAGCAGGTACGTTGTACTCCAGACGTACACGGCCCTTGCCATCCGGCGCCATGTTGGTCAGGTCGCCCTTGCGCAGGCCCATTTCTTCCATGACCTTGCCCTGGGATTCTTCAGGGATGTCGATGGTGACGTTCTCGAACGGCTCCTGCTTCACACCGTTGACTTCGCGGATGATCACTTCAGGGCGGCCTACAGCCATCTCGAAGCCTTCACGACGCATGGTTTCGATCAGAACCGACAGGTGCAGCTCACCACGGCCGGAAACCTTGAACTTGTCAGCCGAGTCGCCTTCTTCAACGCGCAGTGCAACGTTGTACAGCAGCTCTTTGTCCAGACGTTCCTTGATGTTACGGCTGGTGACGAACTTGCCTTCCTTGCCGCAGAACGGCGAGTCGTTGACCTGGAAGGTCATCGAAACGGTCGGCTCGTCAACGGTCAGCGGCTTCATCGCTTCGACGTGGTTCATGTCGCACAGGGTGTCGGAGATGAACAGCTCGTCGAAACCGCTGATGCAGACGATGTCGCCCGCCTGGGCTTCTTCAACGTCGACGCGGTGCAGGCCGTGGTGGCCCATCAGCTTGAGGATACGGCCGTTACGCTTCTTGCCTTCGGTGTCGATGGCGACAACCGGGGTGTTCGGCTTGATGCGACCACGGGCGATACGGCCAACACCGATAACACCGAGGAAGCTGTTGTAGTCCAGCGCGGAGATCTGCATCTGGAACGGGCCATCGACGTCAACGTTCGGCGCCGGTACGTTGTCGACGATCGACTGGTACAGCGGGGTCATGTCTTCGGCCATGTCGGTGTGGTCCAGACCGGCGATGCCGTTCAGGGCCGAGGCGTAGACAACCTGGAAGTCCAGCTGGTCGTCGGTGGCACCGAGGTTGTCGAACAGGTCGAAGATCTGGTCCAGAACCCAGTCAGGACGCGCGCCCGGGCGGTCAACCTTGTTGATCACGACGATTGGCTTCAGGCCGGCTTCGAACGCCTTCTTGGTCACGAAGCGGGTTTGCGGCATCGGGCCGTCCTGGGCGTCGACCAGCAGCAGCACGGAGTCGACCATGGACATTACACGCTCGACCTCGCCACCGAAGTCGGCGTGGCCGGGGGTGTCGACGATGTTGATGTGGTAGCCGTTCCAGTTGATGGCGGTGTTTTTCGCCAGAATGGTAATGCCGCGCTCTTTTTCCTGGTCGTTGGAGTCCATCACGCGCTCGTCGTTGAGCTCGTTACGCTCCAGGGTGCCGGACTGGCGCAGGAGTTTGTCGACCAGGGTGGTTTTACCATGGTCAACGTGGGCGATGATGGCGATGTTACGCAGATTTTCGATCACAACTGTATCTCGATCAGAGGATTCGGTTGCCGCCAGTGTAGGCGGCGAATATGTACGGTTTGAGGCTCAGCGGGCCCGATGGTCGGGAGGGCGATGGCGGATGCTGCCGCCATACAGCCCTGGCGTCTTATGCCGGACGATAAACACGCACATTGGCATGTCCCTCACTGAGCAGGTGGTGTGCGTGCAAGCGGCTCATCACACCTTTGTCGCAATACAGCAAGTACTGGCGCGTAGGGTCCAGGTGCTTGAACTTGCTGTTGATCGCGTAGAACGGCATGGCCTGGACTTCGATACCCTCCAGCGCCAGAGGTTCGTCTTCCTGGGCATCGGGGTGACGAATGTCGATGACGATCTGGCCTGGCAGCGCCTCGGCCACTTCCTCGACTTCGACGTCCTTGCCCAGTTCATCGATCACATGGTCGATGGAAATGAATCTGGCGCGCTCCAGGGCGCGTTCCAGCACGGCCATGTCGAACTGCTTTTCTTCGTGCTCCATGCGGTGTCGCTTGGCATGGGTAGTCGGGTTCACCGAAATCACGCCGCAGTATTCCGGCATGTGCTTGGCGAAGTCGGCGGTGCCGATTTCGGTGGCCTGGTCGATGATGTCCTGCTTGTGGCTGGCCAGTAACGGGCGCAATACCAGCTTGTCGGTGGCCGAGTCGATGATCGACAGGTTCGGCAGGGTCTGGCTGGACACCTGGGAAATCGCCTCGCCGGTCACCAGCGCATCGATCTGCAGGCGGTCGGCCATGTGCGCCGCACCGCGCAGCATCATGCGTTTGAGGGTCACGCCCATGTAGCTGTTGTCGACCTTGTTGAGGATCTCGCCGACCACTTCTTCGAACGGCACACTGATGAACAGCACGCGCTGGCTGCTGCCGTACTTTTTCCACAGGTAGTGAGCCACTTCCATCACGCCCAGCTCGTGGGCACGGCCACCGAGGTTGAAGAAGCAGAAGTGGGTCATCAGGCCGCGGCGCATCATCTGGTAGGCCGCCACGGTGGAGTCGAAGCCGCCGGACATCAGCACCAGGGTCTGCTCCAGGGCACCCAGCGGATAGCCGCCAATACCGTTGTGCTGGTTATGGATCACGTACAGGCGCTGGTCACGGATTTCGATGCGCACCAGCACTTCCGGGTTCTTCAGCTCGATGCCGGCGGCGCCGCACTGCTGGCGCAGCTGGCTGCCGACGTAACGGTCAACGTCCATCGAGGTGAAGTCGTGGTGGCCGCCGCGCTTGCAGCGCACGGCGAAGTGCTTGCCGGCCAGCAGGTGCCCGAAGTGCTGCTTGCACTTGGCGACGATGTCGTCGAAGTCACCGAGCGGGTATTCCTCTACCTGCAGGAAGTGGGTGATACCCGGGGTGCAGGTAAGGCGCTCGATCATCTCGCGCTGGACTTTTTCGTCTTCGACGCGGGTGACCACTTCGAGGTTGTCCCAGACACCATCGACCACGAGCTCAGGGTCGAGGTCCTTGAGCACGTTGCGGATGTTCTTGCCAAGCTGGCGGATGAAGCGCTTGCGCACCGGCCGGCTCTTGATGGTGATTTCTGGGAAGACTTTGACGATAAGTTTCATTGGTTAACAGCGCGCGCAGGGCCTGCCGAAAATGAGGGGCGCGAATTATAGCGGAAATTGCTCAGGATTTGACCAACTATTGATCAGAAGCTTGCAGATAAATGCAGGAGGCGGGTTTTGCCCTGCCTGTTCCGGCCCTTTCGCGGGCTCGCCCGCTCCCACAGGGACCGCACACACTTCCAAGGTTGTGCTATCCCCTGTGGGAGCGGGCGAGCCCGCGAAGAGGCCCTCAAAGAAAGCATGCAATTCAAGCAATGCACACTAATGGTGCGCCGCTACCAAAATTCGCATCTTAAGGGTGCATTTTTACCCGCCACCCCACCACCAGATGCCCGCAAACGCCCCTTTTTATCCCGCCCTCGCCATTTTCGGGCACTGGCATGCAATTTGCTCCCTTGTGAGGCAGGTAAAGCTTGGCCGACTATCCGCGCCCGGCAACACCCTTTTTCCAGGGCAGCGGCCCACCGCGCTCTAGACCATCCGGAGGACAACATGTCGAAGTCGGTTCAACTCATCAAAGATCATGACGTCAAGTGGATTGATCTGCGTTTCACGGACACCAAAGGCATTCAGCACCACGTGACCATGCCGTCGCGTGATGCGCTGGAAGACGACTTCTTCGAAGTCGGCAAGATGTTCGACGGTTCCTCCATCGCTGGCTGGAAAGGCATCGAAGCGTCCGACATGATCCTGATGCCGGTCGACGAAACTGCCGTACTGGACCCGTTCACCGAAGAGCCAACCCTGATCATCACCTGCGACATCGTCGACCCGTCGAGCATGCAGGGCTACGATCGCGACCCTCGCGCCATCGCCAAGCGCGCCGAAGAGTACCTGAAGAGCACCGGCATCGGTGACACCGTATTCGCCGGCCCCGAGCCAGAGTTCTTCATCTTCGACGAAGTGAAGTTCCAGTCGGACATCTCCGGCTCGATGTTCAAGATCTTCTCCGAGCAAGGCTCGTGGATGACCGGCGCTGACGTGGAAGGCGGCAACAAAGGCCACCGTCCAGGCGTGAAAGGCGGCTACTTCCCGGTTCCGCCGTTCGACCACGACCACGAAATCCGTACTGCCATGTGCAACGCACTGGAAGAAATGGGCCAGACCGTCGAAGTTCACCACCACGAAGTGGCGACTGCCGGCCAGAACGAAATTGGCGTCAAGTTCAACACCCTGGTGAAGAAGGCTGACGAAGTACAGGCGCTGAAATACGTCGTGCACAACGTTGCCGACGCCTACGGCCGTACCGCCACCTTCATGCCGAAGCCCCTGTACGGCGACAACGGCTCGGGCATGCACGTGCACATGTCGATCTGGAAAGACGGCAAGAACACCTTCTCGGGTGAAGGCTATGCCGGCCTGTCCGACACCGCCCTGTACTTCATCGGCGGTATCATCAAGCACGGTAAGGCCCTGAACGGCTTCACCAACCCGTCGACCAACTCCTACAAGCGTCTGGTCCCAGGCTTCGAAGCCCCGGTAATGCTGGCCTACTCGGCGCGCAACCGTTCCGCCTCGATCCGTATTCCTTACGTCGGCAGCCCGAAAGCCCGCCGTATCGAAGCCCGCTTCCCGGACCCGTCGGCCAACCCGTACCTGGCCTTCGCAGCCCTGCTGATGGCCGGCCTGGACGGTATCCAGAACAAGATCCACCCAGGCGATGCTGCCGACAAGAACCTGTACGACCTGCCGCCTGAAGAGGCCAAGGACATCCCGCAGGTTTGCGGCAGCCTGAAGGAAGCGCTGGAAGAGCTGGACAAGGGCCGTGCGTTCCTGACCAAGGGCGGCGTGTTCTCCGACGACTTCATCGATGCCTTCATCGAGCTGAAGAGCGAAGAAGAAATCAAGGTCCGCACCTTCGTTCACCCGCTGGAATACGAGCTGTACTACAGCTGCTGATCTGATCGGCGCCTGACGCCGATGACATGATCAGGACGGCCTCCCTCGGGAGGCCGTTTTCGTTTCTGCGCCTTACAGAGCCACAGAAAACCCACCTGTCACGCTATGCTCTATCTTGGTGCACAGCTGAACGCCTTGCCCCTGTTTATTCCCCAATCTGGTTCACGTGAAACGCTTCACCCAGACTTTCTGATCCGAATTTGCGCAGATTCAGGCCTTTGTCGGCAAAACCCGCTTCTTTTCGGAGCTTTGGTTTGTTTCTTGCATTTCCTGCAGCCAGAGAGTCTCGCATCAGCGGATCCACCGCGCACCCGGCCATGGCCGCAGCGTGCCAGCCAAGCGCCAAAAGAGGTCAACGACGCCTTATGACCATCAGCGATGCACAGCACCGTCTGCTTCTGGACAACCTGACCACCGCCACGCTACTGCTCAACGCCGAGCTGCGCCTGGAGTACATGAACCCGGCCGCGGAAATGCTGCTGGCGGTCAGTGGCCAGCGCAGCCACGGGCAGTTCATCAGTGAACTGTTCACCGAATCGACCGAGGCGCTCAGCTCGCTGCGCCAGGCAGTCGAGCAGGCGCACCCGTTCACCAAGCGCGAAGCGCAGCTCACCTCGCTGACCGGGCAGGCCATCACCGTCGACTACGCGGTAACGCCGATCCTGCACCAGGGCCAGACCCTGCTGCTGCTGGAGGTTCACCCGCGCGACCGGCTGCTGCGCATCACCAAGGAGGAGGCCCAGCTGAGCAAGCAGGAAACCACCAAGATGCTGGTGCGCGGCCTGGCCCACGAAATCAAGAACCCCCTCGGCGGCATCCGCGGCGCAGCCCAGTTGCTGGCCCGCGAGCTGCCTGAAGAAGGCCTGCGCGACTACACCAACGTGATCATCGAGGAGGCCGACCGCCTGCGTAACCTGGTCGACCGCATGCTTGGCTCGAACAAGCTGCCTTCGCTGGCCATGACCAACATCCACGAAGTACTGGAGCGGGTCTGCAGCCTGGTAGAGGCCGAAAGCCAGGGCTGCATCACGTTGGTGCGCGATTACGACCCCAGCCTGCCGGACGTGTTGATCGACCGCGAGCAGATGATCCAGGCCGTGCTCAACATCGTGCGCAACGCCATGCAGGCGATCAGTTCGCAGAACGAGCTGCGCCTGGGTCGTATCACCCTGCGCAGCCGCGCCCTGCGCCAGTTCACCATTGGCCACGTGCGCCATCGCCTGGTGGCGCGGGTGGAAATCATCGACAACGGCCCGGGCATCCCGCCGGAGCTGCAGGACACCCTTTTCTATCCCATGGTCAGCGGCCGCCCGGACGGTACCGGGCTGGGCCTGGCCATTACCCAGAACATCATCAGCCAGCACCAGGGCCTGATCGAGTGTGAAAGCCATGCAGGCCACACCGCCTTCTCGATCTACCTGCCTCTGGAACAAGGAGCCACCCCCTCATGAGCCGAAGTGAAACCGTATGGATCGTCGACGATGATCGCTCCATCCGCTGGGTCCTGGAAAAAGCCCTGCAACAGGAAGGCATGACCACCCAGAGCTTCGATAGCGCCGATGGCGTGATGGGCCGCCTGGCGCGCCAGCAACCGGACGTGATCATTTCCGACATCCGCATGCCCGGCACCAGTGGCCTCGACCTGCTGGCGCAAATTCGCGAGCAGCACCCGCGCCTGCCGGTCATCATCATGACCGCCCACTCCGACCTGGACAGCGCCGTGGCATCGTACCAGGGCGGTGCATTCGAGTACCTGCCCAAACCGTTCGATGTGGACGAGGCAGTCTCGCTGGTCAAGCGCGCCAACCAGCACGCCCAGGAGCAACAAGGGCTGGATGTACCGCAAAACCTGGCGCGCACCCCGGAAATCATCGGTGAAGCACCGGCGATGCAGGAGGTGTTCCGCGCCATCGGCCGCCTCAGCCACTCCAACATCACCGTGCTGATCAACGGCGAGTCCGGTACCGGCAAGGAGCTGGTGGCCCACGCCCTGCACCGCCATAGCCCGCGCGCGGCGTCACCGTTCATTGCCCTGAACATGGCCGCCATCCCCAAAGACCTGATGGAGTCCGAGCTGTTCGGCCATGAGAAAGGCGCCTTCACCGGCGCCGCCAACCTGCGCCGGGGGCGCTTCGAGCAGGCCGACGGCGGCACCCTGTTCCTCGACGAGATCGGCGACATGCCCGCCGACACCCAGACCCGCCTGCTGCGGGTGCTGGCCGATGGCGAGTTCTATCGCGTGGGCGGGCACGTGCCGGTCAAGGTCGACGTGCGCATCATCGCCGCCACCCACCAGAACCTGGAGTCGCTGGTGCAGGCCGGCAAGTTCCGCGAGGACTTGTTCCACCGCCTGAACGTGATCCGCATCCACATTCCACGGCTGGCCGACCGGCGTGAGGATATCCCGGCCCTCGCCCGCCACTTCCTTGCCCGTGCGGCTCAGGAACTGGCGGTCGAGCCGAAGATCCTCAAGCCGGAAACCGAGGAATTCATCCGCAACCTGCCGTGGCCGGGCAACGTGCGGCAGATGGAGAACACCTGCCGCTGGATCACCGTGATGGCCTCCAGCCGCGAAGTGCTGATCGGTGACCTGCCGCCCGAACTGCTGAACCTGCCGCAGGACGCCGCGCCGGTGACCAACTGGGAGCAGGCCCTGCGCCAGTGGGCCGACCAGGCGCTGGCACGTGGCCAGACCAGCCTGCTGGACAGCGCAGTGCCGAGCTTCGAGCGGATCATGATCGAGACGGCGCTCAAGCACACCGCTGGCCGTCGGCGGGATGCGGCGCTGTTGCTGGGCTGGGGGCGCAATACCCTGACGCGCAAGATCAAGGAGCTGGGGATGAATGTGGCGGGTGGGGATGATGAGGAAGGTGATGAGCACTGATTAGCGGATAAACCCTTCGATTTTTGGGGCTGCTGCGCAGCCCTTTCGCGACACAAGGCCGCTCCCACAGGTATTGCGCTGTCTCCGGACTGAGCGGCGACCTGTGGGAGCGGCCTTGTGTCGCGATGGGCCGCAAAGCGGCCCCAGCCATTTCAGCCCCCGATGCACCGATCCTGTGCCCGATGCACCTCGCTAAGGCACAAATCCCCTCAAAAAACGGCCAGTTCGCCCTGAAACCCCAGTATTCAGGGGCTTTGAAAAATTGGCACGCCCCCTGCAATAGCTAATACATCCCAAGTTTCGGGGGCCCTGGTACAGGCAGGCCGGGTGAACCCCTCTTTTATTCGCAGCACCGCCAGTTTTGGGGACCCTGGTACAGGCAGGCCGGGATATCCCCTCTTTTATTCGTGCAGTTTCACCTGCACCCGCCAGCGCCCCGCGTCCTCTGCACCGGCCCATTCGCCCAGCAGGGGGCGCGCGGCGATCACCGTCAGCAACAAACCTTCCTGGCTCTTCTGCACCCGCCAGCTCACCGGCTTGCCTTGCAGGCTCAATTGCCCTTGCTGGGCCTTGCCCTGGGCCTGGAACAGCAGCGCTACAGTGCCGTCCACATTCTCGCCATGCAGCTGAGGCTCCTCGTTGAACCACAGTTGCAGGCCATCCTGCACCACTTCCACCTGCTGCAGCTCGCGCTCGTCGGGCGTGGTCAGGCGGCCGATCATCAGCCCCACCATCAAACCGACGACGGCCAGCGACAGCATCATCCGCGGGAACGCCTTCGAACGCACGTCCGGTTCGGGGGTAGAATGCCCGTCATCTTCACGCTTGGAGCCGTGCATGTTTCACGTCATCCTTTTTCAACCAGAAATTCCGCCGAATACCGGCAACATCATTCGCCTGTGCGCCAACAGCGGCTGCGACCTGCACCTGATCGAACCCATCAGCTTCGAACTGGATGACAAGCGCCTGCGCCGCGCGGGGCTGGATTACCACGAGTATGCCACGCTCAAGCGCCACGAGAGCCTGGCCGGATGCCTGGAGAGCCTGGGCAACCCACGGCTGTTCGCCTTCACCACCAAGGGCTCGCACCCGTTCCACGAAGTGGCCTACCAGCCGGGGGATGCGTTCCTGTTCGGGCCGGAAAGCCGTGGCTTGCCGACCGAAGTGCTGGACAGCCTGCCGGCCGAACAACGCCTGCGCCTGCCAATGCGGCCGGGGTGCCGCAGCCTGAACCTGTCCAATACCGTGGCGGTGACGGTGTATGAGGCGTGGCGGCAGAACGGGTTTGCCGGGAGCTGAGCGATAGCCTGTGCCGGCCCTTTCGCGGGCTCGCCCGCTCCCACAGGGATCGCGCCGACCCCGAACCTGTGGGAGCGGGCATGCCCGCGAAGGGGGCGGCACAGGCAACAAAAAAGCGCCCCGAAAGGCGCTTTCCTGATACCGGCAGCTATTACTGCACGGTCGGCGCTTCGCCAGCTTCCTGCATGCGCTGCATTTCCTGCGCGTACAGGGCGTCGAAGTTGACCGGCGATAGCATCAGGGCCGGGAACGAACCGCGGGTCACCAGGCTGTCCAGGGTCTCGCGGGCGTACGGGAACAGGATGTTCGGGCAGAACGCACCCAGGGTGTGGCTCATCGAAGCCGCGTCCAGGTTCTTGATCAGGAAGATACCGGCCTGCTGAACTTCAGCGATGAAGGCCACTTCGTCACCGTTCTTGACGGTAACCGACAGGGTCAGCACCACCTCGTGGAAGTCACCTTCCAGGGCTTTCTGCTTGGTGTTCAGGTCCAGGGCAACGCTCGGCTCCCAGGTCTGGCGGAAGATCTGCGGGCTTTTCGGGGCCTCGAACGACAGGTCGCGCACATAGATGCGCTGCATGGAGAACTGAGGGCTGTTGTCTTCTGCAGCAGCGCCGTTGGTCTGTTGGTCAGTCATGGCAGATCCTTATCCTAATGTTTTTGAATGCAGTGCAAATCAGGCCGCCAGCAGCGCGTCGAGCTTGCCGGCGCGCTCCAGGGCATAGAGGTCATCGCATCCACCGACGTGGGTGCTGCCGATCCAGATCTGCGGCACCGATGTACGGCCGGCCTTCTGGCTCATTTCGGCGCGAACCTGCGGCTTGCCGTCGACCTTGATCTCCTCGAAGGCCACGCCCTTGCTCTCGAGCAGGTACTTGGCGCGCATGCAGTAGGGGCAGTAGTCGCTGGAATAGACGATGACGGGCTTCATATCACTTCACCAGGGGCAGGTTATCGGCTTTCCAGCTGGAAACGCCACCGCTCAGTTTGGCGGCGTTGTAACCAGCCTTGAGCAGCTCGCGGCAGATGGTGCCAGACTGCTGGCCCATCGAGTCGACGACGATCAGGGTCTTCTCTTTGTGCTTGTCCAGCTCGCTCATGCGGTTGACCAGCTTGTCCTGCGGGATGTTCACCGCACCGACGATGTGACCGGCGGAGTATTCCTTGGTCGGGCGGATGTCGATGACCAGGGCTTTCTCGGCATTGACCAGGGCAGTCAGCTGGCCGTTGCTCAGGCTCTGGCCACCGCGACGGATTTCGTTGACCAGCAGCGCGACCAGCAAGACAACGAAGATCGCCACCAGGATGTAGTGGTTTGTCGCAAATTGAATCAGGTTAGCAACCATCTGGGGTGTTCCACGCGATTGAAAATGCCGGCCAGTATACACAGCCCCTTATTGCCACCAAAGCCCGGCGGGCCGGCGGCAAAGCCATCCGCACATTGCTGGCACGTGCACGCCGGTCGGGGGAATGGGACGAATATTCGCCGCCGGTGGCGCATTTGCCCTAAAATGCGTGTCTTTATCATCTTTGAACAACCGTGAGTTTGATTGATGACGAGTACGCCCAAACCCCTGGTCCTGATCATCCTGGATGGCTTCGGCCACAGCGAAAGCCCCGAATACAACGCCATCTATGCCGCCAACACACCGGTCTATGACCGCCTGCGCGCCAGCCAGCCGCATGGCCTCATTTCCGGTTCTGGCATGGATGTCGGCCTGCCGGACGGGCAGATGGGCAACTCCGAAGTCGGTCACATGAACCTCGGCGCCGGTCGCGTGGTGTACCAGGACTTCACCCGGGTGACCAAGGCCATCCGCGACGGCGAGTTCTTCGAGAACCCGGTGCTCACCGGTGCGGTGGACAAGGCAGCCAGTGCCGGCAAGGCCGTGCACATACTCGGCCTGCTGTCCGATGGCGGCGTACACAGCCACCAGGACCACCTGGTGGCCATGGCCGAACTGGCCGCTCAGCGCGGTGCGCAGAAAATCTACCTGCACGCCTTCCTCGACGGCCGCGACACGCCGCCACGCAGCGCGCAGTCGTCCATCGAACTGCTCGACGCCACCTTCGCCAGGCTGGGCAAGGGCCGCATCGCCAGCCTGATCGGCCGCTACTACGCCATGGACCGCGACAACCGCTGGGACCGCGTCAGCGCCGCCTATGACCTGATCGTCGACAGCGCTGCCGAATACACCGCCGACACCGCCCTGGCCGGCCTGGAAGCGGCCTACGCCCGCGACGAGAGCGACGAGTTCGTCAAGGCCACGCGCATCGGTGAAGCCGTCAAGGTCGAAGACGGCGACGCGGTGATCTTCATGAACTTCCGCGCCGACCGCGCCCGCGAACTGTCGCGCGTGTTCGTCGAAGCCGACTTCAACGAATTCCCGCGTGCCCGCCTGCCAAAACTGGCTGCCTACATCGGCCTGACCCAGTACTCGGCGAAAATCCCGGCCCCCGCCGCCTTCGCCCCGGCCAGCCTGAACAACGTGCTGGGCGAGTATCTGGCGAAGAACGGCAAGACCCAGCTGCGCATCGCCGAGACCGAGAAGTACGCCCACGTCACCTTCTTCTTCTCCGGTGGCCGCGAAGAGCCGTTCGAAGGCGAAGAGCGCATCCTGATCCCGTCGCCGAAGGTCGCCACCTACGACCTGCAGCCGGAAATGAGCGCACCGGAAGTGACCGACCGCATCGTCGAGGCCATCGAGCAGCAGCGTTATGACGTGATCGTGGTCAATTACGCCAACGGCGACATGGTCGGCCATACCGGTGTGTTCGAAGCGGCGGTGAAGGCCGTCGAGGCCCTGGATGGCTGCGTCGGGCGCATCGTCGAGGCGCTGGACAAGGTCGGCGGCGAAGCGCTGATCACCGCTGACCACGGCAACGTCGAGCAAATGGAAGACGAGTGCACCGGCCAGGCGCACACCGCGCACACCACCGAGCCGGTGCCGTTCATCTATGTCGGCAAGCGCAACGTCAAGGTGCGTGACGGCGGCGTACTGGCTGATGTGGCACCGACCATGCTGAAGCTGCTGGGGCTGGAAAAGCCGGCGGAAATGACCGGTACTTCGATTCTGGTTGACGCCTGATACGATGAAATGGGGGCCGCTTTGCGGCCCATCGCGACACAAGGCCGCTCCCACAGGGACACCGCCGCATCTGCAAACTGCGGTGTCCTGTGGGAGCGGCCTTGTGTCGCGATTGGGCTGCGCAGCAGCCCCAATACACCGGTTTCCAGACAAACGCCCCTCTGCACCCGCAGCGAGGCGTTTTTTTTGCCCGCCCGCGCGGGCATACTAGGCCAGTCTCCATCCTTGGTACGCCAAACCCCATGCTTCGCGCCCTGATCCTCCTAGCCCTGTCTTGCCTGCTCAGCCCGGCCTTTGCCGATGAGCGTGCGCAGACCCAGCAGCAACTGGACGCCACCCGCCAGGACATTGCCGAGCTCAAGAAGACGCTGGGCAAGCTCCAGGAAGAAAAGGCCGGTGTGCAAAAGGACCTCAAAGCCACCGAGACCGATATCGGCAACCTCGAAAAGCAGGTGGAGGCTCTGCAGCAAGAACTAAAAAAGACCGAGGGCGAGCTGGAGCGCCTTGATTCCGAGAAAAAAAAACTCCAGAGCGCCCGCGTTGAACAACAGCGACTGATCGCCATCCAGGCCCGCTCGGCCTACCAGAACGGCCGTGAGGAATACCTCAAGCTGCTGCTCAACCAGCAGAACCCCGAAAAGTTCGCCCGTACCCTCACCTACTACGACTACCTGAGCAAGGCGCGCCTGGAGCAACTGCGCACCTTCAACGAGACCCTGCGTCAGTTGGCCAATGTCGAACAGGAAATCGCCACCCAGCAGCAACAGTTGCTGGCCCAGCGCGCCGACCTCGACAGCCGCCGCCAGGCTCTGGAAACCGAGCGGGGCAAGCGCCAGCAGGTACTGGCCAAGCTCAACAGCGACATGAAGGACCGCGACCAGAAGCTGCAATCGCGCGAGCAGGACCAGGCCGACCTGTCCAAAGTTCTCAAGACCATCGAGGAAACCCTCGCCCGCCAGGCCCGCGAGGCCGAAGAAGCGCGCAAGAAGGCCCTGCTGGCCCAGCAGGAAGCGGAAAAACGCCGCCAGCAGGAAGCCCTGGCCGCCGCTGCCGCCCGCGAACAGGCCAGCGAACCGGCGGAGCCACCGAAAAAGGCCCGCACCACCCTGGGCCCGATGGTTTCCAGCGACGGCGCGAACTACGGCGGCGCATTTTCTGCCGCGCGGGGAAAACTTCCCTGGCCAGTCAATGGTCGATTGCTGGCACGCTTCGGTGATGCCCGTGGCAGCGATGCACGTGCCAAGTGGGACGGGGTGATGATCAGCGCCAACCCGGGCACCCAGGTACGAGCCGTGCATGGCGGGCGCGTCGTGTTCGCCGACTGGTTGCGCGGTGCCGGGCTTCTGGTCATTCTCGACCATGGCAACGGTTACCTGAGCCTGTACGGCCATAATCAGAGCCTGCTCAAGAGCGCCGGTGATATCGTCAAGGCCGGCGAAGCCATTTCCACCGTTGGCGACAGCGGCGGCCAGGATGCTGCCGGCCTGTACTTCGCCATCCGCCAGCAGGGCCGGCCTACCGACCCTTCGCAGTGGTGCCGGGGCTAGTCAAATTTCTACGGGGTAGCCACGGGCTGCCCCGATGCTCCCCAGGGAGCGCTTACAGGATCAGGAGTTCGTTCGACATGCTGCACTCGCCTCGTCTCACCCAGCTGGCCCTGTCCATCGCCCTGGCGATCGGCGCGCCCCTGGCCATTGCCGCAGAGCCGGCCAAGCCGGCCGCAGTAGCGGCCACCGAGGTGACCGCCAAGGCGCCACTGCCGCTTGAAGAGCTGCGTACCTTCGCCGAGGTCATGGACCGCATCAAGGCGGCCTATGTGGAGCCGGTGGATGACAAGACCCTGCTGGAAAATGCCATCAAGGGCATGCTCAGCAACCTCGACCCGCACTCGGCCTACCTCGGCCCCGAGGACTTCCAGGAACTGCAGGAAAGCACCAGCGGCGAGTTCGGCGGCCTGGGCATCGAAGTGGGCCAGGAGGACGGCTTCATCAAGGTGGTCTCGCCGATCGATGACACCCCGGCCTCGCGTGCCGGCGTGCAGGCAGGCGACCTGATCGTCAAGATCAACGGCGCTCCCACCCGTGGCCAGACCATGACCGAAGCGGTCGACAAGATGCGCGGCAAGGTCGGCGAGAAGATCACCCTGACCCTGGTGCGCGACGGCGGCAACCCCTTCGACGTGACCCTTGCCCGTGCGGTCATCCAGGTCAAGAGCGTGAAGAGCCAGTTGCTGGAGAACGACTACGGCTACATCCGCATCACCCAGTTCCAGGTCAAGACCGGCGACGAAGTGGGCAAGGCCCTGGCCAAGCTGCGCAAGGACAACGGCAAGAAGCTGCGCGGGGTGGTGCTGGACCTGCGCAACAACCCGGGCGGCGTGCTGCAATCGGCGGTGGAAGTGGCCGACCACTTCCTGACCAAGGGCCTGATCGTCTACACCAAGGGCCGCATCGCCAACTCCGAACTGCGCTTCTCGGCCGACCCGGCCGACGCCAGCGAAGGCGTGCCATTGGTGGTACTGATCAATGGCGGCAGCGCCTCGGCCTCGGAAATCGTCGCCGGCGCCCTGCAAGACCAGAAGCGCGCCGTGCTGATGGGTACCGACAGCTTCGGCAAAGGCTCGGTGCAGACCGTGCTGCCACTGGCCAACGACCGTGCCCTGAAGCTGACTACCGCGCTGTACTTCACCCCCAATGGCCGCTCGATCCAGGCCCAGGGCATCGTTCCCGACATCGAAGTGCGCCCGGCCAAGCTCACCGCCGAAGCCGACACCGACAACTTCAAGGAAGCCGACCTGCAGGGCCATCTGGGCAACGGCAACGGCGGCGCCGACCGCCCGACCGGCAGCGGCAAGCGCAAGGAGCGCCCACAGGATGATGACTTCCAGCTGAGCCAGGCCCTGAGCCTGCTCAAAGGCCTGAACATCACCAAGGGCGACTGACCCACCCCATGCGTTATCTGCTGTGTCTGTTGTTCTGCCTGTTGGCCGGGGTCGCGCAAGCGGCGCCGGCCGGCAAGGCCTACATGAGCATCATCATCGACGACCTGGGCCAGAGCCCCGAGCGTGACAGCCGCACCCTGGCCCTGCCCGGGCCGGTGACCATGGCGATCATGCCTGATACCCCACATGCCTCCGACTTCGCCCGCCAGGCACACAAGGCCGGCAAGACGGTCATCCTGCACATGCCCATGGACCCGGCCACCGGGCCCTACGCCTGGCACCCTGGCCTGCCCATCGAGGAGCTGGCCCGGCGCCTGGACAGCGCCTTGCTCAAGGTGCCCTACGCCGCCGGCCTCAACAACCACATGGGCAGCCGCATGACGGCCCAGCGCGAACCCATGGCCTGGCTGATGGGCGAGCTGCAGCGGCGCCACCTGTTCTTCGTCGACAGCCGCACCAGCGCCGCCACGGTGGCCGCTGCCGAAGCTCAGGCGCAGGGGCTGGCGCATGTCTCGCGGGATGTGTTCCTCGATGACGTGCGCACCACCGAGGCAATTATCGGGCAACTGCAGCAAGGTGTTGCCCTGGCCCGCAAGCAAGGCTCGGCAGTGCTGATCGGGCATCCTTACCCGCAGACGCTGGAAGTGCTTGAGCGCGAATTGCCAAGCCTCAAAGGCCAAGGTGTCATCTTGATCAAGCTGCCGCAGATGATCGCCGAGCGGAGCAACCAGGCCATGCCGGCGCATGGCAAGCATGGCCGCTACAACAACCGCTGAGCAGGCCCTTCATCTATGTACCGCCAAGCGCATCGGTAGCATCTTCACCCTTCGTCCTCCATCCCATGGAGGTACGACATGCATAACCCATTACTCCTGGCCACGCTGGGCCTGACACTCTTCAGCCACCTGGCTAATGCCAACGACACCACGCCTCCTCCCGCAGCACCACTTACCCTGCACAACAGCGCTGGCCAGAACTCGCAGTGGACAGGCGTTGGCCGGCTGATCTGGAAAAACCGACATTGCATCGGCACCTTGCTGGACAGCCGTGATGACACCCACGGTACAAGTGGGCCGGCCTACATACTGACAGCCGGCCACTGCGCTGGCGGTGTCAATGGCAAGGTCACTGTCGACCAGCCGATTATCGGCAACATTGCCTTCAATTATTTTGTCGATACACAAGACCAGCACCACACCGTGCCCTTGAAACGAACGGTATGGAGCAGCATGCAAGGTGCCGACCTGGCACTTCTGGAGTTGGAGGCCACCCTTGAGGAGCTGCTGGCACAAGGCATCACGCCACTCAAGCTGGGCCGCTCCACCGCATCGGGCAGCGCGGTTCAGGTAATCGGCGAACCCAGCTCAATCGGCAAAGGCCTGCGCTTGTCCACCTGCACGGAGCGCTTCCACAGTACATCCAGTGTCGGCAACTGGGTGTGGCGCAACGTCAGGCGTAACGATTGCGAAGGCCTGGATGAGGGGGCCTCCGGCAGTCCGGTCATGGACGTCGGTAGCCATCGCCTGGTCAGTATCGCCAACAGCCTGCATGACAATGAGGTCGGTGCAATTCCGGTCCAACGCCTGCATGGCTGTTTCAGTGCGGGTCGTGTGGACCTCGCGCTGGAGGCTTGCCAATTACTGCCGGGCTTTCAGCTGGAGCCACAGGGCAACAGCTTCAGGAAGCTGACAAAAGCCCGAAGCCAGGCTGATGGTTCCCTTGAGCCTGCACGCTGGGGCTTCCAGTTCCTGATCGATACACCGCGCTACCGCTACAAAACCACCACCGACGCACTCGCCTGCGAAGATCCGGTTGGCTACAGCGGCACCCTCCCTTCGAGCGAAACCATGATCAACGACCCGATCGGCCCCGAGCCCGGTACTCACTACCTGTGCCTGGTCGGCGTACAGTCGCCAGAGCAGTTGCCTTCTCGTGCGCTCATGGCCAATAGCCTGAGCATCAAGGTGGAGCTGCTACCACCGGGCAAACCCTTGGCTCAGGTGATGACGGAACACTTGCCTGACGGTGGCGCCCGGATCAGTTGGTTGCGCGACCCAGATGTCGTTTTCTACCGGATAAAGCGCGGTGCACCGGCAACGACAGATTGCAATGATCCGTCAGGCTATCGCCTGCTGCGCGCACAAAGCCGCGATATCCCGGGTTCGGCCTTGCCCTTGAAGCTATGCAGCGTCGCCATCGATGTGATTGGGCAGCGTTCCGAGTTCCGTACTGACCTAGTTCAAGCCGCAGCACCGTAACAGGCCGCCCGAGCCTGCCGTACCCGGGCATGAATGCCAGGTTCGGCAGGCCGGCTCCCGTCTTGTTACCGGGACGGTCAATGGAACGGAATGATCCCCCGCGCTTGCTCCAGCGTCAGCTTGCCCCGGTGGAGCCGCTGCCCAGCGCTCGCAGCGAGGCGGCTGCTCATGCGACGTTGGCTCCAGGTCTTGAGGTGGCCGGTAAGGAAATCCTCGGCGAAGTCGTCAGGCGAGCGGAAATGGAAATGCGCAGCCCACAGATTTCGTTTGCTTGGCAGGCGCAGCACCCGATACTCGTCAAACGCACTACCATCCTGCATGGTTCGCCGCTCGTTGTATTCGACGGTGATCAGCTTCTTTGCGTGCAGGAAGCGCAAGGCTTCAGCGGAGGGGTAATGGGTGTCGGTATAAAGGGTGGTGAGTTGGAGCTCTTTCTCCGCAGCCAAAGCATCCGCCTCGCGCTCCAGGGTCCTGAGCAGCGTGTCGTTGCCACCGGCATCACGCAGCGTGCCTGCCGCCTGATCCAGTTTGCCCAGCTGCTGGTCGAACAACCGAGCGAGCAAGGTACCCTTGATATCGTTGTCGACATACGACTTGGCCTTCACCCGCAACGCATTGTTCTCGTCCAGCAGTGACTGCACCCACATGGCCAGGTCACTTGGGGGCGCTTCGTCAGCCGCCGAAGGCTGCTCAGCCTCACGCTCGCGCCACTCGCCGTCTACCCGTTCGAACGTGGCCAGCACGGTTTCGCTGACCGCCTCACGCACCTCAAGCAGGCGCTGCCCCTGCACCTCGATCTCGGTGCCGATCATTAGCTGGCCCTGAGCATTGCGCACTAGCCGCTGCGTCGCGCTGGTCGCCTTGTAGGGCGAACGCCTGGCAGGCACGCTGGGGTCATCCTGCTCCCGAGCCGCCTCGACCAGACGGCTGCCCGCATCCAGTTTGAGCTTGCCGAGATGTTCGCGGTAGCGATCGATCATCGTCGGCTCGATCAATGCTCCGCCTTCCTTGCGAATGCGGTCGCTGTCGAGCAACGCAGCACTGTATTCATCCCAGGCTTCCTGCAGGATGACGATCCTGTCCTGCGCCGGCAGGTTGGCAAAGTCCAGCTGGCCATGAGCTTCAGCGGCATTGCGCAGACTCAGGCTTGCCAGCTCCTCCCTGTAGCCGGCAAGCACGTTTTGCCCGGACTCACTGTCCAGGTGCAAGGCCAGGTCAGCCAGGTTCAATACCTGGTGGAAACGCAGCTGAACGGTGGAGACGCTGCGCCGGGCAATCAGTTGCGCAACGGTACGCACAGGTTCCCCCGACACACCGGTAATCGCGAAATCGTCGGCAGTGTCAGCCAACAACTGATCGAGATCCTCGAACCCTGCGAGCAGGCGTTCCTGCAGGCCGACAACTGTTTCCAGCCTGAGGCGAAACGTCTGATACAGCTCAGCGACTTCGGCGATTGGCTGCCCATCCAGCGCCTTTTGCATTTCGACCAGTTTGGGGTAGTCCACCAGGTCCCAAAGCTCATCGATGATGAAGTCGCTATTGCGGATAAGGCCCTCCCGAGCAGTTGTCTCGTATTGCGGAAGCACATCATCCCAGTTGCCCTTCCGCCGCTCGCTGGCATATTTGGGCTCATTGATGGTCGCCAGCAGCGGGAGTGTTGCCTTTTCAGCGCTGACAGCGGCCTCCAATTGCTGTATCGCCTGGTCCCTCTGCTGGAGGCCATCCGCCTCCAGAGCGGTTATGCGTTCATCGTAGCTCTGCAGCAGCGCTTGCAAACGGACAGCTTCGTCTCCCTCCGGCAGCGACGATTGAGTTGCGGCTGCCTTGGCTCTGAGCGCCTTCAAGGCGTCGAGCTTTTTCTTCGAGTCGAGCGATTTCGCGGCCATGCTGCCGAATTGCTCTCTTGCCTGGTTGACCTGCTGATCTAGCTGGTTGATTTTCTGATGCAACTCGCGGAACCGGTTTGCCATCCGAGCATGGGCGGAGTTTTGCGGCATACCACCGGCCAGACGAAGTGTCGAGTCCACCCGCCAGACGCTATCGGTAAAACTCAGCCAGGGCCCTGGGGTTCCGTTGGAGGCGACCACCCGCACACCACCTGGTAACTGTTCCACGCGAT
>Ga0209676_1000518_pt1 | contig 60512 bp, 48 predicted proteins | sample AraplaCvi_mLB_r2_FD_184282 | JGI IMG/M metagenome (GOLD analysis project Ga0209676, IMG submission 184282) | Arabidopsis root microbial communities from North Carolina, USA - plate scrape MF_Cvi_mLB_r2 (SPAdes) (version 2) | ecosystem: Host-associated > Plants > Roots > Endosphere | place: USA... | reverse complement strand
TATTCGGCGCTGCTGATGGCGGGCCTCGACGGCATCCAGAACAAGATCCACCCGGGCGACCCGATGGACAAGAACCTCTACGACCTGCCGCCCGAGGAACTGAGCGAAGTCCCGACCGTCTGCGGGAGCCTCCGCGAAGCGCTCGACAGCCTGATGGCCGACCACGACTTCCTGCTCAAGGGCGACGTCTTCTCGAAGGACCAGATCGAAGCCTATGTCGAACTGAAGTGGGACGAAGTGTACCGCTTCGAACAGACGCCGAGCCCGGTCGAGTTCGACATGTACTACAGCGCCTGATCCCAGCGATCAGCGACGCCAAGGGAGGGCGTCCGGTTCGGGGGAACCGGGCGCCCTTTCCTTTTGGCCGCGCGCCAAATTACGCTTTGGTAAGCCCTTCGCGTTAAGAGAACCCCGATTTTTCGAGGGGGTGCTCGATGTTGCGTACGACATTATTGGTTGCCGCGATGCTCTTCGCGACAGGCTGCGGCAAGGTGGCCGAGCTGGTGAACCAGACACGGACCGTCGCCGCGCCGCGTGAAGAAGTGTTCGCCAAGATGTTCGGCGACGGCAGCGACTTTACCGACCTGCCGCTGGTCACCAACGGCGGGTCGACACGGCTCTACGAGCTCGTCGCGCAAAAAGGTGAACCCGGGTTCGAGAAGCTCGTACCCGACGAACGGCCCGACGCGTACAAGATCAAGATCGCCGTCGCGATGGAAATCCCGCGCGAGGCGCACCTGATCTACAGCGTCGACGATGGCGCGCTGACCACCGGGCTGAATTTCACCTTCGAGGAACTCGCGCCCGATCGGACGAAGGTCGCGTTTACGATCGACGACCTGACCGGCGACGGAGCGAAGGGCCTCGAAGTGAATCGCTCCGCGCTGCGCAAAATCGCGCGCGATGCGCTCGATAAACTCGATGATTTCGAAGAGGCCAAGGAACCCGCCTGAGCCTGTAACGACAGCAAAATACTGGTAAACCGGCAGGGTTGCGGTCGCCGCCTGCGGGTGGCAGATTGAACATCGGGTGGGCTCGATCGCGAAAGGCTGTTTGCCCATGCGGATACGCGTCCTTGGTGCCCTCACCCCTTTCATTCTGGCCTCGTGCGGCGGCGGCGGAGGGAGCGGCGGTGGCGGCACCCCGCCCGCGGCGAATGCCCCGCCGGCCTTCACCTCGCTCCAGACCGCCAGCGTCGGCGAAAACACGTCCGCCGCTTATCAGGCAGCCGCGAGCGATCCCAATGGCGACGCGCTGACTTTTGCGATCGATGGCGGCGCCGATGCTGCGCTGTTTTCGATCAGCGCGGCGGGCGCGCTGCGCTTCAACGCCGCGCCCGATTACGACCTGCCCGGCGATGCCAATGGCGACAATGTCTATACGGTCCAGCTCCGCGTCAGTGATGCGAGCGCGAGCGCGACGCAGACGGTCAACATCACCGTGACCAACAGCCGCGAAGGCATCGCCGTAGCGCGTGTCGGCACCGGCTTTAGCCAGCCGCTTTATGTCGCGCCCATTCCCGGAAGCAGCAACGTCTATGTCGTCGAGAAGGGCGGCAATGTGTACCGCTTCGACCCCGCGAACGGCAGCCGGACGCTCGTCCTCGACATCACCGACATTTCAACGAGCGGCGAGCGCGGGTTGCTCGGTCTCGCAGCCTATCCCGACCATGCAACGTCGCAGCGGCTGCTCGCGGTCGCGACCGCGGCCAATGGCGCCGTTCAGGTACGCCGCTACACGCTTGGCCAGCCCAATTCGTCGACCGTCTACGACACCGTGCTCAGCGTCCCGCACGCAGACGCCGACAACCACAATGGCGGCTGGATCGGCTTCGGCCCCGACGGCCTCGTCTATGTCGGCATCGGCGACGGCGGCGGTGGCGGCGACCCTAACAACAACGCCCAAAACACCAATTTGCGGCTCGGCAAGATTCTCCGCTTCGCCGTCGGTGCGAACGGCAGCAGCTATGCGCCCGCGCCCGGCAATCCCTTCCTCGGCGGTGGCGGCGATCCCTATGTCTATGCCTATGGCCTGCGCAATCCGTTCCGCGCCTCATTCAGTGGCTCGACCCTGGTGATCGGTGACGTCGGCCAAGGCGCGGTCGAAGAAGTCGACCTGGTCACGACGACGCAACCGGGCCTCAATTTCGGCTGGCGCTTCAAGGAAGGGACGCAGCCCTACACCGGCACCGCACCCGGCGGGCTGACCGACCCGGTCGCCGAATATGGGCATGGCAGCGGCCCGCGGCAGGGCAATTCGATCACCGGCGGCTATGTCTATCGGGGCCCGGTGGCGTCGCTCGTCGGCCAATATGTCTTTGCCGACTTTGTTTCGGGCAACATCTGGTCGGTGCCCTTCGCCAGCCTCGTCCCCGGTCAGACGCTCGCCTCGTCACGCTTCGCGCGGCGGAACGAGGATTTCACGCCCGACGCCGGGACGCTCAATTCGATCGCCTCGTTCGGCGAGGATAGCGCGGGCAACCTCTTCCTGATCGGCATCGGCGGCGATATTTTCATGGTGCGCCCGGGCTAACCGCTTGCGGCGCTTTGCGGCGCGCGGCACAAGGACCCTCCACAGGAGGTCTCCCCATGAAATCATTGCCCTTTGCCGCTCTCGTTGCGCTGCAACTCGCGCTCGTTCCCGCCGCGCAGGCGAAGCTGACGAAAGCCGAAAGCGGTATGGCAAAGGCGGTCGAGTCCGAGCAGGCGCGCTCGCTCGCGCTGCTCGAAAAGCTCGTCAACCAGAACAGCGGCTCGCTGAATCTGGAGGGCGTCGAGAAGGTCGGGCAAATGATGCGCGCCGAACTCGAGCCCTTGGGCTTCAAGGTCGAATGGAAACCGATGACCGACACCGGCCGTGCCGGCCACCTGATCGCGACGCACAGCGGCAAACCCGATGCCAAGCGCCTGCTGCTGATCGCGCATCTCGACACAGTGTTCGAACCCGACTCCCCGTTCCAGAAATTCACCCGCAAGGGCGACATGGGCGAAGGCCCGGGCGCGGGCGACGACAAGGGCGGGATGGTCGTGATCGTCGCGGCGCTCCGTGCGATGCAGGCGGCGGGAACGCTGAAGGACGCCAATATCGAAATCCACATGACCGGCGACGAGGAGGATTCGGGAAGCCCGATCGAAAAGGCGCGCGCCGATTTGATCGCCGCCGGCAAGCGCAGCGACGTCGCGCTCGATTTCGAGGGACTGGTGCGCGACAATGGCGCCGACATGGGATCGGTCGCGCGGCGTTCGTCGGACAGCTGGAAGGTGATCGCGACGGGCAAGAGCGCGCATAGCTCGGGCATCTTCAGCGCCGCCGCCGGCGACGGCGCGATCTATGAGCTGACGCGCATCATCCAGCGCTTTCGCACCGAGCTTCCCGAACCCAACCTCACCTTCAACGTCGGGCTGATCGCGGGCGGGCAGCAGGCCGAACTTGACGCCGCGGGCATCCGCGCGACCGCGAACGGCAAGACCAATATCATCGCGCCGATCGCGATCGCACGCGGCGACCTCCGCGCGCTGTCGGGCGAACAGATCACGCGCGTGAAGGCGAAGATGACGGCGATCGTCGCCGAGCATGCCCCTGGCACCGGCGCGACGATCAGCTTCGATCCCGGCGGCTATCCGCCGATGGCGCCGACCGACGGCAATCGCGCGCTGCTCACCAAATTGAACGGCGTGAACCGCGACCTCGGCCTCGCCGAAATGGCGCCGCTCGATCCGCTGAAGCGCGGCGCGGGCGACATCAGCTTCGTCGCTGCCGACGTCGACGGGATCGCGGGACTCGGCCCGTACAGCACCGGCGACCACGCCCCGGGCGAGGCGGTAGACATCCCCAGCATCGCGCGGCAGGCGACACGCGCTGCCATCCTGATGTCACGGCTTTCTGCTGAAAAGCGCTGACCCGCCAGTTTTGGCAGTTGGCCTCGCTTGATTCATCCGCCACAGTGATTAGGTAGCAATCCGAGACGGATTCACCGCCGATGGGAGACAGGACATGAGCACCGAAACGCACCTCAAGCAGAATTACATCGGCGGCCAATGGGTCGACAGCAAGGGCGGCAAGCCGCACGACGTCATCAACCCCGCGACCGAAGAAGCCGCCTCGACGATCGTCCTCGGCACCGCCGCCGACGTCGACGATGCCGTCGCCGCGGCACGCGAAGCGCTCAAAAGCTGGTCGCAGACGACGCGCGAAGAACGCCTCGCGCTGCTGGGTCGCATCGTCGAGGAATATAAGAAGCGCGCTCCCGACCTCGCCAAGTCGATGGCGAGCGAAATGGGCGCCCCGGTGAGCTTTGCAGGCACCGCGCAGGTCGGCGCCGGCATCGGCGGCTTCCTCGGCACGATCGCCGCATTGCAGGATTTCAGCTTCACCGAAAAATATGCCGCGGGCGTCATCGCCTATGAACCGATCGGGGTCGTCGGCATGATCACGCCGTGGAACTGGCCGCTCAACCAGATCGCGCTGAAGGTCGCCCCCGCGCTCGCCGGCGGCAACACGATGGTGCTGAAGCCGTCCGAAGAATGCCCCGGCAACGCGACGATCTTCGCCGAAATCCTCGACGCCGCGGGTGTCCCGCCGGGCGTGTTCAACCTCGTCCAGGGTGATGGCCCGACCGTCGGCAACGCGATCTCGTCGCACCCCGGCATCGAAATGGTCAGCTTCACCGGATCGACCCGCGCCGGCATCCTCGTCGCCAAGGCGGCCGCCGACACCGTCAAGCGCGTCCATCAGGAACTCGGCGGCAAGTCGCCGAACATCGTCCTGCCCGACGCCGATTTCGAGACCGTGCTGCCGCCGACGGTGCAGGGCGTGCTCGTCAACACCGGCCAGAGCTGCATCGCGCCGACGCGCATCCTCGTCCAGAAGGACCGCGAGGCCGAAGCCGCCGGCTTCATCAAGGCGATGTTCGACGGGACCTCGGTGGGCGACCCGATGAGCGAAGGCGGCCATATCGGCCCCGTCGTCAACAAGGCGCAGTTCGACAAGATCCAGGGCCTCATCCAGTCGGCGATCGACGAAGGCGCTACGCTCGAGACCGGCGGCACCGGCCTGCCGAGCAACGTCAACCGCGGCTATTACATCAAGCCGACCGTCTTCTCGGGCGTTACGCGCGACATGCGTATCGCGAATGAGGAAATCTTCGGCCCCGTCGCGACGATCATGGCCTATGGCGACCTCGACGAGGCGGTCGATATCGCCAACGACACCGAATATGGCCTGTCGGCGGTCGTCTCCGGCGATCCCGCCAAGGCGGCCGAAATCGCACCGAAGCTGCGCGCCGGCATGGTAGCGGTCAACGCATGGGGCCCCGGCCCGGGCGCGGCATTCGGCGGCTACAAGGCGTCGGGCAACGGCCGTGAAGGCGGCCTGTTCGGCCTCAAGGATTTCATGGAAGTGAAGTCGATCAGCGGCATTCCGGGCTGAGCTTCATAAGCCTGCCCGTGGTTGTTTGACCACGACCAGTTTTCCGAACGTTACGCGGCATCAAGAAACGATTCTTGATGCCGCGTAACGTCTGTCAAGATATATGCCCGGGTTTGATATCGAGGGTCGCGTTACCGTTCGCGCAATCCAGGCCAAGGACGCGGGCAACGGTTTTTCTCATCGACTTGATGTATGGCGATGAAATTCTGCCTCGCGCTATTTCGCTCGGAGGTCGATATTGAACCATATCGGACTCAATTCTTTAGCTATCTGTTTGCAAAGCACAAATTGTCTCTTTTATCTGTCTCTGCAGAGTCGCATTTGACGACGCTGTATCAGAAGAAAGGACGAATATGAGGCACGCAATTCTCGCCCTCTCGACGCTGGCACTCGCCAGTGCTTCGCTGGCTCCTGCGCCAGCATATGCTCTGACTTTGGAACAGCGGGATGCGATCTTCCTGTCTTGTATGGAAGCCCGCGGGTGGACCGATGCGGCGGCGGTGCTTTGTTATCGAGCCGCCTATGGATCGGAAACGACGGGCGGTGGTGAATCCAACCCCCCTACTCCCCCACAGAACGACTGCAGGGGCAGGGAATTTCAGTGCACCTATCAATAGGGCGCGATAGCCTGTCACCGGAGAGGGAGCGGCGACCCCGTCGCTCCCTCCATCTTGGAGAAAAATGAAGCCTGACAGATGTCCATGCGGTGCAGAAGGCGGGTGTGTGTCGGCCCGTTCCGATGCATCGCTTTGCAACGCGAGAATGCACTCACCGCCTTCATGAGCTGGTCCAGTTCGTTCGCGCCATGACATGTTTATAGTGAATGCGAGAGGAACCGGAGCGGAGGGGCTTTTTGTTTGCGCCCCCACCCGCTACAGCACCCCCGTCATGACCACCCGTTCCCCGCTCGCCCCCACCGCCTTCCCCGCGCTTCCCGATATCGCCGGCGTCACGCTCCGCGTCGCGCGCGCGCAGTACAAAAATTGGGACCGCTGCGACCTCACCTATGTCGAGCTCGTGCCGGGCACCAATGTCGCGGGCGTCTTCACGCGCAATATCTGCTGCTCGTCCGAAGTCGAGCTTGGCCGCGAACAGGTGAAGGGCGGCAAGGGCCGCGCGCTGATCGTCAACGCCGGCAACAGCAACGCCTTCACCGGCTATCGCGGCCGCGAGGCGGTCGAACAGATCATGGAACAGGTCGCAGGCCACCTCGGCTGCGACGCCAGCGAGGTCTTCGTCAGCTCGACCGGCGTCATCGGCGTGCCGCTCCCCAAAGACAAGGCGCGTGCCGGGGTCGAGGCCGCGCTCACTGCCACACCCTGCTCGTGGGAAGCCGCCGCCGAGACCATCGGCACGACCGACACCTTCGCAAAAGGGTCGGCCGCGAGCGCGATTGTCGGCGGCACGACCGTCCACGTCGCGGGCATCGTCAAGGGATCGGGCATGATCGCCCCCGACATGGCGACGATGCTCGGCTATATCTTCACCGACGCCGCGGTCGCACCGGCGCTGCTACAGGATATGCTGAGCGAGACGACCGGCGGCAGCTTCAACAGCATCACCGTCGACAGCGACACCTCGACCAGCGACACCGTGCTGCTCTTCGCCACCGGGCAGGCCGGCAACGCCGTGCTGACCACGCGCGACGACCCCGGCGCCGACGCGCTCTACGCCGCGATCCGTCAGGTCGCGCTCGACCTTGCGCATCAGGTCGTGCGCGACGGCGAAGGCGCGTCGAAGTTCATCGAAATTCAGGTCACCGGCGCGACCAGCGACGACAGCGCCAAGCGCGTCGCGCTCGCGATCGCCAACTCGCCGCTGGTCAAGACCGCGATCGCGGGCGAGGACGCCAACTGGGGCCGCGTCGTGATGGCCGTCGGCAAGGCGGGCGAACCCGCCGACCGCGACAGGCTCGCGATCCGCTTCGGCGATCGTTGGGTGGCGAAGGACGGTCTGCCCGTCGACGGCTATGACGAGGCGCCGGTCGCGGCGCACCTCAAAGGCCAGGACATCCGCGTCGGCGCCGACCTCGGGCTCGGCGAAGGCCGCGCGACCGTCTGGACGTGCGACCTGACGCATGGATATATCAGCATCAACGCCGACTACCGGAGCTGATGTCCGCTTCCACGAGGAAGCAGTCCTATGCGTCGGTCGCGCGTCTCGCCAGTTGGCTCCGGTGTTGCCCGTAAAGGGCATACAGGCCGAGGCCGATCAAATTCCACACCAGACACCATAAAAGCGTTTCGGCGGGCAGGCTGAGGAACAGGTAGAGGCAGCCCCCAATCGTTCCGAGCCCGACTAGCCACACGGCGCGTACGCGAAATGGCCGGGGTGCGTCGGGCGCCCGACGGCGAAGCGCAAGCATGCAGATGCCGACCGCCATGAACGCGATCAACGTCCCGGCATTGGCAAGCGACGCGACCTTGCCGATCGGCAGCAGTCCCGCCAGGATCGAGACGATGACTGCCGTCAGTAATGTGATGCGCGTTGGCGTGCCGCGTTTTGAAATTTGCGCCAGCCGCTGCGGCAAAAAGCCGTCGCGCGCCATCGCGAGAAAAATCCGGCTTTGCCCGTAGAGGAAGGCAAGCAACACGGTCGGCAGCGCCACGACCGCGGTCGTCGCCACGATTTGCGCGACACCGCCCTGCCCGATCGACCGGAGGATCAGCGCGAGCGGTTCGGGACTGTCGGCGAAGCGCGTGAACGGAATCGCGCCAACCGCGGCGGCGGCGACGATCATATAGATTAACGTGCAGACGGCCATCGAACCGATGATCGCGATCGGCAGGTCGCGGGCGGGGCGCTTCGTCTCTTCCGCTGCCGTCGAAATCGCATCGAAGCCATAAAATGCGAAAAAGATGATCGCGGCGGCCGCCATGACTCCGCGCTGCACCCCGTCGCTGTCGACATGGGCGGCATGGCCAAAGGGCATGAACGGTTCGAGGTTCGCGGGGTCGAAATAGGGCAGCGTATAGCCGACGAACAGCAATAGCGTCGCGATCTTCACGATCACGAGCACCAGGTTGATGCGCGCGCTTTCGCGCGTTCCCAGCAAAAGCAGCCCCGCGACGACCGCAATGATCGCAACGGCGGGAAGATTGATCAGTCCACCGAGTTCCGGCCCGCGCGTCAGGGCCTCGGGGAAACCGATCCCCATCAACAGCGGCGACGCATAGCCCGACCAGCCCACCGCCACGGTCGAGACGACGAGCGAATATTCGAGGATCAGGCTCCAGCCGACGATCCATGCGAAGGCTTCGCCAAGCCCCGCGTAGGAATAGCTGTACGCGCTCCCCGCCGCGGGCATCATCGCCGAGAGTTCGGCGTAAGCGAGCGCCGCGCACGCGCAGACCGCTCCGGCGATGGCGAAGGAGATCAGGACCGCGGGGCCCGCCCGGTCGACGCCGACGCCGATCAGGGTCAGGATTCCGGTGCCGATGATCGCGCCGACGCCCATCGCCATCAGCTGCGGCCACGACAGGCTCGGCGGCAGCGCGTCGGCGCTGCGTTCGCCGGGCGGCAATATGGGTTTGCGGCGGTTCCAGTTATTCACGATGCGTCTCCCAAATATCCGGCCCGATCGTTCGGGTCCGCCGCTCATCCCGATGCGTCAATTCACTATGTTCCCTCAGGGCTTTTCGTTCGGGAACAGCAGCAGCCAGTCGGCTTCGGCCTGGATGCGCGCGAAGAAGCTCCAGCTGTCGACCGCGATCGAGCGCTTGAGCCAGGGCTTTGCCTTCTCGGGCTCGCCGCTCAGGATATAATAGTTGGCAAGGCTATAGGCGGTCGAAGCGGCGACCCCGTCGGCCGTCGCAAAGGCGCGCCCGCTATCCTTGTCGCTGAAGAAGCTGTCGGCGGCGCGGTTACCCTTGAACAGCTGCAAGCCGTCGAAATAGGTGTCCGATCCACCCTTCGGATGGACCTCGAACAGCGTCAGGTCATAATCGTCGAGCAGCTTCTGCGCTTCGCGGAGCTTCCCGGCGCGTGCGAGCGACAGATATTCCCAATAGCCGTTCGCCGTGCGCGCCTCGACGTCGTGGGTAAAGGCCGCCGATTCCGCCGATTTGGCGAACCATTTCGCGGCATTTTCGAAATCATGCTTGCCGAAATAGGCCTGCCCGAGATGATAATAGAGATAATATTGCACGACATCGGGGTCGCCCGGGAAATAGTCGGGGCCCGGCTTTTCGCGCTCGAGCGGCTGGTTCTCGTACAGCTTCGCCGCCCTGAGCCCCAGTTCGATCGACTTGTCGAACTCGCGCAGCGAGAAAGCACGATGCGCGCGGTGACGGAGCAGCTTGCCCGAATTGGGAAAGCGCTTCAGCGCCTGATCGTAAACCGCCGCCGATTCCTTCGTATAGCCCTGATAAAAGAGGATACGGCCGTACCAGGTCGCGCTGTCGACGGTCATATTGGCGTCGAAAGCCGCCTTGGCATCCCGCGCCGCGCGTTCGAGCGTTTCGACCGAGGCGACGTTCGCATTGCGTGCCGGGGCGGTGACCATCCGTTCGCCGAGCAGCGACATGCCCTGGAAGCTGCCTTCCTGCGCCATCGCCGTCACGGGCGAAGCGATCAGCAAAAGGCCGGCCGATGCCAGTAATTTCAAATGCCTGCGATTCATCATAAATCCTCTCCGAACAAAATCCGTGTCTTCAGTCGATGTCGAGATCGAACTTCACGCCCTGCGCGAGCGGCAGCGAGGTCGAGTAATTGACCGTCGCGGTAACGCGCCGCATATAATTCTTCCAGCTGTCGGAACCCGATACGCGCCCCCCGCCCGTCACCTTCTCACCGCCGAACGCGCCGCCGATCTCGGCCCCGCTCGTCCCGATGTTCACGTTGACGATGCCGCAGTCGCTGCCCTGCGCCGACTGGAATTTTTCGGCCTCGCGCACGTCGCTGGTAAAGATGCACGACGACAGGCCCTGCGGCACGCCGTTCTGAAGCGCGATCGCTTCGTCGAACGCCGTGTAGGACAGGACATAAAGAATCGGCGCGAAGGTTTCTTCGCGAACGATTTCGCTCTGCGCCGGCATCTCGACGATCGCGGGGCAGACGTAATAAGCGTCGGGGGCGCCCGCGAGCTCGATCCGTTCGCCGCCATGGACGATGCCGCCTTCGCGGCGCGCGCGATCGAGCGCGCGCTGCATCGCGTCGAACGCCGCCTTGTCTATCAACGGGCCGACATGCGTCGCGTCGTCGAGCGGGCTGCCGATGTTGAGGCTGCCGACCGCCGCGATCAGGCGCTTCACAAAGTCGGCACGGATGTCCTGATGGACGATCAGGCGGCGCAGCGTCGTGCAGCGCTGGCCGCACGTGCCCGTCGCGGCGAAAATAGTCCCGCGCAGCGCGAGCCCGATATCGGCGCTCGGCGCGACGATCGCGGCGTTATTCCCGCCCAGTTCGAGCACCGGACGTCCGAAGCGGCGCTGCACGCGCACGCCGACATCCTGCCCCATGCGGACGCTGCCCGTGGCGCTGACGATCGAGATCCCCGGGTGATCGGCGATGATGCCGCCGCATTCGGCATCGCCGATCGCGATCTGGACCAGATGATCGGGCGCAAATTCATAATCGGCCGCGACCTTCTGGAGCAGCTTGGCGAAAGCGAGCGCGGTCAATGGCGTCTTTTCCGACGGCTTCCAGATCGCGCTATCGCCGCAGACGAGCGCGACGGTCGTGCCCCATGCCCACACCGCGGCGGGGAAGTTGAACGCCGAAATCAGCCCGAGCGGCCCCAGCGGATGCCAATATTCGGTCAGCCGGTGCTCGGCGCGCTCCGATGCGATGGTCAACCCGAACAGCTGGCGCGACAGGCCGACGGCATATTCGCAGATGTCGATCACTTCCTGCACTTCGCCGCGCGCTTCGGTCAGGATCTTGCCATTCTCGATCGTGAGCAGGCGCGACAGCGCCTCCTTATGTTCGCGCACGAGCTGGCCGTAACGCCGGATCAGCTCGCCGCGATGCGGCGCGGGCACCTGTTTCCACGCGAGGAAGGCCGTCCCGGCATTGGCCACCATCGCATCCATGTCGGCGGCGCGATGCATCTTCAGCGTCGCGAGCGCCGAGCCGTCGATCGGCGAAAAGACCGCAAGGTCCGATCCGAGGTCGCCCGAAAGCGACAGGCCGAGTTCGCCGAACAGGTCGACAACCTCGTCGGCAAAAGCGCCGGAAAGTGACGAAGAGGAGAGAGATGTATCGATAGCGTTCATTGTGATGTCCGTTGAAAGCGTTGCAAATGATGAAAAAGGCCGGATCAGGGCGCGTCTGGCCGGTCGTGAAGAATGACCCGGCCGTCCTTGATGACGGTGGGGACATGCTCGAGCAGCGTGATGTCGCGATAAGGGTCGCCCGCGACGGCGATCATGTCGGCATATTTGCCGACCTCGATCGTTCCGAGATTGTCCGACTGGCCAAGCAGTGCCGCCGCATCGACCGTCGCCGAGCGCAGCGCGGCCGCGGGCGTCATCGGCCCTTGTTCGACCATCAGACGGAACTGCCGCGCATTTTGTCCGTGCGGCGACACGCCGGCGTCGGTGCCGAAGGCGAACTTGACCTTATGCTGGACCGCGAGCCGGATATTGCGCCCCGCGACGCGGCGCGCCTCGGCCATCTTCGCCTGCACCGCCGGACTGGCATCGGCGCCCTTGCGCCCGTCGAGCAGACCGAGCGTCGGCACGAGCCAGGTGCCCCGTTTCGCCATCAGCCTGGCGGTATCCTCGTCGAGATATGTTCCATGCTCGATCGAATCGACTCCCGCGCGCACCGACGCGGCGACGCCCTCCTCGCCATGCGCATGCGCCGCGACCTTGAGACCCAGGCTGTGCGCGGTGGTGACGATCGACGTCAGCTCCTCGTCGCTCAGATGCTGGCCGAGCCCGCGCGCCTGCTGCGACATGATACCGCCGGTCGAGGTGATCTTGATCAGATCGGCGCCATATTTGGCGGCTTCGCGAACGCGCAGCGCGCATTCGACCGCGCCGGTGCACGCTCCGGTATAGTCATAGGGATAAAGCGCCTCGGTCGCCTTGCGATTGAGCCCCGACATGTCGCCGTGCCCGCCGACGATCGACAGCGACGTGCCCGACAGGAAAATGCGCGGGCCGATCACCGTGCCGTCGTTGACCGCGTCGCGCAGCGCGTGGATCGAATAGCCGTCCGACCCGACGTCGCGCACCGTCGTGAACCCCGCCTCCAAAGTTTTTTTCGCATTGGAAAAGGCGAAGAGCGCCACATCTTCGGGGGTATCGATGGCCGCCGACCATAATTTCGTTTCGGGCGCGAAGCTGAAATGGACGTGCGTATCGATCAGACCTGGCAGTAACGCCCGGTCCCTGAGGTCGATCACCTTCGCGCCGGCGCGTTCGATATAGCCCGGCTCGATCTCGGCAATACGCCCTCCCCGCACCACAATCGTGCTCGGCCCAAGCGGCTTTTCGCCCGGAATCGCGACGATCGCCCCGGCATGGATCACCAAAGCCTCATCGACGCCCCCGCCGACCGGCGCGGCAAAGGCGACACCCGACAGCGACACGCCGATCAGCAGCGCCGACAATTTCCTCATGCCGCTCAAGCGAAATTCTCCCTCCGGCCCATGCCGCGAGACCGCTCCTGCAGCGCTCTTCAATTGCATAGGAACAAATTGCTAGTTGAGCAATAAATTTTATGATAGGAAAATTTTAGAATTTATGACACAGGACGGAAATCAACGAATTTCCGGTGGGGAAACGGGTCCAAAAGGAGGGAATAATGTCGAAGTTCGTGTCACGCCTGTTGTTGTCGTCAGCGCTCGCATTCGCGATCACGCCGATGGCGCATGCCCAGTCGGCGCCGCCCGCGGAAGATGGCGCCGAATCCAGCGAGGGCGGCAGCGACATCGTCGTCATCGGTACGCGCCGCAAGGATCGCTCGATCACCGACAGTTCGGTCGCGATCGACGTCATCGCGCCGGAACAGATCGCGACGACGGGCTATTCGGACGTGAACGACGCGCTGCGCACGCTGGTGCCCGCGTTCAACGCCCAGCGCCTTCAGGGCAATGACGGTTCGTCGTTCGTGCGGCCGGTCACGTTGCGCGGCTCGCCCGCCGACCATGTCCTGCTGCTGATGAACGGCAAGCGCCGCCATCGCGCCTCGATCGTCCAGATCGGCACCGGCCACGCCTCGACCTCGGGTTCACAGGGCCAGGATTTCAACGTGATTCCGCCGATCGCCCTGTCGAGCGTCGAAGTGCTCCGCGACGGCGCGTCGGCCCAATATGGCTCGGACGCCATCGCCGGCGTGATCAACCTCGAGCTGAAAAAGGCACGGAGCGGCGGCTCGATCACGGCGCAGGTCGGCGAATATTATGAAAGCGGCGGCCGCACCTATGACATTCAGGGTCATCTCGCCGTTCCGGTCGGCGACAACGCCTATTTCAACATCGCGGCCCAATATACCGATCAGGCAAAGGCCTATGCGAAGAAGGCGACCCATGCGGGCGCCGAAGCGCTGAAGGCATTGGGCGTCCCGGGCGTGCCCGAACATCCCGAAGGCAATCTCGACCCGCGCTACATGGCGTTCAAATCGGTATGGAACGCCGGCATCGAAATCAGCGACGAGCTCGAACTCTACAGCTTCGGCAACTATATGACGGGCAAGAGTTCGGTGACGTTCGGCCTGCGCCAGCCTTTCGCAGCCGGCGGCCTCAATGGCCACGGCACCTATGCCAATTCGGCGTTCGACCTGTCGCCGGCGCACCCCGAACAGTTCAACCTTGCCGCTATCTATCCCGGCGGCTTCACGCCTGAATTCCGCGGCCATCTCGAGGATTTCAGCGCACTCGTCGGCCTCCGCGATCAGGAAGGTCCGCTGACGTGGGACCTGTCGGCACGCTATGGCACTAACACGGTCGATTATACGATCACGGGCACGATCAACGCCTCGATGGGCGTGAAGTCGCCGACCGCGTTCAAGCCCGGCTCGCTCACCCAGCGCGAAATCCAGTTCGACGCCGAAGTTTCCTACGAGCTGAGCAAGGATATCCTCGTCTTTGCGGGCGCCAGCCACCGCAAGGAAACCTACGTCATCGGCGAAGGCGACGTCGCGAGCTACACGACCGGTCCGCTGCAGGACCTGCCCGCCGGCTCGAACGGTTTCCAGGGCTTCTCGCCCGAATTCGCCGGGAGCTTCGATTCGAACAGCTATGCGGTGTTCGGCGAAATCGATGCCGACATTACGCCCTGGTGGAACCTGTCGGCCGCCGCCCGTTACGAAGACTATGACCAGTTCGGCGACAATTTCAGCTACAAGGCGTCGACGCGCTTCGAGCTGAGCGACGCCTTTGCGCTCCGCGGTTCGGTCAGCACCGGCTTCCGCGCGCCGGCCGCCGGGCAGGTTTTCGGTACCAGCCTGACCTCGCAACTCGATGGCGTCGGCGGCTTCATCCTCGACGCCGTGCTCGTTCCGGGTTCGCCCGCCGCACAGGTTTTCGGATCGAAGGCGCTGACCCCCGAAACCTCGTTCAACATGTCGGCGGGTGTCGTCTTCACCGGCCTCGACGGCTTCCTGACCACGCTCGATTTCTACCAGATCGACGTCGACGACCGTCTGCTCCTGACCCCGTCGCGGAACACGACCGCGGCCGAGCGCGCCGCGCTCGCCGCGATCAACTTCCCCAATGGCGCCGACATCGAACAGGTGCGCTATTTCCAGAACGAAATGGACACGCGCGTGCGCGGCTTCGACCTCGTCAGCACCTATCGCCACAGCTGGTCGGACAATGCCTCGACCGATTTCAGCCTCGCGGTCAACTATAACGAGCAGCATCTGCGCGGGGCGCCGCCTCCGGGCTTCAGCCCCGCCATCGTGACCGAGTTCGAACGCGGCACCCCGCGCTGGCGCGGCAATTTCTCGGCAACGACCAAGGTCGGCGACTTCGGCTTCATGGCGCGCGCAATCCATTATGGCGCCTGGCGCCGCCTCGACGGCGCGACCTTCCTGCCGCGCAAGGCCGTGACTTTGTTCGATGCCGAGGTCACCTACTCGGGGATTCAGGATGTCGAGCTTAGCTTCGGTGCGCGCAACATCTTCAACATCTTCCCGCCGGGCCGCGGCCCTGCCCGCGCACGTGCCGGCCTTATCTACGACAACCATAGCGTATTCGGGGTCGCAGGCGGCTTCTATTATTTGAATGCTAAGTATAAATTCTGATCTCGTCTGTTCGGGATCGGCCTCTATTTCCGGTGGGCACATACGGAATTGGCATAGCGGATATGCCAATTCCGTAGCCTATCGGAAATTTGTGTTTTATAGGTGGCGGCGGCTGATTGGCCGGACCTCTTCCCCCAGCCGTCCCCCATTGGCCGATGCCATGCGATCTCGAGCAAGTTAAGGATTGGAGATTTATGCCGCCCAGAAATGGAGATGAGCCGGAAGTTTTGGGTGCCGTTCGTACCGCGAAGCGGCCTCGATCCGAAGGCTTTCACCTGGGTGAGCGTCTGCGCCAGTTGCGCAAGGAACGCGGGATGACGCTCGAGGATGCGGGCCGCCTGACCGCGCTGGCCGCCTCGACATTGTCGAAGATCGAAAACGACCAGATGTCGCCGACGTTCGACGTCGTGCAAAAGCTCGCCGCCGGCTTCGATATCGACATCACCGAATTGTTCGCGAGCAATTCGGGACAGGATGCCGCCGGCCGCCGCAGCGTCACGATGGACGGCGCGGGCCGGTTGATGGAAACCGAAGTCTATCGCCACCGGCTGATCGCGGCAGAGCTCAAGAACAAGAAGATCCTGCCCTTCGTCACGACGATCAAGGCGCGCAGCCTCGAGGATTTCAAGCGCTGGTCGCAGCACAGCGGAGAGGAATTCCTCTATGTGCTCGAAGGCGAAATCTGCTTTCAGACCGAGCATTATGAACCGGCATATCTCGGCGTCGGCGACAGCATCTATATCAACAGCAGCATGCAACACGCCGCCTATTCGACGAGCGCGGAAGACGCCGTCGTGCTGTGGGTCAACACCGGCTAGACGATAGCACGCCCGATCATCGGGCTTGCAATAATTTTCCTATACGCTAATTTCTTTCCAATAGAAAATTGGAGAGGGCGAAGCGATGGACAGACGGAATTTCATCCTGTCGGGGGCGGCCTTGTCGGCCACGATGGCATTGGCACCCGCGGCGGCGGCGCTGGCAAAGACGCGCCCCCTCACCTTCGACGCGATGGGCGAGGTGCGCTTCGAATATGACGCGACGCTGATCGGCCAGATGCGCGCGAGCGGGCTCGACGCGATCACCGTCACGCTCTGCGATCCCAAGAGCTATGAGGGGCAGGCCTATGAGGAAGCCATTCAGGCCGTGCTCGACCATGACGCGCATATCGCGAAACACCCCGAGCTGTTTCTGAAGGCCACAAAGACCGGCGACATCGACGTCGCGCGCGCGCACGGCCAGCTCGCGCTCTTCTACCTGTTCCAGAACAGCACCCAGTTCGGACGCGACCTCGACAATGTCGACCTCTTCTACAAACTCGGCGTGCGCTCGGCGCAGATCACCTACAACGACCAGAATTGGGCGGGTGCGGGGTGCAAGGAACTGGGCGCAAACGGCCTGACGCACTTCGGCCGCGACCTCGTCGGGCGGATGAACGCGCGCGGCATGCTGATCGACCTGTCGCATTCGAACATGCAGACGATGGCCGACACGATCGCCGCGTCGAAAGTCCCCGTGATCGTCTCGCATACCGCGTGCATGGCGGTGCACAGCAATATCCGCAACACGACCGACGCCAATCTGCGGCTGCTGGCCGACAAGGGCGGGGTCGCCGGCATCTGCCAGATGCGGCCGTTCCTGACGACGAAGCGCGACGACGCGCTGCCCGAATATTTCCGCCACATCGATCACGCGGTGAAGGTGATGGGCGCCGACCATGTCGCGATCGGCAGCGACCGCGATCATCGCGTCGTCGAGATGACCGACGCCTATATCGCCGAGCTCAAGGCCGAAGAGGGCGCTAATTTCCACGAGCCCGACTGGCCGCTGTTCATCAACGAACTCAACGGCCCGCGCCGCATGGAGGTGGTGTGGGATGGCGTGCGCAAGCTCGGCTATCCGTCGGCTGCGGTCGAGAAGATCATGGGGGCCAACGTCCGCCGCATCTATCAGGAGGTGATCGGATGATCCTCCGCATGTCCACCCTCACTCTTGCCCTGCTGCTGGCAGCAGCCCCCGCGTCGGCGAACGTCCCTGGCGCCGACGCGGGGAATTGCGCGACCAGCCTGATCGGCACGCCGCTGACGATCCCGAAATATTCCGCCGCGACGCAGAAGATGCTCGACGAGGATATCGCGATTGCCGAAGCCGCGTTGCGCATCGCGCCCGACCGCGAGGACAGCCATATCTGGTACGGCCGACGGCTCGACTATGCGGGGCGCATCTGCGACGCGGTCGACGCCTTCAGCGCCGGGATCGCGAAATTCCCGGACAGCTACAAACTCTACCGCTTCCGCGCCCGCGACCTCACGCGGGCGCGCAAGTTCCAGGAAGCGCTCGCCGACTATGAAAAGGCGCTTGAACTGATGGGCGACACGCCCGACAGCTTCGAACCCGACGGCATGCCCAATCCGATCGGCCTCACCATCAGCACCTATCGCGGGAATATCGTCTATTATCACGCGCAGACGAGCTTCGCGACGGGCGACTATCCGACGATGGTGACGGGCATGGCGAAATCGCTCGAACTCTCGGCCGATTTCGCGCGCGACGACATGCGCGTGCCGACCGCCTACTGGACCTATCTCGCCTACCGGAAAATGGGCGGGCACGACAAGGCGCGCGCGGCGATCGACGCGATCGAGCCGGGGCTCAAGCTGATCGAGAATTTCGCTTATTATCAGGCGGTCCAGATCATGCAGGGCCGGATCGATCCCGCCAGCGTCCAGGACACGCGCGACAGCACGATCAAATTCGCGATCGCGATGGAGCGCCGCTTCGCCGGTGACGAAAAGGGCGCGCAGGCGCTGCTTACCGAGATTGTCCGCGAAAACCCTCAGGGGCATTGGCCTTCCGAAGCCGAATTGGCGGAGCCGAACCGGAAAGCGCATTGACCGACGAAGGCCGCCGACCTTCACCCACGCGTGTCATTTTTGCGTAACATCTCTCCGGTCTAGGAGCGTTCGGCCGGGTTCGCAGTCCCTTGCGAAATCGGATCCTCCCCTCCCTGACACGGAGAACTCCCTTATTGCCCCGTCCGGCTCGGACGGGGCATTTTTTGTCGAGCACCCCTCTAATCGGGTGATTTTCGTACCGGTCCGAGACAGGTTTGGCCAATTGCGGCGAAGGGGGAACCGCGCCGGGATTCCCTTGTTGTTCCCACGATAGGGCGTTGTTCACAAACGAGGGAAGTTGATGTCCCGATACGACATCATCGCGAAAATACCCGGCGACGAGGCGCTGCGGCTGGCCGCAATCGAGCGCTATAAACTATCGGGGATCGGGCGCGAGGCCGCCTTCGACCGCATAGCCCGGCTGACCGCAAGCCTGTTCGAGGTGCCGGTTTCCCTCGTGTCGATCGTCGGCTCCGAAATGCAATGTTTTCGCGGCGCATGCGGTCTCGATGTGTCGGGCACACCGCGCGATATCGCCTTCTGCGCTTTTGCCATCCTTGACAGCGACGTAACGGTCGTGCCGGACGCGATGGAAGATCCCCGGTTCGCGCATAATCCGCTCGTGACGGGGCCACCCCATCTTCGCTTCTACGCGGGCGCACCGCTGCGCGTCGATGGCCGCGCGGTTGGAACCCTGTGCATCGGCGACACGAGGCCGCGGCTGTTCGGCCTCGATGACCGCAAACGGCTCGCCGATCTCGCGTGTACGGTCGTCGATCTTATCGAGCTGCGCGTCGAGCGGTTTGCGTCGGAGGATCATCGACACCAACTCGACAATGAGCGCGAGCTATTGAAGCTGACCGTCGAGAATGTCAGCGAGGGGGTGGGCCTGTTCGACGCCGATCTCAGGCTGATGCTCTGGAACGCGGATTTCGCGAGGTTGCTTGGCTACCCCGCGGGGGCGGTACGCGAAGGGGCCACCGCCGCAGAGCTCGTATATCCCGTGGCTGCAAGAGGAGACCTTGGCCCGGGCGACCCTTCGGACATCGTTGCCGCGATGATGGCATCGATCCAAAGCTCGGAAAGCCGCCACCTCGACATTGTACGCGCCGATGGAACGACGATCGAATTCCGGCGCAGGACGCTCGTCGACGGACGATTTATCGCAACCGTTCGCGACGTCACGACCGAGCGGCAGATTGCGCGCCTCAAGGACGAACTGGTTTCAACGGTGAGCCACGAACTGCGGACACCGCTCACCGCGATCGCGGGTTCGCTGGGCCTGATCACGGCCGGTGCAGCGGGCGAAATCGCTCCCAAAGCCGCGCGGCTTGCCACCATCGCCTTACGAAATGCCGAGCGCCTCACCGGTCTCGTGAACGATCTGCTCGACATGGACAAACTGCATTCGGGCCGCATGAACTTCACCTTTGCGGTCGAAGACATTGCCCAGCTACTGGCCGAGGCGGTCGAGCAGAATGAGCCGTTTGCGGAACGTCACGGCGTCGCGCTGGAATTGAACGCACCGCCCAGGGCGCTCATGGCATCGCTCGACTACACGCGGTTCAATCAGGTCATTTCCAATCTGATCTCGAACGCCTGCAAATTCTCCCCCGCCGGATCGATCGTCCGGATCAGCCTTGACGCACGCGACGGTTGCGCCCTCGTACGCGTGGCGGACGAAGGACCGGGCATCGGACTGGATTTCCGGCAACGCATCTTCACCCGTTTCGCACAGGAAGAAGGCGTGCATCAGGCAGGCCATATCGGCACAGGGCTCGGACTCGCGATCAGCAAAGCGATTGTCGAAGCACATCTCGGGACGATCGCGCTGGACGAGAGCTACACCGACGGGGCCGCATTCGATATTAGGCTGCCGCTCGTCTGACAGCAGCGCCGGACCGCCGCAGCTATCGGACGGTCGGCTTTCACGCCGACGCAGGGTGTCGACTCCGAACAGCCTGCGCCGGGGTGACGAACGGGTTTACGCCGTCTGCGCGCCAGGGCCGTCGAGCGCCCCTTCGAGCCAGCCCTTGAGCGCGCTCTTCGGCGCAGCGCCGACCTTGGTCTCGGCGATCTCGCCGTTCTTGAACAGGATCATCGTCGGGATGCCGCGCACGCCATATTTGCCCGGCGCGTCGGGGTTCTCGTCGATGTTGATCTTGGCGATCACGACCTTGCCTGCGAGTTCGTCCGAGATTTCCTCGAGCGACGGGCCGATCATCTTGCACGGACCGCACCATTCGGCCCAGAAATCGACCAGCACGGGGGTGTCGCTGTCGAGCACGTCCGACTGAAAGCTCGCGTCGGTGATGGCTTTGGTACCCATAGTCTGAACTCCTGAAATATCGTTGTCGCCAAGCTAAGGCGTCCCTGCGTCCGGCTCAAGGGTTCAACCCGGCAAATTCGCCTTGGTTGCCAGCAAGCCCGGCTTGTGGGCGTCGAGCAGGTCATCGCCCAGCGCAATCAACCGCGGTGCCGTCGTGTAAAGCAACGCCGCCTCGATCCGGCGTCCTGGGAAAATCACCGCGAGCGCATCGCGGTACGCGGCCATCTGCCGCAGATAGGCGGGCGCGACATCGGCGGCGGCGGGAACATGCCGCCCGGTCTTGTAGTCGATCACCGTCACCACCGCGTCGGTGACGAGCAACCGGTCGACAATCCCCGCGACGACAACGCCATCGACCACCGCCGACAAAGGCACCTCGCCCAGCGATCCCGGCCCGAAAAGCGCCGCATGCGCGGGATCCTCGATCACCGCGAGTATCTCGTCGATCATCGCAGCGCGCAAACCTGCATCGAGCGCGGCGGCCTGCACCGACAGCCAGTGCAACGCCGCAGCGCGCCGACGCTCGGGCGCAACGGGCGGCAGTCGCTCGAACAACGCATGTAGCAGCAGGCCGCGCTCGACCGCGACCGCACGCTCGCCCCCTTGCGGCGGCGCCGCGACATCGTCCTCGCCCAGCGCCGACGGCGCGAGCGGCCGCGGCGGGCGCGCTTCCTCGGGCGCGGGCTTTGTCGCCCAGTCGGGAATCATGACGGCTGGAGCGGCCGCCGCAGGCTTGTCGCGCTGCCGCGCCCACGCCTTCGGATTGACCGCATGGACGCGCTTCTGCCCCCAGCGCGGCCCCGCATCCTGCCAGTCTAGTCCCATGCCCTCCATCACGCCGTCGACCGCGGCGTGCCAGCAAAGCTCCGGCAGCGAGCGATCCTCCTTCTTGGTGATACCCGTGACGATCAGCAGTTCCTCGGCGCGCGTCATCGCGACATAGAGCAAACGCCAATGCTCCTCGATCTCGGCCTGAGCCTTCCGGTCGTGAGCGTCGGCAACGGGGCCGTGCCGCTCCTCTTTCGGCAGACCGAACACCGGCAGCCGGTCCCAACCCTCCAGCGACAGGTCGAACCCACGCTGGCGCTGCACCGGATCGTCGGTCGCGTCGGCAAGGATGACGATCGGCGCCTGCAGTCCCTTCGACCCGTGCACCGTCATCACGCGCACGACATTGCTGCGCGCCTCGGTCTGGCGCTTGATATCGGCGCGGCTCGCCTCGACCTCGCTTAGGAAGGCGAGCAGCGAGGGCGTGTGCAGCCGCTCGAAAGCGAGCGCCTGATTGAGCAGCTCGTCGATCGGGTCGCGCGCCTCGCGCCCCAGCCGCGCATAGAGCCGCCGCCGTCCCTGCATCGGCCCCGACAACACGCGGTCGAGGAAACGATAGGGCGTGGTAAAATCGGCCATGCCGAGCAAATGGCGCAACGCCGTCATCGTCTCGGCCGGCACCTCATCCTCGCGATCACGCAGCCGCTCCCACAGGGCGCGCTTGCCGCGGCCGTGCGCAATGCCGAACAGATCGTCCTGCGACCAGCCGATCAGCGGCGACACCAGCAGCGCGGCGAGGTTGAGATCGTCGAGCGGCTGGATCGCAAAGCGCATCGCCGACAGCAGATCCTGCACCCCCAGCGGCTGGGTCAGCGCAAAGCGATCGACACCCGCGACGGGCACACCGAGCGACTGCAACCGCGCAACGATCCGCGCCGCGAGGTCGCGGCGGCGGCGGACCAGGATCAAGATATCGCCCGGCGCGACGCTGCGCCCGTCCTTGCCGTGCAGCGTCCAGTCGTGGACCTCGTCGGCGATCGCGCGCGACAGGCGCAGGCTCGCGGGGTCGCTCGCGGGCGCAAGCGAATCGCCGCCTTCCCCGCTTTCTTCTTCGCCGCCGTCGTCTTCATCGGCCTCGGCCGCGAGCGCCTTGCCCACGGGCAGCGGCTGCCACAGTTCGACGCGCCCCGGATGCTCGCTGCGGAACGGCTCGTGCGGCGGCTCGTCGTTCGCGAGCCCCATGAGTTCGGTCCCGCCGCGCGCCACCCATTCGTCGACGACATCGAGCACCGCGGGGCTCGACCGGTAATTGGTGACCAGATCGACCTCGGCAAACGGCTGCCCGCCGTCGGCCGCCCACTCCCCAAATCTGATGCGCGCCGCCTCGAACGCCGCGGGATCGGTGCCCTGGAAACCGAAGATCGCCTGTTTGCGGTCGCCGACGGTGAACATCGTGCGGATGCGCTCGTCCTTCGCGCCGGTGCCCGCGAAAAATTCCTCGGCGAGCGCGGCGACGATCGCCCATTGGCGCGTATTGGTGTCCTGCGCCTCGTCGACCAATATATGATCGGTGCGCTGGTCGAGCTTGAAGCGCACCCATTCGCCGAACTGCCCGAGCCGCAGCAGCGACCCCGCAATCGCGATCAGATCGTCGAAATCGGCAAGCCCACCCTCGCGCTTCGCCAGCGCATAAGCCTCGGCAAAGCGGCTCCCCAGATCCCACGCTGCGGCAAGATCGTCGGCGACGCGCATCGCGGCGGCGGTCGCCAGCAATTGCTGCGCGGATTCGACGATCCGCACCGCGCTGTCGAGGCAATCGGTCATCCGCCCCTTGTCGCCCGCGAAGTCGGCGCGGAGTTCACCCTTGCCGGTCAGAAAGCAGCCGAGCAGGCCATCCAACGTCGCGGCGCGCGTGGGCGCATCGGCGGCGAGCCAGCCGGCCATCGCGTCGGCGCAGGCAAGCCCGGTCTTTGTTCCCCAACCCGCCCCGCTGGCCGCGACGGCGTGGACATGCGCATCGGCGATCGCGCCGTCCGCGATCCGCGCCGCCATCCATGCCTCGGCATCGCCATCGGGCAGACCCAGCGCGGCGCGCAGGTCATGCCCGCGCGGCGGCAATATCCGCGTCTGGAAAGGCGCGGCAAAGACGTGCGCGCAGCGCACGAGGAAGGCCATCGCCGCATCCTGCCCCATCCGCCGCGACAGCATCGCCGCGTGGCCGCGCATCGCATCGCCTTCGGGGCCTGATTGCCCAAGCAGCTTGCCCATCACCTGCCGCTGCAGATCGGCCGCCTCGCCTTCTTCGAGCGCGCGGAACCCGGGCATGATCTTCGCCTCGAGCGGGAAGCTCGCGAGCAAGGTCTGGCAAAAGCTGTGGATCGTCTGCACGCGAATCGCGCCGGGCGCGCTGTCGATCACGGTGGCAAAGAGCGAGCGCGCACGATCGAGGATGCCCGGCTGCTGCCAGTCGGCGCCCAAAGCGCGAAGGTCGAGCCGCAAGTCGCCATCGTCCATCCGCACCCACAGCGCCAGCCGCTCGTGGATGCGATGCGCCATTTCGGCGGCGCCCGCCTTGGTGAAGGTGATGCAGAGGATCGCATCGGGCGCGACCCCCGCAAGCATCAGCCGCAGCACGCGTGCCGACAACACCTGCGTCTTGCCCGTGCCCGCCGACGCGCCGAGCCAGACATGCTCGTCGGGCTGTGCCGCGGCCTGCTGGCCGGGATCGAGATCGTGGAGCCGCGTCATGGCGTATCCCCACCCCGCCCGAACCATTCGTCGCGGCGCATCAGCTGGTCGTAATCGGTAAAGCGCTTGGCATTGTCGCCCGGCGCAAACACGCCGTCGCCGAGCAGATAGGCGGCGGTGAGTTCGGCAAAGGCGTCATAGGCGCGCGCCACCGCCTCCTCGGCGGTCTTGAGCTTGCGCCGGCTCCCATGCGTCGGCGCGATGCTGCCGCCCGTGCCCTTGGCGCGGTCGGCCTTGAGGCTCCAATATTCGAGCGCGTTGATCGGTCCCGCCGCAACCCCGTCGACCTTCCCCATCTCGGCGAGCAGGCCGAGCAGCCCGAGCTGATTATCGAGCCCGTCGAACGCCGCGCTGCCGCTCGGCGCCGCACCGGTCTTGTAATCGACGATCGCGAGGCTGCCGTCGGCGAGCCGGTCGATGCGGTCGGCCTTGCCCGACAGGCGAATGCCACCCAGTTCGTGCACGCCCGTCACCTCGGTCGCGATCGGCTCGCGCCCATCCGCGCGCCCCGCCCACACGCGCTCGGCTGCCCAGCGCAGCGCCGGTTCGATCCGCGGGAACCAGAAAGCGCGCGCGAGCGCGTCGAGCGCGGGGTCGTCGAGCAGGCGGCCGAGTTCGACCTCCAGCGCCTCGGGCGTCGCGCCGGCCCGCTGCCAATTCTCCAGAAACGCATGCACGCGCGTGCCGAGCCAGCGCGGATCGGGTCCCGCGCGCAGCGGGTCGAGCACCGAAAGCCGCAGGATGCGCCCCGCGTAGAAACCGTAGGGATCCTTCGCGAGCAGGTCGACGCCGGTCACGCTGATCTGACCCGGCCGCGCGTCGGCGGGCGGTCTCGGCTGCGGCATCGGCGCGGGCGCGATCGGCCCCGGCGGCACATCGAGCACCACCGCCAGCGCCGCCACGCTCTCGCCACCAACGCGCGCCTCGGGCAATTCACCCGCCAGCGCCGCGAGCCGCAGCCAGAAGCGCGACGCGACCGCCGGATCGCTGCCGCTGCGCTGCGCGCGCGTCACCACCACTTCGCGCGCCGCAAAGGCGCCCGCGAAGTCATGCGCCGCCGCGCCCTGCTGGCGTTCGGGCGCCGCGAGCCCGAGCATCCGGCGGATACCCGGCGCGAGCCACGGGTCGGGGCTCTGCTGCTGCGGCCAGCGCCCCTCGTCGAGCCCGCCGAGGATCATCACGTCGGCGCGCTGCAACCGCGCTTCGAGCAGCCCCCAGATAAATAGCCGCGGATGCCCGCCATAGGGCGGCCGGACGCTCTCGCCCGAGAGCAGGTCGGCGAGCATCGCCGGGAAATCGGCGGGCGCGACGAGCGCGGGGCCATCGCCCCTTGCCAAGGCCCAGCGGTCGAAGATTTCGGACAGCGCGCGTCCGGCATGGCCGGTCCACGCGCCTTCGCGGGTCAGCCAGCCGAGCGCAGCCTGCAACGAGCCAAGCAGGACCGATGGCGGTGCCGACGCGCCCGCAGCAAAGGAGCCGAGCGCCGCGCCCAGCCCCGCCGCAACATCGGCCCACCATTCGCCGATCAGCGCCGCGTCGCCATGGCCGCGCCCCTTTGGATCGGCGGCGCGCTCGGCAATCCGCGCGGTCACGCCTTCCCAGCCCGGCACCATCCCCGGCCCGCGCAGCACAAGATCGAGCCGCCGCACCTGATCGAGCCAGCCAAGCCGCGTTTCGCCCGCGCGCACCAGCGGATGCCCGAGCAGCGCCACCAGCCGCACCGGATCGAATGCCGCGGCAAATTCGGAGAGCGCGAGCAGCAACGCGCCCGGCGGCGTCTGCCCCAGCGGCTGCCCCGCGCTGTCGTCGACCGAGATGTCCCAGCGCGCGAGCGCCGCCGCGACGCGGGTGGCGAGCGCACGGTCGGGGGTCACCAGCGCGGCGGTGCGCGCGGGCGTTTCGAGCGCATGGCGCATCATCAGCGCGATGCCCTGCGCCTCCTGCCCGTCGTCGGCGAACACCGCTGCGGAAACGCCAGCGATGCCAGCGCTGAGATCGCCTGCCTGCTGCCAGCGTGCCGTGTAAGCGGCGGGCGCGAAGAGGAGCGAGGTGAAGGACGCACGCGCGTCGGGACCGTCGAACGCCGACACCGCGTCCCACGGCTGCACCTCGCCCCGCGACACGCCCATGCGCCCGAGCAGCAACTTCAGATGATATTGCGGGTGCGTCTCGAGCGGGCGTTCATGGGGCTTCTCCGGGTCGGCCTTCACCGGCCCGAGCGCATCCCACTCCTCGCCCGCCATGCCAAGGTCGAGCCCCGGCAGCACGACCATCCCGTCGGCCAGATCGGCCACCGTACGCAGCAGCCGCGCGATCGCGGGCGCCGCTGTCGTAACGCCCGCCGCCACCACAAAGCGCGCGGGCGGCGCGATGCGCCATCCTTTGACCACGCGGGCCAGCAAACGGTTGCGGCGATCGGCGCGGTCGATCTGCCCCGTCGCGGCGAGCATCGCAGGCCACTGGTCGACGAGCAGCGCCAGCCGCCGCCACGACGCCTGCCAATGCCCCGCAAGATCGCCTAGCGCGCTTTCGATATCGGCGAGCCGCGCGGGCGCGATCTCCTCATAATGGAGCTGGTCGATCACGCGCCCCAGCCCGTCGGCAAGCTGGAAAGCCGCCGCGCCGGTGATCGGGTCCTCACCCGCGGGATTATGTTTCTCGATCAGCCCCGCGAGCATCAGCCGCCGCTTCAGCGCATCGATCGCCGGCGGGATCGCGTCGCTTTCGTCGATCGGGTCGAGCGCAAGCGCGACGCTTTCATCGAGGTCGGCGTCGCCGATCACCGCGAGCCGCGGCATCAGCAAACCCGAACCGCCCGCGCGTACGAACGCCGCCTGCACCGCGCTCCGCGCCCGATTGCTCGGCAGCACGATCAGCCCCTGCGCGAGCCCGAGCGCACCGTCGGCGTAGCGCGCGATCAATCCGGCGGCGAGCGCATCGGCGAAGGCCCGTTGGACCGGGATGGAAAAGATGGTGGGCTTCGCGTCAGCCATCATATTCAAACTGCGTCATTGCGAGCGCAGCGAAGCAATCCAGAGCGGTTTACGCAAGCGCTGGATTGCCGCGTCGCCTTCGGCTCCTCGCAATGACGAAGTTTTTGAACGCTTAGAAGATCAGCCATCCGTCAGCGCGGCTTCGGTCGGCGCAATGCTCGCGGGCGAGCCGACGTCGAACCATTGCCCCATGTGCGACAGGCCATAGAGCCGCCCGGCCGCGATCGCCCGTTCCCACAGGACCATCGTCGAGAAGGGTCCTTCGGGTGCATCGTCGAGGAACCGCCGCGAAATCAGCTGGATTCCGGTATAGACGAAGGGCGCGATATGCCCCGGCTTGCGCCGCGACAGCCGGCCGTTGGGGTCCATGTGGAAATCGCCGCGCCCGCCGTGCCCGGTCGCGCTCGCCTGCCGGATCAGCAGCAGCAGCGCATCCATCTTGTCGCCGTCCCAGTGGCGCGCGAGATGGCGGATGCTGTCCTGCGGCCCGTCGGTCCAGATATTGTCGCTGTTGACGATCAGGATCGGGTCGCCGCGAAGCTGCGGCAGCGCCTTCACCATCCCACCGCCGGTTTCGAGCAGCAGGTCGCGCTCGTCCGAAATCGCGATCGTGAATTTGCGCTTCTGCGCCGCCAGATGCGCCTCGAGCGCGTCGGCGAGATAATGGACGTTGACGACGACATGTTCGACGCCCGCCGCCTCGATGCGGTCGAGGCTGTGGTCGATCAGCGCCTTACCCGCGACGCGCACCAGCGGCTTGGGCCGCGTCGCGGTCAGCGGGCGCATCCGCTTTCCGAGCCCCGCCGCCATCACCATCGCGCTTTCGATCTTCACGCTCACGACCAAGCCTCCGCCCGTTTCGAAGCGGGGACATTGGCGTCGAACCATTGCCGAACGGGGACAAGCGCCGGATGCGCGAGATCGCGCTCGAGCAGCCCCCACATGCGCGGCTGGAAACTCTTGTAATGCGGCTTATTGTCGCGCTTCCACAGCCGCACGAAAACGCCAAGGATGCGCGTGTTGCGCTGCGCCGCGAGCGCCCAATAGGCGTTCTCGATATCCTGCCCGGTCGCCGCTTGATAGCGCGCGAGCATCGCCGCCTCGACCGCCGGGCTCACATCGCGCCGCGCATCCTCGAGCACCGAGGCGAGGTCATAAGCGGGATGCCCGACCAGCGCGTCCTGGAAATCGAGCAGCCCATAATGCGCAATGCCCTGCTTGCCCGGCACGAGCATGATATTTTCGGCATGATAGTCGCGCAGCACCGTAACGCGCGGCAGGCCGTCATTCTCGACCGGCGTCAGCACCTCGGCCCATGCGGCACGAAACGCATCGCGGTCGACCTCGATATCGAACGCCGGGCAATACCAGTCGCTGAACAGCATCACCTCGTCGAGCCACTGCTCGAGCCCGTGCACCGGCAGCCCGTCCATCGGCGGCCGCGCGTGCAAGTGAACGAGCAGGTCGGTGACGCCTGCATAGTAGTCGGCCTCGGTATGCGGCGCCGCATCGACCGTTTCGCGCAGCCGCACGTCGCCGAAATCGTCGATCAGCAACAGACCTTGTTCCAGATCGCGCGCGAGGATCGTCGGCGCGGTCAGCCCCTGTTCGCACAAAAACTCGGCGACCGCGATAAACGGCCGCGGATCCTCGTGCGGCGGCGGCGCATCCATCAGTACCGCCTGCCGATCGCCGTCGACGACGCGAAAATAGCGGCGGAAGGATGCGTCGCCGGCGAGCGGCAAAATCTGGGCATCGCCCCAGCCATGCGCGGCGAGAAAGGCGGGCGCATGGGGGGGCGGAATCATCAAAGCGGCCATCTTGCTCCCCAAGCGGGCGGCACCGACGCTGTCAAGACACGCGCGTCCCCGTCGCCCGAAATCGCGAGGAGCAGCGCCTCGGGCCAACCGCCCGCGCCGAGCCGTTCGGGCCATTCGATCAGCAGCGCGCCGTCATAGAGATAGTCGTCGAGGCCGAGTTCGATCAGCTCGTCCTCACCCTCGATCCGGTAGAGATCGACATGCGCGATCGGCAGATCGACTTCGGGCGGCGCATAGGGCTGGACGATGGCAAAGGTCGGGCTGGGTGCCTCGCCCGCGAGCCCGCGCGCTTTCAGCATCGCGCGCGCCAGTGTCGTCTTGCCCGCGCCGAGATCGCCCGACAGCGCCACGACGTCACCGGGCATCAGCGCCGCGCCGATCGCCGCGCCGATCCGTTCGGCGTCGCCCAGGCCATAGTTGCAGGTAAAGTCCGTCATGCGCCGCGCGGCAGGCTGATCCGCACGAGCGTACCCTGCCCCTGTTCGCTTACCACTTCCATCGTGCCGCCATGCGCCGCGACGAGCTGGCGCGCGAGCGCGAGACCGATCCCGCCCGATGCGGTGCCCGCCTGCTGCCCCTTGGTCACCGCCGTCACCGCATCGGGAATGCCGGGACCATTGTCCGACACGATGATGTCGACCCCGCGCGCATCGCCCGCGGCATGGAGCAGCACGCGCCCGCCGGTCCGGCGTGTCGGCACCGTGTAGCGGACCGCATTGTCGAGCAGCCCCGCGACAAGCCGCGACAGCCGCGGAGCGTCGCCCGCGATCTCGCCGAGATCGGGTGCCAGATTGCCGACCAGCTCGACCTTCTCGCCGTCCGCAAGCAGTTTGGCGTCGGCGAGCGCACCTTCGAGCAGCGCGCGGACGTCAACCGGCTCGCGCTCGACCGCCAGCGTCCCCGCCTCGCCCTGCGCGAGGTCGAGCACATTGTCGATCTGGCGCCCCAGCACCGCAACCGAATCCATGATCGCGTCGACATAGGCGCGCTGCTGGTCGCCGAGCTTGCCGGCATAGCCCGCCTGCAACATCTCGCCGAACCCGCCGATCGAGGTCAGCGGCGTGCGCAGTTCGTAACTCATCCGCGACAGGAAGGCGGTCTTGACCTGGTCGGCCGCCTCGAGCGCCTCGTTGCGTTCGCGCAGCGCGCCTTCCATCTTCCGGCTCGGCGTGATGTCGAGCATGATGAGCAGCGCATTGCCGTCGGGCAGCGGGATCGACGCGAAATCGAAATAACGCCCGTCGGCGAAACCGATTTCGCCGCCGCGCTGTTGCCGTTCCAGTGTCGCGGCGCGGATGACTTCCTGCACGACGCTGATCTGGTTGGGTTTGACCAGCCGGTCGGCGAGGCCGCCCATCAGCGCATCGACGCGCGGATGCGCCGCAAGCGTCCCCTCGTCGATGCCCCACAGGCGGCGGAAGCGCTGGTTCCACAGGTGCAGCCGTCCGTCGGGCGCGAACACCGCGATCGCCTCGAACAGATTGTCGAAGGTCGCGGTGCGGACGCGCAGCAGCGTGTCGCGCGCGCCCGCGAGTTGCACCTGCTCGGTCTTGTCCTCGGCGATCAGCAGCATGCCGCCGTCGGGGGTCGGCTGGGCGACGACGTGGAGATGCGTGCCGTCGCGGAGCAGCCAGTCCTCTTCGCTCGCCCCCGGCTGCGCGAACCAGTCGACATGCGCCTGCCGCCATTCGGGATAGTTGCGCACTTCGGGTGTCCGCCCGCCCTCGCGCCACGCGTCGAGCAGGCGCGCGAAGGGCGCCGCCTCGGCCACCTCGTCGGCCTCGATTCCGAACAGGCGGCGGAACGGCAGATTGGCGAAACTCAAACCCTGGTCGGGCCCAAACTGCGCAACCGCCGCCGACAACCGGTCGAGCAGTTCGCGCTGGGTATCGACGAAGCGGCGGTGCGCGCCGCGCTCGCTTTCGAGCTCCTGAATGTCGATCGCATAGCCTGCGATGCCGATCACCCGGCCGCCCTCGGGGGCCAGCGGCACGTCGACGACGCGCATGATCCGCCGCTCGCCCTCGATCGTCACCGGGATGGTGCGGACCTGCGCCGATCCGGCGGCGCGCGCATCGTCGGCGGCTTCGGCGGCGCTCACGCCGGCCACGGTTTCGCACAGCTCGATCGCGCCATCGATCACCGCGGCGGCGCTCTTCGCCTCGACCGCGCGGACATAGGCCTTGTTGACGAGCGCGAGCGCGAGGTCGGTATCGCGGAACCACATCGGGAAAGGCGCCGCCTCGATCAGCCCCGACAAGGCCTCGAACGCCGCCATCGCCTCGTCGCGCTCGCTGCGCGCGTGCGCCAGCGCCTGCTGCCCGTCGGTCGCATCGCTCAGCCAGAGAAGCACGCCGCCCGGCCCGCCGACCGCTTGCGGCGCGGCAGCGCCGTGGATGATGATCGTGCGATTGCTGCTCTCGGGCCGCAGGCTCAGCGTAAAAGGTTTGGCGCCGCGCTGCGCGCCGAGGATCGCTTGCCGCAACGCGTCATGCCCCTGCGCGTCCAGCCCGCTGCCGAGCCCGCGCAGCTCGTCGAAATTGCGCGGCCCGCGTTCGAGCCCCAGCCAGCGCCCGAGCCGCTCGCTTGCCTCGATCCGCCAGTCGGCGCGGACGATCACGGGAAGCTGCGGCGACGCCTCGACAAGGCTCGCCAGCCGTTCGGCCTGCCCCGCGACGAACGCCGATCGCCGCTGCATCGCGATCCCGCGCACGGTCGCCCATAATCCGGCGAGCAGCCACAGCGCGGCGAACAGGCCGACAGCGAACAACGCCCCCGAGCTCAGCGGCATCGGCAGGGTACCGGTCGGATGGAGAAAATGGGGCGGACGCCGGACAACATCCTTCCGCCCCTATCGCTTGCCGAGGCCCTATTCAATCGTCAGCCGCGCCGCGCGGCGCGGCTTAACGGCCGGCGGCCTCGCCCGGCCGATGGAAAGAGCGCGGTGATCCTCGCGGGACAGGCGCCCTATGGGCGCTTCCGCGGGAAGCGCCCACCGGCCCGGCCCGCCCGGAAATCAGAATTTCACTTTGCCCGACACGCGGAAATAGCGACCGAGCACGCCCGAATAATAAGTGATCGTGCCGCCCGCCGCGGGCGCGGGGAACGGCGGTTTCTTGTCGAACACATTGTCGACGATCAGGCGCATCTCGAATTTCTCGGTCACGTCGAAACCCAGCGAGGCGTTGAACAGCCACCAGTCGCCGACGCCGTTGACTTCATAAGCGTCGGGCGCCGCATCGGCGTCCCAGACGCCCTTGCCGAAATATTGCGTCTGCCACAGGAAGTTCACCGGCCCGTGGTCGACGTTGATGTTCGCCGTGAACGAATGTTTGGGATCGCCGATTTCGCCGCGTCCGGTGTCGATATCGCCCGATCCGACCTGCGTTTCCAGCTTGTCGAGATAGAGATAGTTCAGCGACAGCCCGAGCGTGGTGTCGGCCCCGATCTTGCGGCGATAGGCGATTTCGGCGGTCAGCCCCGCAAAGTCGAACGACGCCGCATTGGCAAAGCCCGTGCGCACAAAGCTGACTTGGCCATCGGCGGCGCGATCGATCTGGGCGCAGATCGCTGGCGGGAAATCGACCGCATCGTAACAGGCCTCGAGCGTCTGTTCGGTGCCGAGCGAGACGATCGCCTGCTTGAGCTTGATGTTGACCCAGTCGACCGCGACCGTCAGCCCCGGAACGAAGCGCGGGCGGATGACCGCGCCGACGGTCCAGCTGTTCGCCTTTTCATTCTGCAGGTCGGGGTTCCCTGCCACCGAAACCGGCGCGGTGAAATCGACGATGTTCGATGTGAAATTGTCGGGATCGGCGATGCCCGCGGCGATGCAGTTCGCGCGCCGCTGTGACGGGTTGGGACCCGAATCGACGAAGCGCGCGTCGCACGGATCGTTCGCGGTATCGAACGCCTGCGAGGTGGGGTTGAAGATTTCGGTGATCGCGGGCGAGCGGACCGAACGGGTGAAATTGCCGCGGATCGTGACACCCTCGACCGGCGACAGGCGCCCGCCCGCGGTCCACGTCCAGTCGCCACCGGCAATCGAATGATCGATATAGCGCGCCGCACCATCGAACTCGAGCGAGTGGATGAAGAAGTTCATGTCGGGCGAAACGATCGGGATCAGCAGCTCGCCGAAAAATTCGTTCGTGTTGAACTTGCCCTTCACCGGATCGATCGGGATCGTCCGGCCAAATTGGCTGCGCGTACCGTTTCCATTATCCTCGCCGAAATAGAAGACACCGGGATCGAACGATGTCTTTTCGCGGCGATGCTCGTAACCGAGCGACAACACGACGTCGCCGCCGGGCAGGCGGAACAGCGGCCCGTTGATATTCGCGTTCAACACCAACTGCGAATTGCTGGCGGTCGGGTCGGCGATCGTCGTGATATAATCGAGCGCATCCTGGCTGAACCGGTTGACGCCGAACAGGTTCAGCGGCGCACAGGTCGCGCTCAACGTCGCGATCGATGCATTGGTCGAACCCGGTCGGCAAATGATGTTGCCGTTGGCGGCGCCGCCGTTGAACAGCCCCTCGTCGACCGCATCGATCGCGTTGAGGAAATTCTGCTGCACCAGCACGCGTTCGCGTCCGCGCGTTTCGGAATGGCCGTAGTTGGCCGAGACCTCCCAATTATAGGTCCGGTCGCCCATCGCCAGATCGCCCTGGAAACCGGTGACGAACCGATATAGCTCGACCGTCGTCGCCGCGCGGCCGCTGGCGAGATCGGTGTTCGCGCGGGTCAGCAGGAACTGCGTATCGCCCGGCGCCAGATTGGCCGCGATCAACGCGCGGTCGGCGGGATCGAGATAGGGATTGTCGAGTTCGAGGATGATATTGCCGTCGGGATCGCCCGCATTTCCGAACAAGGCGGTGTTATACACCGGCTGGTCGCGCAGATTCGTTCCCTTGCTGTGCGCGTACCACGCTTCACCGAACCAGCGGAGATTGTCGCTGATCTCGAAATTGCCCAGCGCGTTGGCGAGATAGCGTTCGCTGTTGGTCGCAAGGTTGCCGAAATCCTTGAGCGGGAAACCGTTGCCCCCCACGCTTTCGATCAGGCTGCCCGTGCGCGTCCCGAAATCGAGCGGCACCAGCCGCCCCGCGTCGTTGAATTTCAGGACATTGCCCTGCGCGTCGAAAATCCCCGCGAATTCGGGAATACTGTCGCCGGCGAGCGGAATGCCGCTGTTGGTGAAGATATTATAGCGCTGGCCGTAGAAGAGTTCCTGCTGGAACGGCGAGGCCGGGTCGGACGCGGTCGTGAAGAACGGACCGTCGGCGCTCGTCAGGAAGCGGTCCGACGTCGCAAGGCCCGTCGCGCGGTTCCATTCGCCGCTGATCGTGATGTTGCCGCGGCCGTCGGCGAAATTCAGGCCATAGATGCCGTTGACGCGATATTCGGGCGCGTCGCCGCGCTGCGAAATCCCCGTCTGCGCTTTCAGCTCGAGCCCCTCGAAATCCTTTTTCATGATGATGTTGACAGTGCCGGCGATCGCGTCGGAACCATAGATCGGCGCGCCGCCGACCGCGACGGTCTCGATCCGTTCGACCAGCGTCGCCGGAATGACGTTGAGGTCGACTTGGCTGCCCGACGCGACGGGGCCGAAGATCGACGAGGTATTCGACGATACGAAACGCCGGCCGTTGACCAACGTTAGCGTGCGCTGGCTGCCCAGCGAGAAAAAGTCGGCAAAGGTCTGGCCCGCACCGAACGAGCCGGCCTGCGCCCCGACATTGCTGTTTCCGGGCACGCCGAACGCCGGCAACTCCGAAAGCGCCTGCCCGACATTGGTATAGCCGCGGGCATCGATCTGTTCGGCGCTGGTGACGAGCGCGGGCTGGATCGTGTCGAAACCGGCGCGCGGGATGCGCGACCCGGTGACGATAATCTCGCGCCCCGTATCCTCGTCCGACGCGCTATCGCCCGTTTGTTCGTCGGGTGCGGGTTGGGCGGTGCTATCCTGCGCAAGGGCGGGGACGGCGGAGGCAAAAATCGCCAGGACCGATATGCTTGCATAGAGGCCGGTCCGGATAGTGCGCGCGCTGGTCATACCCAGGAACTCCTTCCTTGGTCATAGCCCCCCGGCAACGCCAAATCAGGGTCAAAATCCGGAACAAGTCAACGCGATAACGCAATTGGGCCACACCACCCCCCGATTTTCGGGGGCGATGTGGCCCAAACGCAACAACCTATGTGTCGATTAGTAGCGGTAGTGGTCGGGCTTGAACGGGCCTTCGACCGGAACGCCGATATAATCGGCCTGCTTCTGGCTCAGCTGGCTCAGCTTCACGCCCAGCTTTTCGAGGTGCAGCGCCGCGACCTTTTCGTCGAGATGCTTGGGCAGGACGTACACGTCGTTCTTATACTGCTCGCTGCGCGTCCACAGCTCGATCTGCGCCAGCGTCTGGTTGGTGAAGCTTGCCGACATCACGAAGCTCGGGTGGCCCGTCGCATTGCCGAGGTTCACGAGGCGGCCCTTCGACAGGATGATGATCTGCTTGCCGTCGGGGAATTCGACTAGGTCGACCTGCGGCTTGACCTCGGTCCACTTGTAGTTGGCGAGTGCCGCGATCTGGATCTCGCTGTCGAAATGGCCGATGTTGCAGACGATCGCCATATTCTTCATCGCCGCCATATGTTCGGCGGTGATCACGTCGGCGTTGCCGGTCGCGGTGACGAAGATGTCCGAACGCTTGACGGCTTCGTCCATCGTCACGACCTCGAAACCTTCCATCGCCGCCTGCAGCGCGCAGATCGGGTCGATTTCGGTGACGAGGACGCGCGCGCCGCCGTTGCGGAGCGACTGGGCGCTGCCCTTGCCGACGTCGCCGAAGCCCGCGACGGTTGCGACCTTGCCGGCCAACATCACGTCGGTGCCGCGGCGAATCGCGTCGACGAGCGATTCCTTGCAGCCATAGAGATTGTCGAACTTCGACTTGGTGACGCTGTCGTTGACGTTGATCGCGGGGAAGGGCAGCTCGCCCTTCTTCGCGATGTGATACAGGCGGTGGACGCCGGTCGTCGTTTCTTCCGACACGCCCTTGATCGCCTTGACCGTCTTGGTCAGGTAGCCGGGGTTCGCCGCAACGAACGCCTTCAGCGCGCGCTGCATTTCGATCTCTTCTTCATTCTCGGGCGCCGGCATCGTTTCGCCGGCTTCGAGCTTTGCGCCCCACAGCGCGAACATCGTGGCGTCGCCGCCGTCGTCGAGGATCAGGTTGCACGTCGTGCCGTCTTCGACGCCCCAGTCGAAGATGCGGCCGACATAGTCCCAATAATCGGCAAGGCTTTCGCCCTTCACCGCGAACACGGGGACGCCCGATGCGGCGATCGCCGCGGCGGCATGGTCCTGCGTCGAAAAGATGTTGCACGTCGCCCAGCGCACTTCGGCGCCGAGCGCGGTCAGCGTCTCGATCAGCACTGCGGTCTGGATCGTCATGTGCAGCGAACCGGTGATGCGCGCACCCTTCAGCGGCTGCGCGGCGCCGAACTCGCTGCGCAGCGCCATCAGGCCCGGCATCTCGGTTTCGGCGATGTTGATTTCCTTGCGCCCGAAATCGGCGAGGCCGATGTCGGCAATCACATAATCACGGGCGTCGGCGGCGAGAGTGGCCACGGTGTGTCTCCTGTAGGCGAATTCGGCCGCAGGCGAGCGGCCACGAAAGCATATGTAATTATGCCCGGCGCCCTATCCGAAAGCACGCCGCCGATCAAATATAAAGTTTTCTTTATATCGCAATATCGACACCATCCGCCCGCATCCCGGACGCGCGAATCGCAGGCGCGAAAAGCACCTCACCGGAAAAATAAATTTCAGCGGACGCAATTGTGACACTCGGAGCCACATCTTTGTGACAACGAGTCAAAAATGCCAAGATTCTGAAAATCCTGACTTATAATGCGCCTTGCAGATAGCATAATTCGCCTTTGTGACACCAGTGTTACAAAGGCCCCAAATCATTGACATTTTTTCGGATGCGCGAGAAAATCATCTCAAGTTTTCGGGGAGATACCAGAATGAAAAAATATCTGTTGCCACTCGTCGCCCTCGCCTTCGCGAGCCCCGCCACGGCGCAGTCGATCATCGTCGTCACCGGTCCGCAGGCTGGCGATTCGAACATCCTGCCGGTGGCGTTCGCCGAATTGAAGGCCGGTGAAAACCAGGCCGCGGTCGAGAAGCTGACCGGCGACACCGGCGTCGACGCGCGCGACCCGTCGCGGCTGATCAATCTTGGCACCGCTTATGCACGTCTGGGTCGCACCACCGATGCCGCCGCGGCCTATGACGCCGCGATCGCCAGCCCGATCCGCTACGATCTCGAACTGGCCAATGGCGATTATATGGACTCGCGCTGGGCCGCACGCACCGCGCGCACCAATCTCGACAAGGGTCGTCCGCTGCTGGCGCTCGCGCGTTAAGAACGGAACCTGTTCCACTAGCGTGGAACGCCGCACCGGCCCGCTCCCCCACCCGGCCTCCCATAGGCTACTATCGTTGGGGAGGCCGGGTGGGGGAGCGGGCCGGTGCGGCACATTTCAGCAGAGCTGAAACAGAAAACTAAGCCTCGCCGCCTTCGGTTGTCAGCAAGCGGGCGTCCACTCCCGCTTCGGCGAACGCCGCCTGCCAACGTTCGGCGGGCGGCGTTTCGAATAACAGGCCGTCGCTGCCCGGGGTGACGTGCCAGCCGTGACGTACCATTTCGCCCTCCAGCTGCCCGGGCGACCATCCCGCATAACCCAGCGCCACCAGCCAGCGCGACGGCCCGCGCCCTTCGCCGATCGCGCGCAAGATGTCGTGCGAGCTCGACACCATCCAGCGATCGCCGACCTGCACCGCCTCCTGCCCGCCCCAGTCGAGGCTGTGGAGCACGAAACCGCGCGACGGCTCGACGGGCCCGCCAAGGAATACCGGCTGATCGAGCGTCGCCGTATGTTCGATTTCGAGCTGGTCGAGCACCGCGCCGACGGTCATGCCGTCGATCGGATCGTCGATACCGATCCCCATCGCGCCCTCTTCGTCATGGCTGATCATCGCGATCACCGCATGTTCGAACCGGGGATCGCCGATTCCGGGCAACGCGAGCAGCAGCTGGCCGGTGAACCAGGTGGGGTCTGTGTCCATATGTGACACCATGCCTCCTTGCGGCGACATGGTCCAGCCCTTCGATCAATTCGTCTACCGCGCTTGACTTGGCCACTGGCGCATCCAATGTCACCGCCACCAAAATCCCCTCAAGAAAAGGATGCCGACCATGACGATCCAGACCGGAGACAAGCTGCCCGACGCCACCTTCGTAAAGGTCACCGAAAGCGGCCCCGAACAGGTCAACACCGCCGATTATTTCAAGGGCCGCCGCGTCGCGCTCTTCTCGGTCCCCGGCGCCTTCACCCCGACCTGCTCGGCGAAGCATCTGCCGGGCTATGTCGACAAGGCCGGCGAACTCAAGGCCAAGGGCGTCGACGAAATCGTCTGCACCGCGGTCAACGACGCCTTCGTTATGGGCGCATGGGGCAAGAGCGCCGGCGCGAACGAAAGCGTCACGATGCTCGCCGACGGCAATGGCGATTTCGCCGAAGCGGTTGGCCTCACGATGGACGGCAAGGCGTTCGGCATGGGCAAGCGCGGCCAGCGCTTCTCGATGATCATCAACGACGGCGTCGTCGAACAGCTCAACGTCGAAGTGCCGGGCGAATTCAAGGTATCGAGCGCCGATCACATGCTCGAACAACTGTAAACAGACCGGTTTTTTACCGCGATGCCCTTTGCGGGACTGTGGTTTTAGGGTCACAGTCCCGTCATATTCGCTTCGGGCGCGCATTTTCTTCTCATCCGAAATGTTTCTCGGCGCGTTGCTGATGCGGTCGCCGGACTCTGTCCGGTGGCCGCTTGCATATGCCTGAAAAATAACAGGAGGAGAGGATGATGACCAAGTTCGAGCTCTACGCACGCTCGGGGACCGCCGGCATTGCCATCATGGCAGCTTTGGCGGCTGCTTCCCCCGGTAACGCGCAGCAAACGGGACAGGTTCCCCAGGACAGCACGGCCGAAGCATCGGGGGAAACGATCGTCGTCACCGGCTCGCGCATTCGCCGCGACCCGCTCGATCAGGACGCACCGATCGTCTATGTCGGACAGGATGATATCGCCAAGACCGGCCTCGCCTCGGTCAACGACGTGCTCCAGCGCCTGCCGAGTTCGGGCGGCGGTCTCAACAGCAAGTTCAACAACAGCGGCAACCTCGGCAACCCGCCCGACGGCGGCGGCGTCGGCGCGGGGGCGGCCGAAATCGACCTGCGCTACCTCGGCTCGCGCCGCGTGCTCGTGCTCGTCGACGGCATCCGCTATGTGAACGGCGCTTCGGCGAGCGGCGTGCCGGGCTCGACCGACCTCAACTCGATCCCCGAAAGCGCGATCGAGCGCATCGAAGTGCTGCAGGACGGTGCCTCGGCGATCTACGGTTCGGACGCGATCGCCGGCGTCGTCAACATCATCACCAAACGCAGCCAGGAGGGGCTGCGCGCCAGTGCGCAGGTCGGCGGCTATGGCCAGGGCGACGGCTTTACCAAGAGCGCGCAGGTCAGCTGGGGCAACGGCCGCGGCCCGACGCAGATCGTCGTCGGCGCCAACTATGTCCAGCAGGACGGCGTCTTCGCGGGCAGCCGGGACATTTCGCGCTTTCCGGCGCCCTATTCGAACACCTGCCTCGACGGCGGCTGCTCGGGCTTCGTGCCGCTCGGACGCTTTGCGGTGTTCGGCAACGACCTGACGCTGCGCGGGCCGGTGATCGGGCGCAACCCCGTTTATAACGCGGGCAATCCGACCGATCCGGCGAGCGATTTCAAGGCGTTCGGCGATGCCGACCGCTTCAATTTCGGCCCGTTCAACTATCTGCAGATCCCGGTCGAACGCTATGGCGCCTTCGTCAACGCGCGGCAGGAACTGTCCGACAGCATCAACTTCTCGGTCCGCGGGATCTGGAACCAGCGCAAGTCGAAGAACCAGGCCGCGCCGTTGCCCTTCGGCTTCGGGGTCGCCGCGGGGCTGACGCCCGTGCTCGACGCGATCACGGTCGATGCGACCAACCCGTTCAACCCGTTCGGGGTAACGCTCGACGCGACCAACACCGACTTCGTCTATCGCCGCTTCGTCGAGGGCGGCCCGCGCCGCTTCAACCAGACGGTGACCACCGTCTATGGCGTAGCGACGCTCGACGGCGATTTCGATGTCGGCGGCGGCAAATGGTATTGGGACGTCAACGCCGCCTATGGTCGGAACAAGGCCAAGCAGACGATGTACGGCAACATCAATTCGGATCGCCTGCGCCAGGCGCTCGGCCCGGTCGCCGCCTGCACCGGCGCATGCGTGCCGTTCAACATCTTCGGTGGGGTCGGATCGATCACCCAGCCGATGATGGACTATGTCATGTTCACCCAGCGCGACCGCAGCCGCCAGTCGACCTTCAGCGCCTCGGCGAACCTGACCGGCAGCCTGTTCGAGCTGCCCGGCGGACCGCTCGGCGTCGCGGTCGGGGTCGAATATCGCAAACTGAAAGGCAGCTTCGATCCCGATCCGATCGTCGCCGCGGGCTTCAGCTCGGACATTCCGGCGCTGCCGACGCGCGGCAGCTATAATGTCAAGGAAGCCTATGCCGAACTCAGCGCCCCCGTGCTGTCCGACATCCCGTTCATCGACCTGCTCGAATTCACCGGCGCGGTGCGCTGGTCGGATTATTCGACCTCGGGCTCGACGACGACGCTGAAGGGCGGCGTCAACTGGAAGCCGATCCAGGACCTCCGCCTCCGCGCCTCCTATGCCGAGGGGTTCCGCGCCCCGTCGATCGGCGAATTGTTCGGCACCCAGTCGCGCTTCGACCAGTCGATCAACGATCCCTGCTCGACCTCGACCACCGCGGGCCAAAACTGGAACAACAACACGACGATCCGGACCAATTGCATCGCGCAAGGCGTTCCGGCGGCGGGTTATGCGCAGGCCAATCCGCAGATCTCGGTGCTCGTCGGCGGCAATCAGGATCTGTCGGCCGAAAGCTCGCGCAGCTGGATCTTCGGCGGCGTCTATAGTCCAAGCTTCATCCCCGGCCTGTCGATCGAGGGCAATTATTACGACATCAAAATCAAGGGCGCGATCCAGGCGGTGAATGCCGAGATCACGCTCGGCCAGTGCGTCGCGCAAAATGATGCCGACGCCTGCGCCTTGGTCACCCGCGCGCCGGGCGGCGGGCAGCTGACCTTCATCGAGGGTCTGCTCCAGAATATCGCCGGCATCCGCACCCAGGGGATCGACGCCAACCTGACGTACCGGACGCAGAAGACGTCGGCCGGCCGGTTCGGCTTCACCTGGAACAACACGATCCTCACCCGCTACGACGTGATCGTGCCGACCGCCGACGGCCAGCTCGTCGTCAGCCGCGAGGGAACCGAACAGGGCAGCCCCAGCCAGGCCTTCCCGAAATGGAAATCGGTCGGCATCCTCGACTGGGACGGCACCTCGATCGGCGCGACGCTGACCGGCCGCTATGTTTCGGCGATCAAGGAACCTCTCGCCAACGACAACAAGCTGAAGGCGCGCTTCTACACCGACTTCCAGCTGCGCTGGTTCCCGGCGGAAGATCCCGAGGCGTTCGGCTTCGCGCTCGGCGTGAACAATCTGTTCAACGTCAAGGCGCCGGGGTGCATCAGCTGCGACATCAATAATTTCGACCCGACGGCTTACGACCTGCCGGGCCGCTATTATTACGTCCGCGCCAGCTTCAAGATGTAACAAAGGGGGCGGCGGCGCGGCCCGAAAGGCCGCGCCGCCATCATTTCGGGTCACCCTTCCCTTTTGTCACATTTTCGTGCAACAGCGACGCGATGACATCCAACGCATCGCAAGAAACCACCGACCCCATCGCGCTCGTCGACGACATCATCGCCGAACTTCAAACGCGCTTCCGCACGTCGGTCTCCAACCTCAAATCCGCCATCGCCGACTATGTCCGCGACCGCACCCTCCCCCCGGCCGATGCCGCCGCGACCGGCCTGTTCGATTATCCGGCGATCCGCCTCGTCACCACGGGCGAGCAGCGCGAGGGGCAGAAGGGCCACAATCTCGCCTTCGGCCGCTTCGAGCGCGCAGGCGAGTTCGTCACTACCGTGACGCGCCCCGATCTCTTCGCCGATTATCTCCGCGACCAGCTCACCCTGCTCGCACGCCATTATGATATCGAATTGTCGGTGACGCGCACCGGACAGCAGATCCCCTTCCCCTATGTGCTCGACGCCAGCGACGGGTCGGACATGGGCGGCGTCACGCCGCTCGAACTCGCACGCCATTTCCCGACCACGGAATTGGCCGACATCGGTGACGAACTCGCCGACGGCCTGTTTGGGCAGGATCCCGCGGCATCGCAGCCGCTCGCGCTGTTCGACGCGCTGCGCACCGATTTCAGCCTCGCGCGCCTCCGTCACTATACCGGCACCGCACCCGAGCATTTTCAGCGTTATATCCTGTTCACCAACTATCATCGCTATGTCGACGAATTCGTCGCCTGGGCGGGCGCGCAGGTGGGGCAAGGCCGCTACACCGCGCTCGCGGGTGCCGCGGGGCTGTACGTGGACCAGCCCGGCGTCAACGCCAGCGCGCTCGTCGCCGACAGCGCCTGGCGGCGCCACCAGATGCCCGCCTATCACCTCATCGCGCCCGACGGCGGCGGTATCACGCTCGTGAACATCGGCGTCGGCCCGTCGAACGCCAAGACGATCTGCGACCATCTCGCCGTGCTGCGCCCCGAGGCGTGGCTGATGATCGGCCACTGCGGCGGCCTCCGCCCCAGCCAGCGCATCGGCGACTATGTGCTCGCGCACGCATATCTCCGCGACGATCATATCCTCGACGCGGTGCTCCCGGTCGCCATCCCGATCCCGCCGATCGCCGAAGTGCAGGTCGCGCTCGCAACCGCCGCCGAAACGGTGTCGGGCGCGACCGGCGCCGACCTCAAGAAGCGCATGCGCACCGGCACCGTCGTCACCACCGACGACCGCAATTGGGAGCTGCGCTACACCGACAGCGCGCTGCGATTTTCGCAGTCGCGCGCGATCGGCATCGACATGGAATCGGCGACGATCGCCGCGCAGGGCTATCGCTTCCGCGTCCCCTACGGCACCTTGCTCTGCGTCAGCGACAAGCCGCTCCACGGCGAACTCAAGCTGCCCGGCCAGGCGAACCGCTTCTACGAAGAAGCGATCGCCGCGCATCTTCAGATCGGCATCCGCGCGTGCGAAACGATGCGCGACGAGGGCGCCAAGCTCCACAGCCGCAAGCTCCGCGCCTTCAACGAGCCGCCCTTCCGTTGACGCTGTCGCGGTCCATCGCCCACCGCGTCGCCATCGTCACTGGCGCGGCGAGCGGCATGGGCCGCGCGACCGCGCTGCTTCTCGCGAGCGAAGGCGGCAAGGTCGCGGTCACCGACCTCGACCTTGCCGCCTGCGAGACCGTCGCCGCCGAAGCCGGTCCGAACGCCAAAGCCTTCGCGCTCGACGTCGCCGACGGCGAGGCGATCACGCGCGTGGTCAACGAGATCGCCGCGCATTTCGGCGGCATCGACATCCTCATCAACAACGCCGGCGTCTCCAGCTTCGCGCCGCTCGAGGCCGAGGATGAATATGAGGCGATCTGGCACCGCGCGCTGGCGGTGATGCTCACCGCGCACCAGCGCATGGTTCGCGCCGCGCTGCCTTTCCTCCGCAAGAGCGACGCCGCCCGCATCGTCAACATCGCCTCGACCGAGGGGCTCGGCGCGACGCCGGGCGATACACCCTATGTCGCGGCCAAATCGGGCGTCGTCGGCCTGACCCGCGGCCTCGCGGTCGACCTTGGCAAGGACGGCATCACCGTCAACTGCATTTGCCCCGGCCCGATCCGCACCGGCATGACCGACAAGGTGCCCGACGCGGACAAAGCCACCTTCGCGCGCCGCCGCACCGCGCTCCGCCGCTATGGTGAGCCCGAAGAGGTCGCGCATATGACGCTCAGCCTCGTGCTACCCGCGGCGAGCTATATCACCGGCGCGGTGATCCCGGTCGACGGCGGGCTGATGGCGCGGAATGCGTGACTTAGCCATCTCATGCTCAAACCTAGACTGGCAGCCCCTGCTAGAGGAGTGGCGATGGCTGATTCCGCACGATCATCTGCCGCTCTTGATCGGGGCATTTGGTGATTGGATCATCCGGGCGCCCGACGGTTCGATATGGTCCTTAGAACTACTTGAAGGAAGCTATTCGCAAATTGCGGAAAGCGCGGAGGAGTTCGACCGGGCAAAGGCTAACGCAGATAATCTGAGCACGTGGTTTATGGCCGACTGGGTAGAGATAGCTGACCGACATGGGCTGGTTCCAGCTAGCGACCAATGCCTCGGCTGGAAGGTCCATCCGATACTCGGTGCTCAATTTTCGATCAAGAATATCCAGATATTTTCGCTGCGGGTTTACCAGTCCCTAATGGGTCAGCTTTTTCGGCAATTGCGTTAGTGATCGCACGTGCATCCTCGAGACGGGATCGAGATCCCCAGCTCCTCCATATCGTCATCCCGGGCTTGACCCGGGATCCGCCTTCCGTCTTCCCGGCACCAACGGCTCGAACCCGAAATCCTCGGCCAGATCGCGCCACGTCGGGTTCATCGCGCCCACCAGCTCATATTTCCACGCCCGCAGCCATCGCTTGATGCGCTTCTCACGCAAAATCGCGGCGTCCATCGTGTCATGCTGCTCGAACCAGACGAGGCGTTTTATCCCGTAATCCTTGGTGAAGCCGTCGAACGTCCCTTCGCAATGCTGATAGATGCGCCGGACGAGGTTCGACGTGACCCCGGTGCAAAGCGTACCGTGCGACGAACGCGCGAGAATATAGACGCAAGGCTGCCGTTCCATTCTCACATGGAAAGACAAGGCGGGTCCCGGGTCAAGCCCGGGGTTACGTGAGGTTGGTCTACGCCTTGAGCCCCATCAACCCCGCACAATCCTCCCACAGCTTCGCGCACGCCGCATCGTCGCGCGCCAGCGCCGACGGTTCGATCCGCACCAGCGCCGGATTGCGCACCGACCAGTAATCGCCATGCGCTTCGGCATAAGCCGCCCCCGCCGCCAGCGCCGCGAGATATTCGCCCGACAGCGCGATCGTGCTCTTGCGGTCGCGCTTCATCGTCAGCGGCAGGATCAGGCTGACCAGCGACGACAGGATCTTCCCGCTCGACCGCGCCAGTCCGGTCCACGGCACATAGCCGGGGTCGAAACTCATCGCCGCCAGATCCGGGCGGCGGCGCGCCAGCTCGCGCGCGGTCATGATATTGGCCAGCTTCGATGAGCTGTACGCGCGGAACGCCTGCGCCTGATCCTTCTTCGGCAGCGTCGGGTCGCGGTCGGGGTACGCCAGCCATTCGGCATTGGCGTGCGCGGGCGGCGTCACCAGCGTCTTTTCCTCGGGATCGTGCGTCCCGCTGCCCGTCAGGATCACGCGCGCGCCGGGCGCGAGATGCGGCAGCAGGCGGTGGAGCAGCCGGAAATGCGCGAGCTGGTTGACCGCAAAGGTCCGCTCATACCCCTCGGCGCCCGTTTCCAGCTTCGACGTCTGCAATCCTGCATTGAGCACCAGCGCATCGATCGCAGGTCCCTTGGCCACCGCCTCGGCGAAGCGGTCTACGCAAGCGAAATCGTCGAGATCGAGCGGCAGCGCCTCGGCGCGCCAGCCTGTCTCCACCGCCTCGGGACGCCGCGCTCCGATCGTCAGCTTATGGCCACTAGCCGCCAGCCGCTCGGCCGCATCGGCCCCAAACCCCGACGTCGCGCCCGTCATCACTATGTGCATCTTCGCCTGTCCTCATATTGGTTGGTTGGCCAACCAAATGACTATCGGCGCGATGCGTTGCAAGGGCTCACATTATCAATGCAGGATTATTCGCCTTACCGCAGGCCCGCGCGCATAGCCGCGGCCCATTCGCCCAGCGCCTCGCGCATCGGAAAATCGGGCTGCGTCAGCCACGACAGCATCATGCCCTCGAACGCCGCCTTGGTCATGCGCGCGCGCAGCCGGTCACTGTCGTCGGGCGCGGCGCGCCCCGCACCCGCGGCGAATATGGTCGCCAGCCGGCTCCGCACCGCGGCATTCCCCGTCTCCAGCCATTCGGCGAGCCGCGCGTCGTTCATCGCGCGCGCGCCGAGCGCCAGCCGGACGCGGAAGAGGTCGCGATTGGCATCGAGCGTCGCCGCGGCGAAGGCGACATAGGCATCGAACAGCTCGCCCCGCGGAGTCGCGTCGATCAACGCGTCGATCTCGGCCATATAGCGCGCGGTGGCGCTCTCGATCGCCGCCTCGATCAGCGCGTCCTTGCTGGCAAAATGATAGTGGAGCAGCCCCGGATTGACCCCCGCCTCGGCCGCGATCGATTTGACATTGGTGTCGGCGAGCCCGTCGCGCGCGACCGCGCGGAATGCCGCGTCGATCAGCTTCTCGCGCGTGCTTTGACCCGGACTGTCCTTCTTCGTCGCCATGGCAGCGCGATAGGGCATGGGGGCGGGTTAGGGCAAGGTCGGGGCAATGACGCAAAGCGCTTACCCTCCGCCGTCATCCCGGGCTTGACCCGGGATCCGCCTATTCCTTCAAGAATGCAGGCCCCGGATCAAGTCCGGGGTGAAGAGGAAGGACGATATCCTCCCTGTCGCGAAGCGATGGGGAGGGGACCGCCGCAGGCGGTGGAGGGGCGGCGACGTCGCGTCATCGCCCCTCCGTCAGCGCTTCGCGCTGCCACCTCCCCATGGCCTTCGGCCACAGGGAGGATCACCTCAAACCGTTTCGGTCGCCCGATAGCGCGGCGCCAGGTCGCGCTTCGACAGGTTCGGCCCCATCGCGAGCCGCGCGGCGTAATAATCCTTCCACTGCCCTTCGTCGGCGAGCGGCGGGATCGTCACCTCCTCGCCGCGATCCAGCCCGAGCAGCGCCGCGTCGACAAGGTCGCCCGCGCTCATCACCATCTCGGCCGGAAAGGCGTCGACATCCTTACCCGAACGTTCCCAGATTTCGGTGCGCGTCGCGCCCGGAAGCACCGCCTGGACGTGGAAGCCCTTTTCGCGGCCGGTCGTCGCGAGCGCGTGGCTGAGGTTGAGCAGGAACGCCTTCGATCCGCTGTAAACGCCCTCGAACGTTTCGGGCGCGAGCGCGAGGACCGACGCGATGTTGACGATCGCGCCCTTGCCGCGCGCGCCGAACGCCTTGCCCGCTGCAATCGCGAGCCGCGCCGCGGCGGTGATGTTGAGCGCGACGATCGTCTCGATCTCGGCCGCGCTATTTTCCAGCGTGCCGCCGTTCAGCGACATGCCGGCATTGTTCACGAACAGCGTCACATTCGCATCGTCGATCAGCCTTTGCTCGATGCGCGTCACATCGTCGCTTTTGGTCAGGTCGGCAGCGATCACGTCGACCGCGACGCCGGTTTCGGCGCGCAGCTTTGCGGCGAGTTCCTCCATCTGCGCGCCGTTGCGCGCGACAAGGATCAGGTCGTGCCCGCGCTTCGCGAGGCGGTCGGCATAAACGGCGCCAAGGCCGGTCGAGGCGCCCGTGATCAGGGCCGTTCCAGTAGGAATCGTCATTGTCATTCTCCTTTGCAGGCGGCCCTCCATCGGGTCACTTGCAAAATGATAGTGACTGCCCCATATGACTTCAATGACTGGCGATGAAAATAATTTGGGCACCTGCCCCGTCGACCGCGGGCTGATGCGCGTTGGCGACCGCTGGAGCATGCTGATCTTGCGCGACGTCGAACGCGGGCTGACCCGATACGAGCAACTGCGCACCAGCCTCGGCATCGCGCCGAACATATTGTCGCGGCGCCTCGCGGCGCTTGCCGAGGCGGGGTTGCTGGAAAAGCGGCGCTACAGCCAGCGGCCGCCGCGCGACGAATATCTGCTCACCGACGCCGGGCGCGACTTCCTGCCGATCCTGATGGCGATCGGCGCATGGGGACGGAAATATAATGGCGCAGGTGCGCTCAGCCACCATCTCGATGTCGAGACGGGCGAGGTCGTTCGCCCGGTGGTGGTCGACGCCAACACCGGCGCCCCGATCGGCACCCGTCCACTCAAAATGGAATATCCCGACTAGCGGGCGCTACTTGTACATGTCCTCGCGCAGGTTGATCCCGTGCTCGATCCACGCCTTGAGCGCGCACAGCATCTGCGACCAGCCCTGGCAATTGCCATAGGAGGCACCGAGCGCACCCTGATTCTCGCGCCACCCCTCCTCGGCGATCTCGACCAGAGTCCGGCCGTCGTCCAGGCCCTTGAAACTCATCGTCACGCGCGTGCGATAATCGGCGTCCTTCAACTCGCCGCCCTCGACATTCGGCGCCTCACCCTCGTTCGCTTGCCATTCGAGCACGATCTTCTCGTCCTCGACGACCTCGATCACCCAGACCGGAAACGCGCCCGGGAAATCCTGGAAGTCCCACGTGACGGTTGCGCCGGTCTCGAGCCGGCCCTCGGCGCCGCCGGTGGTGAAATAGTGCGACAACTGCTTCGGATCGGCGACCGCCTCGAACACCTCGTGCACCGGCTTCGCGATCCGCGCCGCGACTCGAAATTTCAGTTCCATCGACACTCTCCGCTTGAGTCGCATCCTATTATGTTATATTTCTATAACATGTCAATTCACGACCAGTTCGACGCGACCTTCAAGGCGCTCGCCTCGCCGATCCGGCGCCAGATTCTCGATGACCTGAAAGATCAGCCGCTGACGACCGGCGCACTGTGCAGCCATTTCGCCGACATCGACCGCTGCACGGTGATGCAACATCTGAAGGTGCTGGAAGAGGCGGGGCTGGTGATTGCCGAGCGCCGCGGCCGCGAACGCTGGAACCATCTCAACGCGATGCCGATCCAGGATATCCACAACCGCTGGATCGGCCCGCACGCCGCCGCCGCGAGTGCGCAGCTCGCGCGCTTCAAACAGTCGGTCGAGGCGCAATGAAAAAGGCCGGAGCATCGCTGCTCCGGCCTTTCCGCTTGTCGTCGATCGCTCGGCTCACCAGCCCGACGGCTTGCCCTTGTTCTGCTGGTCGAGCCATTTCTTCAGCGGCGCAAAATAGTCGGCCATCGCCTTGCCCGACATTTCGCGGCTACCGGTGAAGGCCTGCAGCGCGTCGGGCCACGGCTTCGACGCACCCATTTCGAGCATCGCGTTCAGCTTCGCGCCGACTTCCTTGTTGCCATAGAAGGAGCAACGATGGAGCGGCCCTTTCCATCCGGCCTGCTTGCACGCCGCCTGATAGAATTGGAACTGCAGCACGCGCGCGAGGAAATAGCGGGTGTAGGGCGTGTTGCCGGGGATGTGGAACTTCGCGCCCGCATCGAACGCGTTCGCCGGCCGCTCACCCGGCGGGACGATGCCCTGATATTGGGTGCGTAGCTCGGTCCATTTCTTGTTGTAATCGGCGGGCTGGATCGATCCGTCGAAGACGCCCCAGCGCCAGCGATCGACGAGCAGGCCGAACGGCAGGAAGGCAACCTTGTCCATCGCCTGACGCAGAAGGAGACCGATGTCCTTGTCGGCGCTCGGTACCTTCGCCTTGTCGAGCAGCCCGATGTCGACCAGATATTGCGGCGTGATCGAGAGCGCGACGAAATCGCCGATCGCTTCATGGAAGCCGTCGTTCGCGCCGTTGAGGTATAGGTACGGCTGCTTGTTGTACGCGCGCTGGTAATAATTGTGGCCGAGCTCGTGGTGGATCGTGATGAAGTCGTCGGCATTCACCTTGATGCACATCTTGATGCGGATATCGTCCTTGTTGTCGACGTCCCATGCGGAGGCGTGGCAGACGACTTCGCGGTCGGCGGGCTTCAGGAACTGGCTGCGTTTCCAGAAGGTTTCGGGCAGCGGCGCCATGCCGAGCGACGAATAGAAATTCTCGCCCGCCTTGACCATGTCGAGCGGCCCCTTGCCCTGCGCGGTGAGCAGGTCGCCGATGTCGTAGCCGAGGTCGCCGGTTCCGGCGGGGGCTACCAGCGGGTAGATATTGCCCCATTCCTGCGCCCACATATTGCCGAGCAGATCGGCACGGATGGGGCCGGTCTTCGGCTGCACCGCATCGCCATATTTCTCGTTGAGCTTCGAGCGGACATACGTGTGAAGCGCCATGTAGAGCGGCTTCATGTCGTTCCATATCTGCTCGGTGACCTTGGCGAATTCTTCGGGCGGCATGTCGTAACCCGAACGCCACATCGCGCCGGTGTCGGCGAAACCCAGCTCCTTCGCGCCGGCATTCGCGATGCCGACCATCTTGGCATAGTCGTCCTTCATCGGCGCGCCGACCTTGTCGTGCCAGCTCGTCCACATCTCGGCGAATTGCGCGGGCGTGTTCTTTAGGTCGCCCATTTCGGCCTCGATGTCCGAACCCGAGATTTCCTTGCCGTTCAGCGTACCGCGGCCCTTGCCGTACTGCGATTGCAGGTCGGTCGCGATCGTGTTGAGCTCGGTCGCCGCACCCGGCGTCGTCGGCGCGGGTAGCACGATGCCGGTGCGCAATATGTCGAGCTTGCGCTTTGTGTCGGCGCTCAGCCCGTCCACATCCTTATATTTTGCGGCCTCGAGCGCATATTTGACCGACTTTTCGGTGCCAACGGCGTTGATCCGTGACGCCATCGCGTCGGTATCTTCGGTCAGATAGGTGCTGTTGACCCAGTTCACCTGGCTCGCCTCGACCGTATAGTCGAACAGGTCCTTTTCGACCGCGGCGATGAAGGCGTCGGCGTCGGCGGCCGTGGGCGCATTTTGTGCAAAGGCTGGGGTCGCCACCGCGAGCGACAGGGCAAGCGACAGCGTCGAAATCATGGCTTTCATGGGGTGCGTCCTCTGGAATGTTATCGCAGCGCTCTACGGCGCATGCGAACAGCTAAGCGCTTGGTGCGAGTCCGGTCAAGCGGTCAGGAACGCCGCGATCGCCTCGCCCAGCTCGGGCTGGGTGACACTCGTCATATGCGTGCCGGGAATCGTCGCGAGCCGGGCATCGGGCAATGCCGCGACCAGTTCCTCGGCCGATCCATTGTCCTGATCCTGCTCGCCGCACACCACGAGCGTCGGCATTGTCAGCGCCGCGAGCATTTCGGGGGTCGTGTCGGTGAAGCTGTCCAGCAGGTGCTCCGCCGCGATGCGGTCGACCTTCATTGTCTTCATGAACTGGATCGACAGCCACGTGTCGTCGCCGCGCTTCGCCGTTTCATATTCGGCGATCACGCGCTTGAAGAATTTGCCGCGCCGCTGCCAACCTGCGAGCCCCGCCAGCCCCATGCCGCCGAGGATGAGCTGCCCCGGCCGCATACCGGCAACCACGGCGCGCGCGCTGGTACGCGCGCCGAGCGAAAAGCCACCGAGGTCGAAATCGTCGAGGCCAAGATGTGCCACCAGATCCTGCAGGTCGTGGACTAGCACATCGGGCGGATAATATTCTTCCTCGTGCGGCGCATCGCTCGATCCGTGGACGCGCAGGTCGGGCATAATGACGCGATATCCCTCGGCCGCGACGCGCGCCGCGGTACCGAACTTGATCCAGTTGACCTCGGCGTTCGAAAACAGACCGTGAAGCAGGAAGAGAGGGCGGCCTTCGCCCATCTCGCGCCACGCCAGCCGCACGCCGTCGCGCGCCTCGAAATATTGGGGTTCGATCATCATGAGCGGCGCTATGCGCCCTTCGCGCCCGTTTCGGCAAGCACCGATCAGCGCGGACGCAGCCCCTTTTGCTCCATCCGCCACTTCGCCATTTCGATGCGGTCCTGTCCGAAAAAGGGCTCGCCGTCGAAGACCAAAGTCGGCACGCCCCAGTGACCCGCAATCTCGAGCGCAACCTGATTGGCAGCGATTTCATTGTCGAGTAGCTCGGCGTCACTGACGGCTTCGGCATCGAGTTCGGCGAGGTCGAGGTCAACGCGTTTCGCGGCGCCCGCCAGATGGTCGCCCAGATGCCAATCCTGCGCGCCGCCCCAGATCAATTGCGCGGCCTCATGCGCAAAGGCGAGGCTCTTGCCGCGGCGCGAGGCCGCCTGCCCGAGCCGGGTCAGCCGATAGATATAAGGCTGCTCGGCGGCGATCGCGCGCGTCGTCATGTCCTGGACGATCGGATCGGGACGCGGCGGGCCGAAGGGGATGCCATGAAACTGCGCCACGCGGATCATGTCGCGGACCGTATAGCTCAGCCAGTTGGGATGGTTGCGTTCGAAGAAGTCGGGCTGGCGGATCGCGAGCGGATAGACGGGACGCAGGTTGATCGTCACGTCGTGGCTGGCTGCGAGCGCGCGATAACGGCCGATAGCGAGATAGCTGTACGGCGAGCGGAAGGACCAGAAGAGGTCGGCGGTCAAACTCATGATGTCATCCTGCCGCAAGGATTTGCGGGCGGCAAGAGTGTGGGCAAGTGATTGAACCGATGTGGAACTTGTCGATCGTTGCGCATATCGCGCATGTGATTGAATATAGTAGCAGTTGCTATTATATCGTAGGATATGAGTGAAACGATCGGATTCCTGCTGAACGATAGCGCGCGCCTGTTCCGGCGTTCGTTCAACGCGCGCACGCGCGACAGCGGGATTACCGCGCTGCAATGGCGGCTGATCACCTATCTCAAGCGCCATGAAGGGATCAGGCAGGGCCCGCTCGCCGAGCTGATCGAGGTCGAACCGATCACGCTGTCGCGCATGGTCGACCGCCTGGTCGAAGCCGAGCTGGTCGAACGCCGCGCCGATCCCGCCGACCGCCGCGCCTGGCAGCTTTACCCGACGCCGCGCGCGGTCGAATTGCTGAACGGGATGCGCCCGATCGCCGACGCGCTGACCGCCGAAGCGATCGAAGGGCTGAGCCCCGCCGAAATCGACCAGCTCACCGATCTCGTCGAGCGCGTCCGCGCCAACCTCTCCCGCCGCATATGCCAAAAAGAAAAAGAGACCGCCTGATGGACCAGCTCTCCCCATCCCGCCCGAAAGCCGAGAACGCGACCCCACCCAAGGCGGCGCCGAAGGCCGATCCGTTGCCCGCACCCGCGGCCGAGGCCGCGCCCAAGGCGAGCTGGCGCACGCGCATCCTGATGTTCGGCCTGCCCGCCCTGCTGATCGCGGGCGGTGCCGGCTGGTGGCTGACGAGCGGCGGGTCGGTATCGACCGACAATGCCTATGTCCAGATGGACAAGGTCTCGGTCGCGGCAGAAGTCGGCGGGCGGATCACCGAGGTCGCCGTGCGCGACGGCCAGCAGGTGGCGAAAGGCCAGCTGCTGTTCCGCATCGACGGCGAGCCTTATGCACTGACTGTCGCGCAGGCGACGGCCGCGATCGATGCCGCCGAGGTCGAGGTCGGCAATCTGTCGGCGAGCGCGAACACATCGAACGTCGACATCGCCGCCGCACGCGAGGACGTCAAATTCGCGCAGGTGACCTTCGACCGGCAGGCGGCGCTGATGGAAAAGGGCTTCACGACCAAGGCCGCCTATGATGCCTCGCGCCACGCGCTCAGCCAAGCACGCGAGAGCGTACGTCAGGCCGAAGCCGCCGCCGCTGAAGCCCGCACCAAACTTGCCGGCGGCCCGTCGAGCGGGATCAACCCGCAAGTCGAGGCGGCGCGCGTCCAGCGCTCGCAGGCGCAGGTGAATCTTGGCCGCACCACCGTCAGCGCGCCGAGCGCGGGGCGCATCGCACAGTCGGACCGGCTGCAGGTCGGGCAGATGATGGTCGCGGGGCTTCCTGCGGTCACGCTCGTCGACACCGCGCATCCGTGGGTCGAGGCGAATTTCAAGGAAACCGACCTTGCCGACATGCGCGTCGGGCAGCGCGCCGAAATCAGCTTCGACGCCTATCCGGGCGTGAAGGTGCGCGGCCATGTGCTGACGATCGGCGCGGGCACCGGCAGCGAATTTTCGGTGCTGCCGGCGCAGAATGCCACCGGCAACTGGGTCAAGGTGACGCAGCGCGTGCCGGTGCGCATCGCCTTCGACGAAAAGCCCGCGCGCGACATGATCGCGGGACTGTCCGCCGACGTCAAAGTCTTCACCAAGTAAGGCCTGTGGCGAGTAACGCCCTCCCCCGCCGGTCGGCCGCCACGGCGCTCCCCGATGACGACAGCATCCCGCTGCACGAACGCGTGCGCTATCGCGGCCTGCTGACGGTCGCCGTGATGGGCGCGTCGATCATGCAGATCCTCGACACGACGATCGCCAATGTCGCGATCCCGCACATGCAGTCGGCATTGGGCGCGACGAGCGAGACGGTGACGTGGGTGCTGACGAGCTATATCCTCGCGTCGGCGATCGCGATGCCGATTACCGGTTGGCTCGCCGACCGCATCGGGCGGCGCGAATTGTTTCTCGCCGCGGTCGCGGGCTTCATCGTTGCATCGATGGCATGCGGCGCCGCGCAGACGCTCGAGCAGATGGTCGCCTTCCGCTTCCTGCAAGGGATCAGCGCCGCCTTTATCGCCCCGCTGTCGCAATCGGTGATGCTCGACATCAATCCGCCCGAACGCCACGCACGCGCGATGTCGATCTGGGGCATGGGGATCATGATCGGGCCGATCCTGGGGCCGATATTGGGCGGCTGGCTGACCGAAAGCGTCAACTGGCGCTGGGTCTTTTACGTCAACCTGCCCGTCGGGCTTCTTACCCTTACCATGATGTGGGCGCTGCTGCCCAAAACGCGAAGCGTCACGCGGCGGTTCGACCTGTTCGGCTTCTCGATGCTCGCCTTGGGGCTTGCCGCGCTCCAGCTGATGCTCGACCGCGGCGCGCATCAGGACTGGTTCGACAGCATCGAAATCTGGATCGAAATGGGCGTCGCCATTTCCTGCCTGTGGATGTTCATCGTCCATATGCTCACGTCGCGCGCACCGTTGTTCAGCCGCGCAATGCTCGCCGACCGCAACCTCGTCACCGCGATGGGCTTCATGGTCGTGATCGGCGTGGTGATGTTCGCGTCGATGGCGCTGCTGCCGCCGATGCTGCAAAATCTGTTCGGCTGGCCGGTGATCGACACCGGCGTCGCGCTCGCTTTGCGCGGACTCGGCATTCTCGCCAGCATGTGGGTCGCGGGGCAATTGCTCGGCAAGATCGACGCGCGCTGGATGGTCGGCACCGGCCTGCTGATCGCCGCTTACTCGCTGTGGCAGATGAGCCATTGGTCGCTCGAAATGGGGATGCAGCCGGTGATCATCAGCGGGCTGGTGCAAGGGCTCGGCATGGGGCTGATCTTCATCCCGCTCAATACGATGGCGTTCGCGACGATCCAGCCGCAGTATCGCACCGACGGGTCGAGCCTGCTCAACCTGTTCCGCAGCATCGGCGCGTCGGTCGGCATTTCCGTGGTCACCACCCTGCTCGGCGCGAATATCCAGACGAGCCATGAGGATCTGGCGGCGCATGTCACCAACAGCTCGGTCGCGCTGCTCGACCCGTCGACCGCCGACCGGTTCGGCATCGCGGGCGACACCGCGATGGCGATGGTCAATGCCGAGATCAACCGGCAGGCGGCGATGGTCGCCTATATCGACGATTTCTGGCTGATGATGTGGGTGACGCTGGCGTCGGTGCCGCTGGTGCTGCTGCTACGGCCTCCGAAGCCGGGCGGGCCGAAGGCGTCGGCGGCTGATATGGGGCATTAACGGGAGTGGCGGCTTTGGGGTGGGAAGCGGCCGTTTTATTCGTAAATCGTAGCTGCCGCTAGAATGTCTGCCGCATGCCGCCACGGATTGGTATTAGCGGGCTCTTTCCAATCGTTCGCCCAAGCCGCCATGGCAGCTAAGAAACTGGCAAGATCGATATTCTCCCATTCATCACGGCGCTCGGGATCATCGAGTTGAGCCCGCAACGTCGCCACATATTTGGCGAAGGACGCTTGGTCCTGCACATCATCATGTTCCATGGTCACACGATGGCAAATGCTGACGATGTCCGCAATCGGTCGATATCGTCGTCGCGGAGCGGCTGTCTTGGTCGCCAAACGTTCCGGTAGCCGATCTTTGATATGAACCGGCTGGAGCGCCGCGCCTAACGTGCTAAGGGCATCCTATGCTTCACATGCACGGCCGCGCCGGCACCGTCCAAATCGATGGTGTCAAATATGATTGGGAACTCCTGAGCGAGCCCCAACTGTCCTCTTCCGAAGGCTGGAGGGGCATGAGGGTCGCCTTGCGCCAGAGAGATATGCCACGCGAAGCCGTGCTGGAATTTCCGACGCCAAAGCGCCTGCTGAAAGGATTGCCGAAAGGGCGTTCGCACATCAACGACGCGATAGCCTCGCGGGGGGTGCGAGCGGCATTATCGGCAGGATGGGACCCGGCTTCTCGCGGCAAGCCGACGGTCTTCATGGTTGATGCAGACGGCCACTAAGCGGAAGATGAGGGTTTATTTTAATCGCCCAACCAATCGGTTGTGATCGCCCCCCTATGCCCCTCCGGCGCCAGCGCGGCGCGCAGGGCTTCGAGCAGCGGTGGCAGCGCCTGAGTGAAGGCGTAGGGTGGATTGATAATGAAAAGGCCCGCGCCGTTATAGATGTCGGGCTGATCGCGATCGTACAACCAATGCTCCACCACCAGAAATTTCGGGATGCCGAGGTTGCGTAACTGCTGCTTCCAACGCACATGCGTGGCGCGGTCTTTCAGCGGATACCAGACCACCGTCACGCCATGCGCCCATTTGCGGCGCGCGGCGGCGAGGGTGGCGGTAATCTGTGCACGTTCATCGGTCTGCTCGTACGGCGGGTCGACCACCACCACGCCGCGCGCGGTGCGGGGCGGCAGCATCGCCAGCCAAAGCTCGTAGGCGTCGCGCTGATGCACGGCGGCGGATGTGTCGCGCATCGCGCCGCGCAGGGCATAGGCGTCGTCGGGATGTTTTTCGTTCAGGACTAGAAAATCCTGCGGACGCAGAAGCTGCGCCAGAAATCGCGGCGATCCGGGGTAGAAGCGAAGCTCGCTCCCGGCATTTACCGCCTGTACGGCAGCGCGGTAGTCGTCGAGCAAGGGGTTCGCGTCGGCGAAGGCCCGCAGCACGCCCTGTGTGGCCTCGCCGGTGCGCCTCGCCTCCTCGCCGCCAAGGTCGTACAGCCCGCAGCCGGCATGGGTGTCGATCAGGGTCAGCGCGCTCTCTTTGAGCTGCAAGGCGCGCACGAGGGCGATCAGCAGACTGTGCTTTACGACATCGGCGCTATTGCCGGCATGAAAGCTATGGCGATAATTCATTGTAATCCGGAATCCTGGCGATCTGCCTTTATGCGAACGGCTGGGTGCCGCGAGCCTCTTAGCCCGCGCGGCGTTCCATCGCCAGCCGCATGAATTCCGCCGGGTCGGGAGTTTCCTCGAAGGTCGGAATGGCCGGGTCGATGACGATCCAGCCGCGTTTCCGGCTGGTCCACATATGCGCAAAGGGTTCGAGCCCCGACGGATCGTCGAGCGTGCCGGCGCGCACGATCGTCATGGCGGGATAGACGGTGTTCGCGCTGCACACGCGGCTGAAACAGTCGGGGCAATGCTGGTTGGTCGTGGTGCCGCCCGACGCGCGCTCGGTCGAAAAGGGCAGGCTCCGCCCCGTCAGCGTCAACGCGTCGGTCGATACGATCAGCTGATCGGCGAAGGCGCTCGCGGTCGATTTCTGGCAATCGAGGCAGTGGCAGCAATAGTTGAGCAGCGGGCCGTCGTGCTCGAAGCGGTAACGCAATTGCCCGCAGCGGCAGCCGCCGGTGATCGTGGTCGGCATCAGCGGAAGAAGCAGTTGGTGCCAGCGAACAGCGCGTCGATCTTGGCCGCATCGCCGGGCGCGGCGAACATGCCGCCGATGACCTTGTCGCCGGTGCCGATGCTGAATTCCTCACCCAGCGTGCTATCCTCAAGATCGACGATCGTCACCGATTCCGCGGCCTTGGCCCGCGTCGTGCCGATGGCGATCCCGCTCATCGTCGAATAGGTCGCGGCGCCGGGTTCGTTGCCGAGGAACCAGCCGGCGAATTTACCGTCCTGGAAATTGAGCGTCATCGCATCGTAGCGGGTGAATTCCATCGAACCCGCGCCGCATTCCTCATTGGTACTGCGGTCGTCTTCCTTGCCCGCGATATTGGCGAGCGCGGTTTCGGCCTGCACGCGCGGAACGCCGAAGGCGAGCAGGCTGGTCTTGCCGCTGGCCTTGTCGACGAAGCGCAGCCCTTCGCCGTCGAGGCTGACCGCAGTCGTTGCCGCATTCGGGCCGTCGGCCTTCGCCTCGGGCACCGCCGGCGCGACCGGGTCGGCGTCTGAAGAATCTGGGGCAGGCGCCTTGTCAGCGGCGGGTTTGCACGCGGCGAGCAGGCCGATCATCGCGAGGGTTATGAACTTGCGCATGCCTGTCTCCTGTCGCGGCGCGGGATTGCCAGCACCAGTATCGCACCGAGGGCCGCGAGCGCCATCTTCTTTTGCGCTACGCGCGCGGGCGGGGTGGCGGCGCTCACCAGCGCAGCGACATGCAGCTAAGCCCCGCGTCGATATGCGCGATCTGGTCGGTCGGCAGCGGGCGGATTTCGATGCCGCGCGCAGTGAGCAACGCGTGCGTCGCGGGCCAGCGATCGCCGACGAGCACGGTGTCGCGAATGCGCAAGATATTGGCGGCGGGCTCTTCGCCGGGTGGGGTTGTGACGACTTCGAGCCCGTCGAACTGCGGGCAGGCGGCAAGCGCGGGGACGGCGAGGATCGTGCGTTCGTCGATCAGCCCGCAGCCGGTTTTGAAGTGGAGTACGCCGGGCGGCGTTTCGGCGATCTCGGCAGGGTAGCCGAGCTTGCCGAGCAGGCCCGCGAGTTCCTCGGCACCGGTGCGGTCGGTGCGCGCCGAGAGGCCGATGATCACGCGATCTGCAAGCCGGAGGATGTCGCCGCCGTCGGCGTAGCCGGGGCCGGTCATTTCGAGGAGGCGGCTGTGATGCGCCGCGAGGGGGCCGCGGATATGCGCGACCTCGCCCGCGCGGCTCGGCGCGCCGGGGCGGAGCAGGATCGCACCCTTGGGAAAGGTCAGCGCGACATCCTCGGTGAACAGCGCGTCCGGGAAATCATCGAGCGGTTCGAGGACCTCGACGGCGAGGCCAAGCGCGCGCAGCGTCGCGACATAGGCCTCATGCTCGGCGACGAGGCCATAGAAATCGGGGTCCGGGCCGCCGTCGGCGCGGATGCCCTTGACCGCCGAACGCGCAGGCGCGCGGCAAAGGGCACGGGTGAAGGCATAGGGACTGGTCATGCCCCATCCCTACCCGTTCGCATCCCGAAGTCGAGATGCGAACGGAAAGAGGTTCGGGCTCAGCCCTTCTTGAGGTGCCGGCGGCCGAGCAGTTCGGCGATCTGCACCGCGTTCAGCGCCGCGCCCTTGCGGAGGTTGTCGCTGACGCACCAGAGGTTGAGGCCGTTTTCGACCGTCGGATCCTCGCGGACGCGGCTGACGAAGGTCGCGAAATCGCCGACGCATTCGACGGGGGTGATGTAGCCGCCGTCCTCGCGCTTGTCGTGGAGCACGACGCCGGGGGCTTCGCGCAGGATGCGCTGCGCGTCCTCGGCCGACAGTTCATCCTCCATCTCGATGTTGATCGCTTCCGAATGGCCGACGAAGACGGGGACGCGGACGCAGGTCGCGGTGACCTTGATCTTCGGGTCGAGGATCTTCTTGGTCTCGACGACCATCTTCCACTCTTCCTTGGTCGAGCCGTCGTCGAGGAATTTGTCGATGTGCGGGATGACGTTGAAGGCGATCTGCTTGGTGAACTTCTGCACGTCCTTCTCGTCGCCGACGAAGATCTGGCGCGTCTGGTTCCACAGTTCGTCCATGCCCGACTTGCCCGCGCCCGACACCGACTGATAGGTCGAGACGACGACGCGCTTGATCTTGGCGGCATCGTGGAGCGGCTTCAGCGCGACGACCATCTGCGCGGTCGAGCAATTGGGGTTCGCGATGATGTTGCGCTTCGTATAGCCGTCGATCGCGTCGGGGTTCACCTCGGGCACGATCAGCGGCACGTCGGGGTCCATGCGGTAGAGCGAGCTGTTGTCGATCACGACGCAGCCGGCCGCGGCGGCCTTCGGCGCGTGGATCGCGGTCGCGTCGCTGCCGATCGCGAAAATCGCCATGTCCCAGCCGGTCCAGTCGAAATTCTCGATATTCTGGCACTTCACGGTTTTACCGGTATCGCCGATTTCGATCTCGTCGCCCTGGCTGCGCGACGATGCGACCGCCGCCAGTTCGTCGTAGGGAAATTCGCGCTCGGCGAGAATGGCGAGCACTTCGCGCCCGACATTGCCCGTGGCTCCGGCGAC
>Ga0209676_1000517_pt1 | contig 60583 bp, 55 predicted proteins | sample AraplaCvi_mLB_r2_FD_184282 | JGI IMG/M metagenome (GOLD analysis project Ga0209676, IMG submission 184282) | Arabidopsis root microbial communities from North Carolina, USA - plate scrape MF_Cvi_mLB_r2 (SPAdes) (version 2) | ecosystem: Host-associated > Plants > Roots > Endosphere | place: USA... | reverse complement strand
ATGCCCAACCCCGGTCTTGCCGTGTGCGCAGGACAGCGCACACGAGCAAGCGGCGACCGAGCTACATGGACGTACTTGCAGCGTCCCCTGCGCAGCCCATCCCGACCGGCCAAGCACGGCTTTTGATTTGAGCGCCCAGCCACGAGGGGCTCAGCCGTTCGCCGCCAACTCCGCATCCAGCGCCCGCAGCCGATCCACCGTCCCGACATCGGTCCAGCGCCCGCGATGGTGCTGCCCGGTCATCAACCCCTGCGCCATGAAGTGCTTCTGCAGCGGCACCACCGAGAACTTCGGTGGAACATGCTCGCTGCCCGGCGCATCGCCGATCACCGCGCGCCAGTCCGCCACGATCGACGGCCGGTACACGCCGATGCCGGCATAGGTCAGGCACGGTCCGGCGCGGTCGTGGTGCAGCAGGCCCTGCGCATCCAGGCGGTAATCGCCCTCGGGGTGCTGTGCCGGGTTGTCCACCAGCACCAGGTGCGCCTGGCCCTGCGGCTCCGCGGGCAGGGTGGCGAAATCGAAGTCGGTCCAGATATCGCCGTTGACCACCAGGAACGGGGCCTCGCCCAACAGCGGCAGGGCATTGAGGATGCCGCCGCCGGTTTCCAGCGGGGTCTCGCCTTCGTGCACGAAGTGCAGCTGCAGGCCCCAGTGGCTGCCATCGCCCAGCGTGGCCGCGAACTGCGCGGCCAGCCAGGCGGTGTTGACCACCACCTCGCGCACGCCCAGCGAGGCCAGCCGCTCCAGGTGCCACACGATCAGCGGCTTGCCGGCCACCGCCAGCAGCGGCTTGGGCGTGTGCAGGGTCAGCGGGCGCATGCGCTCGCCGAGGCCGGCGGCGAAGATCAGCGCTTTCATCAGCGCACCACGCGCATCGGTGCGGCCAGCTCGGCAAGCGCCGGCTTGATGCGTTCGTCCAGCAGCTGCTGCAGCGCGGCCAGTGCGGGGTAGCGCGGCAGCACTTCATCCAGGTAGCCGATGAAGCGCGGCACGTCGTCCAGGTAATGGCCCTTGTTGTCGCGGTAGCGCAGGCGGCTGAAGATGCCCAGGCACTTCAGGTGACGCTGGATGCCCATCCAGTCGGCATCGCGCAGGAAGGTCGCGCGGTCGGGTACCGGCAGGCCGGCGTCGAGCGCGCGCTGGTGGTACTGCGCCAGCCAGGCGTCCACGCGCGGCAGCGGCCAGCTCAGGAAGGCGTCCTTGAACAGGCTCACCGCGTCGTAGGCGATCGGGCCACGCACCAGGTCCTGGAAATCGAGGATGGCCGGACCGTCGTCGACCGGCATCAGGTTGCGCGGCATGTAGTCGCGATGGGTCATCAGCTGGGCCTGGCCCAGTGCGTTGTCCATCAGCAGGCGCTGCGCCTGCTGCAGGCTCTCGGCCTCGGCGCTGTCCAAGGTAATGCCCAGGTGGCGCTGCAGGAACCATTCGTCGAACAGGCCGGCATCACGCTGCAGCAGGGCTTCGCCGAAGCGGCCGAAATCTTCGGGCACCGGGATCGCCTGCAGGCGCAGCAGCTGGTCGATGGAACGGTTGAACCAGGCATCGGCATTGCGCTCGTCCAGCACCTTGGCCAGGGTCGGGCCACCGAGATCCTCCAGCAGCAGGAAGCCGGCTTCGAGATCCTGGCCCAGCAGGGCAGGCACGCGCAGGCCGTGGTCGTGCAGCAGGCCGCGCATGCGCAGCCACAGCCGCGGGTCTTCCAGGCCGGGCGGGGCATCCATCACGATGTGGCTGCCGCGCGTGCTGGTGGTGCGCCAGTAGCTGCGCAGGCCGGCATCGACCGAGGCGCGCTCGACCACCGCGTTGGCATCGTCCAGCTGGGTGCGGGCCCACTGCAGGCGCTGCGCGCTGCGCTGGGGATCGGAGGCAGGTTCGGTCATGCAGGCAGTTCCGGGCGCGACGGGCGCGCCAAGCTCAGGGGGAAAGAGGGAAGAGGGGTGTCAGCGGCGTGGGGTGAACAGCCGCATCAGCGCCAGCACGGCCACCGCGCCGACCACTGCGCCGAGGAAACCGGCCGGTTCGCCGGGGGAATACCAGCCCATGTACTGGCCGAACCAGCCGGCCACCAGGGCGCCGACGATGCCGAGCACGATGGTCAGCAGGCAGCCCATGCGGTTGTTGCCGGGCATGAAGAAGCGCCCGAGCAGGCCGACGAAGAAACCGACCAGCAGGATGTACAGCCAGCTGCTGCTGCCGAACAGACCATTCATGTGCATGCGTTCCGCTTGGGGTGGACGCAGCCTAGCAAGGCCAGGCTGCGTCCGTCACGGGTGTGCGATCAGCAGCAGCCGTGGTCGCCGTGGCGGGTGCCGCTGTCGGCAGCCACCGGCGAACCGCTGGTCTCGCCGCGCAGGCTGGCGGCGTAGTGCTCGCTGATGACCTTGGACACGCAGGCGGTGACCTTCTTGCCCATCGGGATGTGCAGGAATTCGTTCGGACCGTGCGCGTTGGAGTGCGGGCCGAGCACGCCGGTGATCATGAACTGGGCGCCCGGGAACTTCTCACCCAGCATGCCCATGAACGGGATCGAGCCGCCTTCGCCCATGTACATCGCCGGCTTGCCGAAGAAGGCCTGGCTGGCGTCGTCGATGGCCTGGGTCAGCCACGGCGCCATGGCCGGGGCGTTCCAGCCGGTGGAGGCCTTTTCCAGGTCCAGGGTGACCTGTGCGCCGTTCGGCGGATCGCGCAGCAGCGCTTCCTTCAGCAGTTCGCCGCAGGTCTTGCCGTCGGCGGTCGGCGGCAGGCGCAGCGACAGCTTCACAGAGGTCTGCGGGCGCAGCACGTTGCCGGCCGATTCCAGCGGCGGCATGCCGCCCACGCCGGTGACCGACAGCGCTGGGCGCCAGGTGCGGTTGAGCACCAGCTCGGTCAGGTCCTCGTTCATCGGGCGCAGGCCGTCGACCATCGGGAACTTCTCGAAGATCTCGGTATCGACCACTTCAGCGGCACGCTTGGCCTGGGCCTGGCGCTCGGCCGGGATCTCGACGTTCATGCCGTCGATCAGGATGCGGCCGGTGTCCTGGTCCTCGATGCGCGACAGGATCTGGCGCAGCAGGCGGAAGCTGGACGGGATGACGCCGGAGGCATCGCCGGAATGCACGCCTTCGTTGAGCACCTTGACCGTGAAGTTGCCGCCGGTCAGGCCGCGCAGCGAGGTGGTGCACCACAACTGGTCGTAGTTGGCGCAGCCCGAATCCAGGCAGACCACCAGCGACGGCTTGCCGATGCGGTCGGCCAAGTGGTCGACGTAGGCCGGCAGGTCGTAGCTGCCCGACTCTTCGCAGGCTTCGATCAGGACCACGCAGCGGGCGTGCGGCAGGCCCTGGGCCTGCAGGGCCAGCACCGCGGCCAGCGAGCCGAAGATGGCGTAACCGTCGTCGGCGCCGCCGCGGCCATACAGCTTGTCGCCGCGCAGGACCGGGGTCCAGGGGCCGAGGTCGTCATCCCAGCCGGTCATTTCCGGCTGCTTGTCCAGGTGCCCGTAGAGCAGGATGGTGTCGTCGCCGGTCTCGGCGCCGGTGGCGGGAATTTCCAGGAAAATCAGCGGGGTGCGGCCTTCCAGGCGCACCACCTCGACCTTCAGGCCGGGCAGCTGCTGGGCCTTGGCCCAGTTTTCCATCAGGGTGACCGCCTGTTCCATGTAGCCGTTCTGCACCCAGTTGGCGTCGAACATCGGCGACTTGTTGGGGATGCGGATGTAGTCGACCAACTGCGGGACGATCTCGCTGTCCCACTTGTCATTGACGAATTGGCCGAGCTTGGCGCTGTCCATCTGAAACTCCGGTTGCATGGGCATGTGATGCCGCCATTCTACGCCTGTGCCGGTGGTAGGGTTTTTCCTACAGCACGTCGGGTATTTGGCTGGCTTTTAGAAATCGCCGAAACCGATAGGCTGTGCACATGTGGTGACGGACACTGTTTCGACCGACGGGATTGCCGCTCGGGACGGCCAGAACCACAAGGAGATACACGTCGTGCCTTGGTCAGTCGTGTTCAGGGCGGTGGTGCTGGTGATGTGGGTGGTGGGGGCGCAAGCCGCCGAGCCGATCGACATCAACCGCGCCGATGCCCAGGCGCTTCAGCAGGGACTGGCGATGGTTGGGGCCGTAAAGGCCGCGGCAATCGTCGAGCACCGGCGCAGACATGGCCCATTTCATCGCGTCGAGGACCTGACGCAGGTGAAAGGGATAGGGACAGCAATCGTCGAACGGAATCGACAGCGGATCACCGTCGGCAACACGATGTTGCCAGCGGATCCGGTACCCGGATCGGTACCGGTGCGCTCTGTACCCAGGCGTTGACAGCAGGATCGTCGGGACCGGCAGGAGGCTGGTTCACCGGACACGGACAGGAAGGCCGTGCCCACCGACCGTCGCAGGGATGCGGCACCAATCACCAGGATGGTGGCATCACAGACCTGTGGAAGGGGCTGAGATATAAACAGGACGAATGCGGCCGCGTGCAGGATGCAACGCCGCCCCCACAGCGCAGGATGCGAGGGGGTGGCAGCAGGCCGACAAGGACGTAACGAGTGCCCGGTACGACACATGGCTGTGTCGCCGGGCATTTCTCTTTCTGGCATGGGCAGAGTGTGGCGCAGCGCCTCACCGCCAGTGGTGTAGGTTGAGGGTTCCCCCACGGATTGGAACCTGCTGGATGCGCCTGCCCCGTCTGCCCCTGATGCTCGCACTTGCCCTGGCCCTGCCGCTGGTGGCGCAGGCTGCGACGCCTGCCGCCAAGAGCACCACCGCCACCGCCGAAGTGCGCGGCCCGACCGATCTCAAGCCCGGTGAATACCTGTGGCACCCGGAAGTGTCGCCGGCCGGCCCGATCGTGCTGGTGGTCAGCCTGGATGAGCAGCGCGCCTACGTGTACCGCAACGGCATCGCCATCGGCCTGAGCACGATCAGCTCGGGCAAGACCGGGCATGAAACGCCGACCGGCGTGTTCACCATCCTGCAGAAAGACAAGGATCACAAATCCAACCTCTACAACAGCGCGCCGATGCCCTACATGCAGCGGCTGACCTGGGACGGCATCGCCCTGCACGGCGGCAGCCTGCCCGGGCACCCGGCCTCGCATGGCTGCGTGCGCCTGCCGCAGGCCTTCGCGCAGAAGCTGTTCAGCGAGACCCAGCGCGGCGATACGGTGGTGGTGGCCGACGCCAAGAGCGCGCCGATGACCCTGGCGTACCCGGCGGTGCTGGCACCGGTGAATGCCCGCGGCCAGGCGCTGCCGGAAACCGAAGGCGCCAGCCCGGCCAAGGCGTGGTGGGATGATGCGGCCGCACCAAGCGGCCAGGTCGGCATCCTGGTCAGCCTGCACGACCAGCGCCTGTACGTGCTGCGCGATGGCGTGATGATCGGCGAATCGCCGCTGCGCGCCGATGCGCTGCCGGCCTTCCAGGGCACGACGCTGTTCGTGATGGGCCAGGGCTTCAGCGAAACGCCGAGCCCGCTGGATACCCAGCAGCGCCTGCACCAGTGGACCGCCTACCCGCTACTGGGCCAGGACCGCGCGCAGGCCACCCCGGACCTGCTGGCGACGCCATCGCTGCCGATGGCGCTGCCGACTGATTTCGCACGCCAGCTGTACAAGGTGCTGGTGCCGGGCACGACCCTGCTGGTCACCTCGCTGCCGGCCGTGCGCCCAAGCGCGGCTGAATCGGGGATGCAGCCTGTCTTGGAATCCGAACCGGCCACGCCCACCTCGAAGAAGTCCTGAGTGAATATCGTGTGCCCATGATTGCTTCACGCACGCGCTGGCAGGCCGCCTGTGGCCTGCTTGCGCTCCTTGCCGCAGCTGGCGCGACGGCGGCAGCACCGGCGGCCACCCCCAGCACCGACGACCTGACCGCGCTGCTGGCGCGCACGGCGCCCAACGCCGACCGCCACGTCTTGAAGCTGGCGGCGACGGCTTTGCGCTGCGCGCTGCAGCGGCCGGAACTGGGCATCAAGGCCGAGCGGCTGGGCGTGATCGACTATTCGCGGCCATCCACCGAGCAACGCCTGTGGGTGTTCGACCTGGCGCGGCAACGCCTGTTGTTCGAGGAATGGGTAGCGCACGGCCGCAACAGTGGCGGCAACCGCACCGAGCACTTCTCCAACCGCGACGGCAGCTTCATGTCCAGCATCGGTGCCTTCACCGCGCAGGAAACCTACATGGGCGGCAACGGCTATTCGCTGCGGCTGGATGGGCTGGAACCGGGTTTCAACGACAAGGCGCGCGACCGTGCCATCGTCATTCACGGCGCGCCCTACGTGAACCCGACCATGGCCCGGCTGCAGGGCCGGCTCGGCCGCAGCCTGGGCTGCCCGGCGGTGCGCCTCTCGGTGTCGCGACCGCTGATCGATTCGCTGCGCGGCGGCACCCTGCTGTTCGCCTATTACCCTGATCCGCAATGGCTGCAGCATTCGCAGCTGCTGGCGCCGCAGTGCGGTGAGGCAGGCGTGGCTGCGCGGTGATGCGCGATCGCGCGCGGCATGATGCAATGCGCGCATGGACATAGATGCTCTGCTGCGCACCCCAAGCCAGGTGATTTCCAGCCTGGACTACCGCCGCGAACGCTGGCGCAATGGCCTGGGCTGGACCCGCGAGATCCTGCGCCTGCCCGCGCAGGGCGATGACTGGGCGCTGCGCCTGTCGGTGGCCGAGATCGAACAGGACGCCGCGTTTTCCGCGTTCCCCTGCGTGGAGCGCGAGCTGGTGCTGCTGCAGGGCAATGGCGTGCGCCTGCGTTTCGCCGATGGCCGCGTGGCCGAGGTGCTGCCGCCTCATGGTCGCGTGCGCTTCGCCGGCGAGGAAGCGCTGGACGGCGAGCTGGTCGATGGCACCACCCACGATTTCAACCTGATGTGGAAGCGTGGGTTGTTGCAGGCCGAGCTGCTGCACCGGCCACTTGTGGGGTCGATGTTCTTCTTCTGCGAACCGGGCGTGGCCTGGGCGTTGTACCTGCTGGCCGGGCATGCGGAATTCGGTGCGGACAGCGGGCTGCCGCCGATGCAGGCCGGGGATACCACATGGTTGGCCGCCGGTGAAAGGCAACGGCATGCATTGCAGGGCGGCGGTGAGTTGTTGGCGATACGGGTAACGACGGCCGGGTAGCGCCGGGCCATGCCCGGCGTGATGGGGCGTCGTCAGTGCGGACCAACGGTCCGCACCCACCCCCACCGCGCAGTAGATCCACGCCATGCGTGGATGCGGTTGGGGTCAATACACGTCGCGCCGGTAACGACCGGCCAGCAGCAGCGCTTCCTTGCCGTCGGCACCGAGCACCTGCTCGATCACTGCGTCCACCGCCGGGGCCATGCCCTGCAGGCTGCCGCAGACCAGGATCGTGGCGCCTTCCTCCACCCACTGCCGCAGTGTCGCGGCTTCGGCCAGCAGCCGATCCTGCACGTAACGATGCGCGCCGCCATCGCGGCTGAACACCGCATCCAGCCGTGCCAGCGTACCGTCGGCCAGCATCGCCTGCAGTTCGTCGCCGAAATGGAAATCGTGTGCGGCCGAGCGTTCGCCGAACAGCAGCCAGGTGCGACGCGCGCCGCCGCGGGCGCGCTCATGCAGGTGCGCGCGCAGGCCGGCGATGCCGGTACCGTTGCCGATCAGCAGCAGTGGAACCTCGGCGGCCACGCCGTGGAAATTCTGGTTGCGGCGCAGGCGCAGCTGCACTGGTTCGTGCAGTACGGCGTGGTCGCACAGCCAGCCACTGCCGATGCCGGGCGTGCCGTCGGCGCGCAGCTGGCGGCGCAGCAGCAGTTCCAGCGCGCCATCGGCCATCACCGAGGCAATCGAGTATTCGCGGTGCGGCAGCGGCTGCAGTGCAGCCAGCAGCCCGGGCAGGTCGCCGGGCGCCACCAGGCTGGGCAGGTGCGAGCGCACGACGCGATCCAGCAGGGTGCGGCCATCGTCCAGCGGCAGCTCCGGATTGAAGTCGCGTGCGCGCAGCCAGTCGCGCGTGCTGGATGCGGCGTGTTGCGGGCCGATCTCGGCGACATCGCCGGCCTGCCACTGCGCATCACTGCCGGCCGGTGGCTGCAGGCGTAGCCAGTACACCGGCCCGCCGAGGCTGCCGGGGTTGAGGTGCTCGCGCTGCAGCAGCGGCCACGACTGGTAGTCGGCCGGGCTCCAGTCGGGCAGCTCACTGGCGCCGCCGCCGATCTGCCCCAGCAGCTGCTGCCAGTGGCGCAGCGCGGCAGGATCGGCGTTGTCGACTTCGATCGCATCGAACATCGGGTGCGCGCCGTGCTGGCGCAGCCAGTCATCGAGCTGGTGGCCGAATGCACTGAAGTGGCCGTAGCTGCGGTCGCCCAGCGCGAGCACGCCGAACTGCAGGTGGCCCAGCGTGGGGGAGGTGCTCATCACCCGGCGCAGGAATGGCAGGGCGTGGTCAGGTGCATCGCCTTCGCCGGTGGTGCTGGCGATGAACAGTGCACGCTGGCTCTGCGCCAGCAGTGCGGCATCGACGTCGTGCAGCCCGCGCACGCGCACCGGCAGGCCGGCGGCGCGCAAGGCCTCGGCGCTGCGTTCGGCCAGTTCGCGGGCGAAGCCGGTCTGGCTGGACCACACCAGCAGCAGGGGGGCGACATCACCGCTGGCGGCGTCATCGCGCGGGCGGCCGCGCCACCACAGGGCGGTGCAGGCCAGCGCGTACAATGCCGTCGCCAGCAGCGCGCCCTGCCAATGCCGCGCAGGCGGCGCGCCCTGCCACCAGGTTTCGCCCAGGTGCAGGCGCAGCAGTGCGTAGCCGGCCACGGCCAGCAGCACCATCACGATCACGTTGCCGAGAACGGCGCGCGACGGCCGGGGGCTCATGCGGCCTGCTCGTCGAGCAGGTGCTGGAAGGCGCTGCTGAGGTATTCGTGCGGACCGTCGATGGCCCGTTCCAGGTAGCGTGCGGCCAGGCCTTCGCGCTCGGCGAGGGCCAGGCCCTGTTCGCGGCCGAGGACGGTCAGCGCGGTGGCCCAGGCATCGGCGTGCATCGCATCGTCGGCCACCACGGTAACGGCCGCGGCGACCTGGCGCACCGGCATGCCGCTGCGCGGGTCCAGGCTGTGGCTGTAGGCCTGGCCATCGGCCTGGTACTGGTGCCAGCGGTCGCCGGAGGTGGCCACGGCCTTGCCGTCCAGTGCCAGCACGCGCGGCGGCGTGTCGGTGTGCGCGTCTTCTTCCGGCGCCGATTCCACCAGCACGCGCCACGGTTGCCCATCGGGCTTGCGGCCGTAGCCGGCCAGTTCGCCACCCACTTCGATCAGCGCAGCGGTGATGCCCTGCGCGCGCAGCCAGGCGGCGACGTGGTCGACACCGAAGCCTTTCGCAATCGCAGAGAGATCAAGTTCAAGGCCGCCGGGTTGCAGCAGCGCATCATCGCGCCACTGCAGGTGCTGCCAGCCGCAGCGGGCGCGGGTGGCCTGCAGGATGGCGGCGTCGGGCACGCGGCGCGGGCCGGCCTGTGCACCGAAGCCCCAGAGCGCGACCAGCGGGCCCAGGGTGGGATCGAAGGCGCCCTCGCTGGCAGCAGCAACGGCCTGCGCGGCGGCCAGCACGTAGCGGGTTTCGGCCGGCAGCGGGCACCATTGGCCCGCGTCGGCGCGGTTGTAGCGGCCCAGGTCCGAACCGGCTTCCCAGGTGCTCATCTGCGCGACCACTTCATCCAGGCGTGCGTGGATGCCGGCGTGCAGCGGGTGCAGGTCGCGGTGGCGTGGCGCCACCAGCGACACACTCCAGGTGGTGCCCATGGTGGTGCCGCCGAGGCGGGCGATGTCGAGCAGGGAATCGGTCATGGCGGGGCGTTGCAGGCGCGATGCCGGGACGGGCCCGGCACCGCGGTCCACGTCATTGTGGCAGCACTTCCAGGGTGGCGACGTAACTCAGGCGGCGTTTGGCGGCCTGCTTCACCGAGGTCTTGTTGTCTTCGGTGCCGGTTTCCAGCCAGTACATGCCGGCTTCGGGCCAGGTCACCTTGATCTCGCCCTTGGCGTCGCTGGTCAGCTTCAGCTCGTCCTGCGCGTTCCGGTAGCGGGTGGCGCCGCGCACGATCTCAAATTCCAGGCCGGCGGTCGGCTTGCCATCCACCAGCACGCGGAAGGTGGCTTCCTCGCCGGCGAACAGATCGTTCGGATGGCCCACGACCACCAGTTCGATGCCGCGGTTGGTCGGCTTCAGCGCGGTGTCGTTCGGCGCGCCGTTGGTGACGAAGGTTTCCACGCGACCCACCGACTGGCTCACTTCCAGCTTCTTCGCATCCTTGGGCAGTTCGCCGAAGGTCGCGGCGGTGCCGCGCCAGCGCTTGCGCTCGCCGTTCTGCTCGTAGGTGGCGAACAGGCCGTCATTGACCGAGGCGATGCGGTAGGTGCCCTGCTGCTTCAGCTCGAGGTCGAATACGCTGCGATACTTGCCGGTGGCCGCGTTCTGCGGCTGCACGCTGCTGCCGTCCGGCGCGGTGATGACCAGCGATTCCAGGCGCAGCGGCACGTGGTTGAAATAGAACAGGTCGTTGGAGACGGCGCCGTCGACGGTGATCCACGGCGCGTTGCCGGCGATGACGGTCTGCGAGGGCAGCAGCCAGGCCTTGTGGGCCAGGGCAGAGAACGGAAGGGCAGCGGCCAGGGCGGCGGCTAGGACGAGCGTGCGCTTCATGCGGAAGACTCCAGGGGTGGTGGTGGAGTCAGAGGCCTTCCTGCGGAAGGGATCCGACCCCGGGGGTGCGGCGATGGGGGCGGATCCCTTTCCAACGGAAAGGCCTCTGACCCCCAGGTCAGGCGATCACGGCTTGACGGCCAGGGTGACCTGGCCCAGTTCGGTGGCGCCCTGCGCCTTGCCGGTCTGTGCGGCGGTGGCCGGCCAGGTGAAGGGGATCTTCAGCAGTTCGCGGCCGCCGACTTCGCGCACCGCTTCCACCACCAGGGTGTAGCTGCCCGGGGCCAGCTGCTTCAGTGCCGGCTGCTGGTCGGTGAAGGACAGCGCGTGCTTGCCGGCCGGGCGGGTCGGACCGGTTACGCCGTCCACCGGCACCTGCAGGGTGCGGCCGCTCTTGCGCCACCACTGGCGCAGGTCGGGCAGCCACTTGGTGCCATGGCCTTCACTGTTGCTGGTCTGCTGGTACCAGACCGACAGGTTGGCGGCGACCTTCTGGTCGGCGCCTTCCAGCCACACGGCCACATACGGGCGGTGGTATTCGGCGACGTTGAGCTTGGGCACTTCGACGTTGATGTCGAGGGTGGCAGCGTAGGCCGGCGAGGTGGCCAGCAGGCCGCTGAGGGCGATGGTGAGGGTGACGCGCATGGAGCGGCTCCGGAGGGAACGGATGGAAGTCAGTGGATCAGCAACAGGGCGATCAGCAGCGGGATCATCAGGCCCAGGCCGACCAGCGGCCAGGTCATGCGCCGCTGCCGCGCATGCAGGTGCAGCAGGAACAGGCCGGTGATGCAGAACACCAGGCAAGCCACCGCGAACAGGTCCAGGAACCAGCCCCACGCCGGGCCGGCATTGCGGCCCTTGTGCAGGTCGTTGAGGTAGGACACCACGCCGCGCGAGGTCGATTCGAATTCCACCGCACCGCTTTCGCGGTCGATGCTCAGCCAGGCGTCGCCGCCGGGGCGCGGCAGCGACAGGTAGATCTCTTCCGGCGACCATTCGGCGGGGCGCCCGCCGATGCCGATGTCCAGCTGCGCATCCAGCCATTGCCGGGCGGGCAGCGGAATCGGCGCGTTGCCGTCTTCGCGGTCACCCAGCGTGCCCAGCAGCTCGGCCGGCAGTTCCAGCTTCTGGTTCTGCACCTGCGGCTTGGCTTCGATCTTCGCCGCGTGGTTCAGGGTCAGGCCGGTGGCCGCGAACAGCAGCATGCCGATCAGGCACACCGCCGAGCTGATCCAATGCCACTGGTGCAGCGTACGCAGCCAGAAGCCACGGCTTTGTTGCTGCTGCACGGCGGAAGAGGCAGGACGGCTCACGGCGTTTTTCGGGGCGGGTGAAGACTACCCATTACAGCATTAATGAGAATGGCTCGCAATTAGATTTCGTTGTGTATCCCGTGCGGAGGGGGCCGGCACTACCTCGAGCGCGGTCAGAACTTCGCGTTCAACGAGATCCAGTAACTACGGCGCTGGTCCTTGGTCGCATAGTCATCCACGCAGTTGAACTCGCTCTGGCTGATCAGCAGGCACGACTGCGAGACGAAGTTCTTGTCCAGCAGGTTGTTGATGCGTGCATTGAAAGTCAGCCACGGGGTGGCGTCCCAGCTGCCGCCCAGGTGGAAGATCGTGTAGTCCTGGTAGTAGCGGTTGTGGCTGGCGCCGTTGGCGTCGAGGATCGTGTCGCGGTAGCGGTCGTAGCGGCCTTCGCCGATCAGCGACAGGCTGATGGCATCGTTGAGCTGCCAGTTGAGGCTGGCATTGGCCATGTGCCTGGCCGGGGTCGTACCGGCGATCGGCAGGCCCTTCTGCGCGCCGCTGGTCTGCTCGCTCTTGGTCCACGTGTAGTTGCCGCGCAGCTGCAGGCTGTCGAGCAGGTCGACATGCGCGGCCATTTCCACGCCACGCGTTTCGGCCTTGTCGATGTTCACGCTCTGGGTGAAGGTGCTGTAGCCCAGTTCCGCCCAGCCCGGGCCGATGTCCACGCAGTAGCCGCTGCCGGCCGGGGCCACTTCGCAGTTCGGAAAGGTGCCGCCGCTGGCGATCTTGTCCTCGAACGTGTTGATGAAGCCGGTGACGTTCAGGCCCCAGCGCTGGCCTTCGTAGTACGCGGCCAGCTCGTAGTTGGTGCTGGTTTCCGGCTTCAGGTTGGGCGAGCCCACCAGCGGCAGCACGCCCTGGCCACCGAAGCCGCTGATGCCGGGGAACAGCTGGTCCGGGCGCGGCGTCTTGTAGCCGGTGCTGACGCCACCCTTGAAGATCCAGGCGTCGCTGGCATTCCACACCAGGTAGCCGCGCGGGCTGACGTGGCTGCCGAACACGTTGTGGTCGTCGTAACGCAGGCCGAAGGTCGCGGTCAGGGTGTCGGTCAGCGACCAGTTGTCCTCGGCGAACAGCGCCCACATGCGGTGCTTCTGCCTGGTGTTGCTGCGGTAGCCGGCGCCATCCATGCCGAACACGCCGTCGATCATGTCGGTGTCGTTGTACTGGCCGCCGACGGTCAGCGTGTGCGCACCGAAGTCCAGGTCGAGCATCGTGTCCAGCACGTAGCCTTCCAGTTCCATGGTGCGCAGCGGACGCGGCAGGAAGGCCTGCAGGCGCGCCATCTCTTCGGCGTTGAGCGTACCGAGTGCATTGGTGCGGCCGGCCGCGCAGTTGTTGGCGGCGCCGGTGCGCTGGCAGACATCGTTCCACAGGGTCTGCAGGTTGGCGCGCTCGTCCAGGGTCAGCGGCAGCGAGCGGCCGAGGTTGTTGCTCTTGCTGTGGGTCAGCGAGGTCTGCCAGGTGCCGAAGCTGTAGCGGCCCTGGTGGGTCAGTGACAGCTGGTCGCGCTCGTAGCGCTGGTAGGCGGTGTAGCCCACGCGCGGCTGCACCACGCGGCGGGTGATCGTGCCGCTGCCGTTCGGGTTGGGGATGACCGCGTTGCCGACGCGCCACAGGCTGGCCAGGCTGTCCAGGGTGCCAGTCTGGCCCTCACTGTTGTCGTACTTCTGCCGCGAGACGTCGTAGTCCAGCCACAGCTCGTGGTCGTCGTTGATGCGGAAGCCCAGGCGCAGGCCGGTGTTCCAGTTGGTGTTGGCCACCGACTTGCCACCGCCGCCGAAGCCGATGCTGCGTTCCCACAGCGTGCCATCGGGCAGGGGCAGCGCATCCCATTCCGGGTTGGAGGCCTTGGCGTCGTAGTAGCTGCCGCGCACGGCCATGCTGATGCGGTCCTTCAGCAGCGGGCCGCTGAGGTAGACGTCGGTGGTGCGCGCATCGCCGAACTGGTCGCTCTGCTGCACGGTGAAGCCCTGCCTGAGCGAGCCGTGCCAGCTGTCCTGGTTGCGGCGGGTGATGATGTTGATGACGCCGCCCATCGCATCCGAGCCGTACAGGGTGGACATCGGGCCGCGCACCACTTCGATGCGCTCGATGGCGTCCAGCGGCGGCAGGTACGAGAACTGGCCGCCGCCGAAGTTGTTCGGGTACAGCTGGCCGACGTTGCTCTGGCGGCGACCGTCGATCAGCACCAGGGTGTATTCGGACGGCAGGCCGCGCATGGAAATGGTGGCGCGGCCGTTCTTGTCGGTGGCTTCCAGGCCGACGTCGATGCCTTCGACGTCGCGCAACGCATCGACCAGGCTGGTGTACGGGCGCTTGGCCAGTTCTTCGCGGCTGACCACGCTGATGCTGGCCGGCGCATCGACCACCTTCTGTTCGAAGCCGGCGGCGGTCACCACCACCTTGTCCAGGGTCTGCGGGGCGGCGGCCTCGCCATGTGCGAAGGCGGGGCTGGCGAAGGCGGCCAGCACGGCGCTGGTCAGCAGGTGACGGAACAGGGACGAACGGACACGATGGCGCTGGGCCATGGCAGTAACCTCGAAGGATGCAGAATGGTGCGATGCCGGCGCGGAACGCGCGGCATGCACGGGGAGCCCCGGTCAGGGGCAGCAGGGATGCAGCAGGGGATGGAGCAGGCAGCGGCGCGCAGGCGCGACCGCAGGCGCGGTCACGCAGGGCCGGAGATCAGGCCAGCGGCGGCGCCTGGCCGCGTTGCTTGCGACGCCCGGGCGCGTCGGCCCAGGGCATGTCCGGTGCGGCCAGCGGCCAATGCGGACGCACCCCGGCGTTGGCCGGGGCGAGGGGAAGCAGATCCAGTCCGCTGCGCAGCCACTGGCTGGCCAGCAGCAGCGGCGGTGGCGGCGACTTGTCGGCCGCCTTGGTCGGCGTGCAGACACAGCGGCGCAGCTTGGCCGGTGCGTCTTCTTCCACCGGCACTTCACCGCCGCGGCCTTCCATCGGCTGCTGCCAGGCCTGCGCGGCGGCATCAGCCGCGTCGTGCGGCAGCAGCGGCAGGGTGCCCAGCAGCAACGCCAGCATCGCCACCCACGCCAACAGGCTGGCCAGCGCAGGGCGATGACCGCGCATGGCGGTACCGAACTGCACGAGGCGAAGCGGGCGAGGGCGGAACGGGCGACGCAAGGCAGGCAACCCCTGGGTGTGCGCCGGACCATCCGACGTCAACGGGGCGTGATTGTAATGAGAGCTGTTAGCGGGTGCAAATGAGAATTATTGCGAAAGTGTCGCAGGGCCGCGGCGCAGGCCTCAGACCTCGCTCCAGCGCCGCAGCAGGTTGTGGTACACGCCGGTCAGCTGCAGCACCGCGCCGGCATCGCCGCCGGTCTGCCGCAGGCGTTCGATGGAAGTGTCCATCTCCCACAGCAGACGCCGCTGCACATCGTCGCGGACCATGCTCTGCACCCAGAAGAACGAGGCCACGCGCGCGCCACGGGTGACCGGGTTGACCTGGTGCAGGCTGCTGGACGGGTACACGATCAGGTCGCCGACCGGCAGCTTCACTTCGTGCTCGCCGTAGGTATCGCTGATCACCAGCTCGCCGCCGTCGTACTCCTCCGGCGCGGACAGGAACAGGGTGCAGGAGATGTCCGAGCGCAGCTGTTCACCGTGGGCCAGGTTCATCACCGCGCCATCGACGTGGAAGCCATAGGTGCCGCCGCCGCTGTAGCGGTTGAAGCGGGGTGGCAGGCATTTCAGCGGCAGCGCTGCAGCGAAGAACAACGGGCTGCGACCCAGTGCGGCGAGTACGCGCTGTCCGAGTTCTGCCTTCAGCGGCGAGGCATCGGGCAGTTGTTCGTTGTGCTTGACCTGCGCGCCCTGCGCGCCGACGGTCTCGCGACCGTCGGCCCACTCGGCCACGTCCAGCCGCTGGCGCATCTGTGCCACTTCTTCCGTGGCGAGCACGCTGGGTATGTGCAGCAGCATGGTGGTTCCTCTGTGATGCGCGGGGAAGACGCCTCCCCCGCGGCGTGCCATCAGAAGCGGATGTCCGCGCTGAGCAGGAAGGTGCGCGGGGCACCGGGGGTGTAACGGTAGCCGCTCTTGTTGATACTGGCCACGTACTGCTTGTCGAACAGGTTGTAGCCGTTCAAGCGCAGCGACACGTTCTCGTTGATCGCCCAGGACACCACCGCGTCATAGACCACATACGACTTTGTGAACGCGGGGGTGCCGACGGCACCGTCGGTACCGCGGTGCATGCCACCGGCGTAGCGCACGCCACCGCCGAGGGTCAGGCCGAACGGCAGGGTGTAGCTGGTCCAGCCGGTGAAGGTGTCGGACGGCGTGTAGGTGAGGTTGGTGGTGCCATCCGCAGCGACCTTGGCGCCTTCCTTCACCTCGGTGTCCAGGTGGCTGTAGCCGGCGGTGATCGACCAGTTGTCGGTCAGGCGACCGACCGCGGAGAGCTCCACGCCCTTGACCCGCTTGCTGCCCGTCTGCGTCGGGTTGCCGGCGTCGTCGAGCACGGTGGTGTTGATCTCATTGTCCACGTCGGTCTGGAACAGGGCCAGGTTCAACGCGAGCGAATCATCGAAGAAGCCCCACTTGCTGCCTACTTCGAAGGTCTTGGCTTTCTGCGGATCCAGCTTCGGGTTGTCGGCGCTGCTGGCCGAGCTGCTCAGCTGGAAGTTGGCACCGCCCGGAGGCTGCTGCGAAATGGCGTAGTTGGCGTAGACGCTGACCGTTTCACCGACCTTGTACAGGGCACCCAGCTTCCAGTTCAGCAGCGTATCGGAGGCTTCCAGCGTGGGATTGCGCAGCACGGTGCCGGTCGGGTTGCTGCCGCAGACCGGACCGGCGCGGCCGCCACACACCGAGGCGCTGGTGTACTCGGTGCGGTAGTGGTCGGCGCGCACGCCGGCGGTCAGCAGGAAGCTCTCGCCGAAGGAGAGGGTGTCGAACAGGTAGATCGCCGAGGTGGTGGTCTTGCCGTGCGCGTCGGCACCGTTGTGTGCCCAGCTCAGGCCACCCACGTTCCAATCGGGGTTGTACAGGTTCGCGGCAGGCCAGCTGCTGCCACCGGTGGCGGCCTGGCCGTAGCTGTCCAGTTCTTCCCGGGTGAACTCCAGTCCGGCACTGAGGGCGTGGCCCACCGCGCCGGTATTGAAGTCGGCGCGCAGGTTCAGCTGGTCGGTCAGGATGGTGTTGCGCTGGTCCTTGAAGGTTGGCAGGCTGCGCGCGATCGCGTAGGTCGAAAGATCCGCTGCGTTGGTATAGGTGATGTTGCCGGTCGGCCGGCCTCCAGCGCCACGTACGCCGGTGCCCATGAACGCGGTCAGCAGGTAGTCCTGTTCGGTGCTGCCCCAGCGGGCAGTGTTGGTCAGGCGCACGCTGTCGTTGAAGTCATGCTCGAAGCGGAACGTGGCCATCTTCGCAGTGACGTCGTCGTGGTCTCCACGGGTGCCGTAGAAGTTTTGCGGGTCCACCGGATGTCCGGCCAGCGCTTCCAGGGTCGGCTGCGGGGCCCAGCCCGGCAGGCCCAGGGTCGGCACGCCGCCATCGGGCACGTTGTCCTGCTTCACATACAGCAGGTTGAGGTAATAGCGGGTGGCGGTTCCCAGGCCGAAGGCCAGCGACGGGGCGATGCCCCAGCGCTTGTTCTGCACGTGGTCGCGGCCAGGCTGGTCGCTGTCCTGCCACATGCCGTTGATACGCAGCGCGCTGGTCGCCCCAAGCGACTGGTTCCAATCACCGGTGGTGCGGCGCTGCTGGTCGCTGCCCAGCGAGACGCTGGCCGAGGTCGCATCCTGCAGGTTGGCCTGCTTGCTGACCAGGTTGATCGCACCAGTGGGCGCCGAGCGGCCGTTGTCGGTGCCGGCCGGGCCCTTGGTCACTTCCACCTGCTCGATGTTGAAGACATCGCGCGAGATCGAGCCCAGATCGCGCACGCCGTCCACGAACAGGCTGTTGGACGTGTCGAAGCCGCGCATGAACAGCGCATCGCCGGTGGTGGTGTTGCCGTTCTCACCCGCATAGAAGGTGCCCACGCCCGGGCTGTTGCGCAGCGCTTCGGTGAGGGTGGTGGCGCCCTGCTGGTTGAACAGGTCGCTGGTGATGACCTGGATCGTCTGCGGCGTGTCCTGCAGGCGCTGGGTGAACTTCGGCGAGGCGACCTTGTCGGCCTTGTAGCCGCGGGTGGCGTGCACGTCGATCTTGTCCAGCGTGCGGGCATTGTCGGTGGCGTCTGCCAGGGCCACGGCGGGCAGCGCGGCCAGGCCGAGGCCGGCGGCCAGGCTGGCGGTGGCCAGGGGCAGTGAACGAAGCGGGGAGGCGTGCTTGCGGCTCTTGATCGAGGTCATGGGATGGGCTTTGCCGAATGCGGGAAGAGCCCGTCGGCACGGTGGTCGACGGGACAGAAGGCGTGGGGATGGTTGGCGCGGAGGCGCGGGTGTGACAGACGGGCCGGCGGGCGGCTCAGCTCAGCAGTGCGGGTGGTGCATGCGAGGGGGGCTGACGGCGTGCTGCAAGGTGCACCGGGGCCACGTTGCGCACAGGCACGCGCAGGGTCTGCGGGCCCGACGCTGGAACGAGCAGGCACAGGCGATGCAGCACGGGCGTGCCATCGACATGGCCACCCTCTGCCCCGGACTCGATGCGCGGGGCGACAGGCTCGCGTGGCGGTGATTCGCCTGGCGGTTCGCTGGCGTGGGCATCCAGCGCCGCCGCAGAGGGCTGCAGGGTGACGTCCGTGAGGCCATCGCGCCCCTCATTGAGTGCCGACCACCCCAGCCACAGCGTCAGCAGCGCGGCGACGAGCAGCGCCCACCCGTGGCGGGCGAGCTGGCACAGCGTGGCGGTGGCTGAAGGCGAAGCCATGGTGCGGTTCGTTACAAACCGTTACGAAGTCGGCCCGAAGGATAACATCAACGATAATGATTCGCATCTGCGAGTTTGACAGGATGCTGGGGGCTCGCGGGGGCAGGTAGCGGGGACGGAACGGCGGCTCAAGCGCGCGCTGCGCGCACCAGTAGATCCACCCCACGGGTGGATGACGGTCGGCAGGGCGGCGGCGGCGGGGGCATGCGCGCCCCCGCCCGGGTCACTCGCGGTCGTCGCGGGTCCAGATGGCGTCGTGTTCGCGCTTCACCGGGAACTTGGGCGCGGCGGTGTAGGCCGGGGCACACAGGGCGCGGCCATCACGCACATCAAAGCGCGCGCCGTGCAGCACGCACTCGATGCTGCCTTCGGCGGTGTTGAACTCGCCCGAGGACAGCTCGAATTCCTCGTGCGTGCACTGGTCTTCCAGCGCATACAGCTCGCCATCGAGGTTGAACACCACGATGGGCGTGCCGGTCACTTCATCGAACACGCTCTTCATTTCACCCGGCAGCAGCTCGGCGCCGGCGCAGACGAAGGTCCAGGCCTCGCTCATGCCGATGCCCCGGCCAGCGGCTTTTCCAGGATTTCAAAGCGCAGGTCGTCGCGCTTGGGGATGCCGAAGCGCTCGTCGCCATAAGGGAACGGCTTCTTGATGCCGGTGCGCTGGTAGCCGCGGCGCTCGTAGAAGGCGATCAGTTCGTCGCGCACGTCGATCACCGTCATCTGCATGACCGGCACGTTCCACTCGCGCGCGGCATGGGCTTCGGCCGCGTCCATCAGCTGCTTGCCGACGCCACCGCCCTGCTGGGCCGGGTCGACCGAGAACATGCCGAAGTAGCCCTTGCCGTCGACATCGGCAACGTGGGCGCAGGCGACGATGCGGCCCTCGCGCTCAGCCAGCAGGATGGTCGAGCGCGGGCGATCCAGGTCGCCCTGGATGCCCTCGGCATCGATGCGCGCGCCGTCCAGCAGGTCGGCCTCGGTGGTCCAGCCGGCACGGCTGGCGTCGCCGCGGTAGGCCGAGGTGACCAGGGTGATCAGGGCGGGGATGTCGGCCGACGTGGCGGCACGGAAAGTCAGGGTGCTCATGCCGCCATTCTAGGTGGCGTGGGGCCGCCAGCAAACGGGTGGGCTAATGGGATGGGGTCAGATCCCTTTCGCAGCGCGAAAAGACTCTGACCCCTGCGCGCCGGCTATGCTCGCCGTTCATCGCGTTCCCGCAGGAGGCAGGAATGAACAGGCAAAGCGGAGGCGGTGTGGCGGTTGCAGGAGTGATTGGCCAGGTGGGGTCAGAGCCCTTTCGAGGCGCGAAAGGGATCTGACCCGGGGGCACTATGAGAACGTGGATCCAGGGAGGATCTTGAGGGCATGACCATGCGATTCGACGCTGTTGTCTCTGTTCGCTTCCTGTCGAGCGCCGAGGGTGGGAGGCAGGGTGATATCGTGGGGCAGGTATACGCCTGCCCGCTGTTCGTGGCGGGCCGTGCATTTGATTGCCGGCTGCTGTTGCAGGAGGGACGCGCCGTGCTTGGGGAGAGCTACGAACTGCCCGTTGCGTTCCTGTCCCCGGAGGACGCACTTGCCGTGGCCAATGTGGGAGCGGATGTCTCGCTGTGGGAGGGAAGGACGATTGCGCGCGGCCGGGTTCTGCACGTGATGGGGTCGGATCCCTTCTGCCATGCAGAAGGGCTCTGACCCCGATTGGGTTCAGGCCAGTGCAGCCATCGCCTCGGCCTCGGATTTCAGGACGTTAAGGAAGAACCGGCGCAGCATGGCGTCGGGCATCGCGCGCAGCGCCAGGTTGCGCAGGTGGAACGACCAGGCCTTGGCCGGCACGAAGGCCGGGGCCAGGCGGCGGCTGCGCTGCTGCAGGCGCAGGACCGTCGGCCGCAGGCGCTGGTCATGCCGTTCCAGTGCAGCGGCGATCGCATCGGCCTGGGGCAGTTCCGCCCCCCGTTGCAGCTCCTGCGCGAGCACGCTGGCCGAGGCCAGGGCCATGCCGGCGCCTTGGCCGGAGATCAGCGACAGGCTGTGCGCGGCATCGCCCATCAGCAGCACGCGCCCGTTGTGCCAGCGCGGCAGGGTGACCAGGGCGAGATCGTCGATGACCACCGGGCTGTCGCTGGCCGCATGCTGCAGGCCGTAGCGCACGAAGCGGTTGCTGCGTGCAGTGACCTGCTGCAGCAGAGGCACGCGCGCCCGTGTCCGGCAGCTTCGGCATGCGCGGTGGCAATGCCAATCCGCCTGGTCGATATCCGTTTCACCCTGGAAAGCCTTGAGCGTGCCGGCGGGCGACCGTTGCTGGCCCTGCAGGGCGGCTTCCTGCAGGACTGCAGCGTGACGGGCTCGGACAGCCTGATGGGCGGTTTCCCGGCGGCGCCGGAGCTGCTGCGGGTGGCCACCGATGTGCTGGGCTGCCGCTTCGAGGACGACGTGGTGCGCACGCTGTACCTGCGCGCGAAGGCGCTGGAGGCGTTGACCATCGTGCTGGGTCAACTGCAGGCCGCGGGACAAGGGCCGGCCCGTGTTGACGCGCGTGAGCGGCAGCGGGTGCTGCAGGCGCGCGCGCTGCTGGATGCACGCTTCGGCGAGGAGTGGCCGCTGGAGCGGCTGGCGCGTGAGGTCGGGCTGGGCGAGAAGCGCCTGCAGGCCGGTTTCCGCGCGCTGATGGGGACGTAGGTGCATGGTCACCTGCGCGAAGTGCGGCTGCAGGCCGCGGGCAGGATGCTGCATGGCGGACACAGCGTCACCGACACCGCGCTGGCGGTGGGCTTCTCCAGCCTGAGTCATTTCAGCAAGGCGTTCCGCGCGCAGATGGGCTGTACCCCGCGCGCGTGGCAGCGTGGGGAAAACAGCTAGGCGCCGGTTGAATCGCGAATGCCGTAGAGGCTGAGGTTGCGCGTGGACTATGCTCCTGCGGTGCACAGATCCGCACGGAAGCGATGAGGCATTGTCCGCATGATGCGTACCAGGGGTGGCAAGGCAACCACTTACCCGATGCTGCGCCTGCAGGTGCTGGCGGTAGCGGTGCTTGCGGTGTCGGCGTGCTCAGGGCAGACCGGCACGGTCGTGGTCGTCAGCAACATGGGCTCCCAGCGCATCGACGCGGTGCAGATCGACGCTGGCGGTCGCGTGACTGGGCTCGGGGCGATCGATGCCGATGCACAGGTGTCGATGACGCCGGTGGTCCAGCAGGACTCGTCCGTATCGGTGCGCTATCGGGAAGCCGGCCGCGACGTCGCGTGCCACGGTGATGTTTACCTGACGCAGAACCTGCGCGCACGCATCGAGGTGCAGGTGGGCGAGGGCACGTGCAAGGTTGTGGACGTTACCCGCTAGCCGGGTGGCCGAAGTCAGAGCCCTTTCGCGGTGCGACAGGGATCTGACCCCGCCTTCCCCGCTGCGCGGGCTCAGCCCAGCAGCTTCCGCACCTTGGTCAGTGCGGTCATGAAGCGCTCGATCTCGGCATGCGTGTTGTAGAACGCCAGCGAGGCACGGCAGGTGGCGGCAACCCCGTAGTACTGCAGCAACGGGTGCGCGCAGTGCTGGCCTGAACGCACGGCCACGCCTTCCAGGTCCAGCAGGGTAGCCAGGTCGTGCGCGTGCGCGCCGTCGATCAGGAAGGACACCACGGCGGCCTTTTCCGGTGCTTCGCCGAGGATGCGCAGGCCATCGACCTTGTGCAGCTCTTCGGTGAAGTGCGCCAGCAGCTCGGCCTCACGCGCTTCCACGTGCTCCAGGCCCAGGCCCTGCAGGTAATCCACGGCCACGCCCAGGCCGATGAAGCCGGCGATGTTCGGGGTGCCGGCTTCGAACTTGTGCGGGGCATCGTTGAACACGGTGCCGTCGAAGCTGACTTCCTTGATCATCTCGCCACCGCCGAGGAACGGCGGCATGGCGTCGAGGTGCTCGCGGCGTGCCCACAGCACGCCGGTGCCGGTCGGGCCGCACATCTTGTGTCCGGTGAGGGCGTAGAAGTCGCAGCCGATCGCAGCCACGTCGACCTTGCGGTGCGGCACGGCCTGCGAACCATCGACCACGGTGATGATGCCGCGCTTGCGCGCTTCACGGCAGATCTCGCGCACCGGGTTGACCGTGCCCAGCACGTTGGAGACGTGGGCCACGGCCAGCAGCTTGACCTCGGGGGTCATCGCGCGGCGCAGTGCATCCAGGTCCAGCGCGCCATCGGGGGTGATCTCGGCCACGCGTATCGTCGCACCTGTGCGCTGGGCGACCAGCTGCCACGGCACGATGTTGGCATGGTGTTCCATGCGCGAGACCAGGATGACATCACCGGCTTTCAGCCGCGGCAGCGCCCACGAATACGCCACCAGGTTGATGGCGAAGGTGGTGCCACTGCACAGCACCAGTTCGCTGCTGCGCACGTTGAGGAAGCGCGCCAGCTTGTTGCGGGCGGCCTCGTAGGCGTCGGTGGCCTCGGTGCCCAGCGCGTGCACGGCACGGCTGACGTTGGCGTTGTAGCGGCGGTAGAACTCGTCCACCGCGCCGATCACCTGCACCGGCTTCTGGCCGGTGTTGGCGTTGTCGAAATACACCAGCGGCTTGCCGTGCACTTCCCGCATCAGCAGCGGGAAGTCGAGGCGGACGCGGTCCCAGTCCGGCGTGCCGGCAGGGGTTTCGATCGGGCGCGGCGTGGACAGGTTCATGCCACACCTGCCTCGGCCAGGGCCTTGTCCAGGCGGCGTGCCAGCTGCTCGCGCAGGGCCTCGGGCAGCACCTTCAGCGGCTCATGGCAGAACGCGGCGCTCAGCAGTGCCTGTGCCTGCGGCTGCGGCAGGCCGCGCGAACGCAGGTAGAACAGCGCGTTGGCATCGAGCTGGCCGACCGTGGCTCCGTGGGCGGCCTTCACTTCGTCGGCGTCGATCACCAGCACCGGCTGGGTGTCGATCTCGGCGTCGGCCGACAGCAGCAGGTTCTTGTTGGACAGGTTCGCGTCGGTACCGTCGGCGCCTTCGCGGATCTGGATGCCACCATGGAACACCACGCGGCTGCGGTTGGCGGCCACACCGCGCCACAGCAGCTCGCTGCTGGTATCGCGGGCGATGTGGTCGATGCCCAGGCGGGTATCGACGTGGCGGCGGCCATTGCCGAGCAGCACGCCGTTGGCGGTCAGCTGGGCGTTGTCACCTTCCAGGCGCACGTTCAGTTCGTGGCGGCTGAGTGCGGCACCCAGTTCCAGGTCGACGCGGTGGTACCGGGCATCGCGTGCCAGCACGGCATCGGTACGCAGGAAGCTGGTCTGGCGTGCGCTGCCGGCCTGGACGCGGGCGTGCTTGAGCACGGCATCGCGGGCGACGTGGGCATGCAGCACGGTGTTGTCCAGGTGCGCCGAGTCGCCCACGCTGAAGCGGTGCTCGACAACGCCCAGGCTGGCGCCGGCACGCAGTTCGATCAGGTGGCGGTGGTGCCAGGCCAGGTCGGTCTCTCCGGCCACGCTGGCGAACACCAGCTGCAGCGGCACGTCGACCTGCACGCCTTCGTCCACGCGCAGCACCACGCCTTCATCGGCCAGCGCGGCATTCAGGCGGGCGAACACCTCGTCGCTGCGCTCGTAGCGGCGGCCGAGGAAACGCGCGGCATCCTCACCGGCGGCCAGCGCCGAGGACAGCGGTTCCAGCTGCACGCCGGCCGGCAGGCCGTGGGTGTCGCTGAGTGCGTCGCTGAGGCGGCCGTTGACGAACACCAGGCGCGGCGCCGGGATGTCTTCCAGCACGGCTGCATCCAGCACCGGCGGCGACAGCGGCGCGGCGGCGAAGGCGCGGCGCTCCAGCTGGCGCAGCGAGGTGTACTTCCAGGCTTCGCTGCGGGCGCCCGGCAGGCCATCGCGCAGCACCGTGTCGAGCACTTCGCGGCGCGCATCGCTGCCGCAGAAGGCCTGGGCCATCGAGTCGAGCAGGGCGCTCATCAGACCGCCGCCTCGCGCACCACGCGATCCTTGAGGAAATCGTAGCCCTGCGCTTCCAGTTCCAGCGCCAGTTCCGGGCCACCGGTCTTGACGATGCGGCCATCGGCCAGCACGTGCACCACGTCCGGCTTGATGTAGTCCAGCAGGCGCTGGTAGTGGGTGATGACCAGGAACGAACGGTCGGCCGCGCGCAGCGCGTTGACGCCGTCGGCCACGCTCTTCAGCGCGTCGATGTCCAGGCCCGAATCGGTTTCGTCGAGGATCGCCAGCTTCGGCTCGAGCACGGCCAGCTGGAAGATCTCGTTGCGCTTCTTCTCGCCACCGGAGAAGCCTTCGTTGACGCCACGGTGCAGCAGTTCATCCTTCAGGTGCAGCACGGCCAGCTTCTGCCGCACCAGCTTCAGGAACTGCATGGAATCCAGTTCGTCCTGGCCGCGCGCCTTGCGCTGGGCATTCAGGGCCGCGCGCAGGAAGTAGGTGTTGTTCACGCCCGGGATTTCCACCGGGTACTGGAAGGCCAGGAACAGGCCGGCGGCGGCGCGCGCTTCCGGGTCCTGGTTGAGCAGGTCGCTGCCTTCGAACTGCACGCTGCCTTCGGTCACTTCATAGCCGTCACGGCCGGCCAGGACATTGCCCAGGGTGGACTTGCCGGCGCCGTTGGGGCCCATGATGGCGTGCACCTGGCCGGGCTTCACTTCCAGCGACAGGCCCTTGAGGATTTCCTTGTCGCCGATGCGGGCGTGGAGGTTTTCGATCTTCAGCATGGTGGGGATTTCCGTGGGCGGGCCGCGGCCCGCCGATAAAGAGAATGCGTTTGCGAGGGGCAGGGGCGGGCGGTCAGCCCACCGAACCTTCCAGCGAGACTTCCAGCAGCTTCTTGGCTTCCACTGCGAATTCCATCGGCAGTTCGCGGAACACCTGCTTGCAGAAGCCGTCGACGATCATCGACACCGCGTCTTCCTGGCTGATGCCACGCGCGCGGCAGTAGAACAGCTGGTCGTCGGAGATCTTCGAGGTGGTGGCCTCGTGCTCGACGGTGGCGCCCGGGTTCTTCACCTCGATGTAGGGGAAGGTGTGGGCACCGCACTGCTTGCCGATCAGCAGCGAATCGCACTGGGTGTAGTTGCGCGCGCCATCGGCGTTGCGGTCGACCCTGACCAGGCCGCGGTAGGTGTTCTGGCCACGGCCGGCGCTGATGCCCTTGCTGACGATCTTGCTCTTGGTGCGCTTGCCGACGTGGATCATCTTGGTGCCGGTGTCGGCCTGCTGGCGGTGGTGGGTCAGCGCCACCGAGTGGAACTCGCCCACCGAATCGTCGCCCAGCAGCACGCAGGACGGATATTTCCAGGTGATGGCCGAACCGGTCTCGACCTGGGTCCAGGTGACCTTGCTGCGCGCACCACGGCATTCGGCACGCTTGGTGACGAAGTTGTAGATGCCGCCGACGCCGTTTTCGTCGCCCGGGTACCAGTTCTGCACGGTGGAGTACTTGATCTCCGCATCTTCCAGCGCGACCAGTTCGACCACCGCGGCGTGCAGCTGGTTCTCGTCGCGCATCGGCGCGGTGCAGCCTTCCAGGTAGGAGACGTAGGCCTTGTCCTCGCACACGATGAGGGTGCGCTCGAACTGGCCGGTGTGGCCGGCGTTGATGCGGAAGTAAGTGCTCAGTTCCATCGGGCAACGCACGCCCTTGGGAATGAACACGAAGCTGCCATCGGAGAACACCGCCGAGTTGAGCGCGGCGAAGTAGTTGTCGCCCACCGGCACCACGGTACCCAGGTACTGGCGCACCAGGTCCGGGTGTTCCTTGATGGCCTCGGACATCGAGCAGAAGATGATGCCCTTCTCGGCCAGTTCCTTGCGGAAGGTGGTACCGACGGACACCGAGTCGAACACCGCGTCCACCGCCACGCCGGCCAGCTTGGCGCGCTCGTGCAGCGGCACGCCCAGCTTGTCGTAGGTATCCAGCAGTTCCTTCGGCACGTCATCCAGCGAGGCGTACTTCGGGCCCTTCGGCGCGGAGTAGTAGCTGAGCGCCTGCAGGTCGATCGGGGCGATCTGCAGCTTGGCCCAGTTGGGCATCGGCATGGTCAGGAAGTGGCGGTAGGCGTCCAGGCGCCACTGCGTCATCCATTCCGGCTCCTCCTTCTTGGCCGACAGGGCACGGATGGTGTCCTCGTCCAGGCCTGGCGGCAGGGAGTCCGATTCGATCTCCGTGATGAAGCCGGCCGAGTACTTGCGGCCGAGCTGCTCGTGGATCTCGCGGTTGGGGGTGTCGTCGTGGGCGACGGTTTCGATGGTTTCGGTGGCCATGGGGGGCTGCCTACGGATCAGGAGACGACGTCGACAGCGATGGTGCGGCGCTGTTCGTCATCGACAAGGGGAAGGGGGGGCAGGATCTGGGCGAGGGTGACATCGCGCAGGGCCTCGGAAACCACGTCGTTGATCAGCCGCCAGCTGCTGCGTGCGCCGCATTTGGGCGCCATGTTGCACTGGTGGTGGTCGTGGCTGCACTCGGTGAGGGCCAGCGGCCCTTCCATCGCTTCGACCACCTCGAACAGCGAGATCTCGACGGACGGGCGGGTCAGCCGGTAGCCGCCGCGGACACCGCGCAGGCCTTCGACCAGGCCGGCCTGGGCCAGCGGCTTGAGCACCTTGCTGACGGTGGGCGGTTCCAGACCGGTGAATTCGGCCAGCTCGGTCGCACTCAGCACTTCACCCGGGCGGGCGGCGAGTACGGTCAGCACGACGGTGGCGTAATCGGTGAGTTTGGTGACGCGCAACATGGTGGATGCGAGTGGTTCTTAAAGCGGACTGAAATTGTACGCTTTTCTTCACCAGCATCCAACCCGGCCATTCAGCCAGCGCTGGGGGCGCCTGTCGGCCCGCCGGGAACAACGCACCGGGGGCGACCGGGGCGTAATGCTGCGGCATGCGGGTTGTTTTCGCAATCACCCGGAATGAGTGAGAATCGGGGTCCTTTCGCTGCAGACCCACCCTTGCCGATGCCCAAGAAGATCCAAGCCCGCAAGTCCGCCATCCATGGCAACGGCGTGTTCGCCGTGGCCCCGATCAAGCAGGGCGAGCGCGTGATCCAGTACAAGGGCCTGCTGCGCAGCCACGGCGACGTCGATGCCGACGACAGCGGTGACGTGGAAAGTGGCCATACCTTCCTGTTCACCCTCAACGATGACTGGGTGATCGACGCCAACTACAAGGGCAACGACGCACGCTGGATCAACCACAGCTGCGACCCGAACTGCGAGGCGGTGATAGAGGAAGACGAGGACGGCGACAGTCGTGGCGACAAGGTCTTCATCGAAGCGCTGCGCGACATCACCGCCGGCGAGGAGCTGACCTACAACTACGGCATCGTGCTGGCCGAGCGCCACACCGCCAAGCTGAAGAAGATCTGGGAGTGCCGCTGCGGTTCGCCCAAGTGCACCGGCACGATGCTGCAGCCCAAGCGCTGACGGGTAATTGGTAGCGCCGGGCCCTGCCCGGCGAGCGCCAAGCGCGGGCGGAACCAGACGCCGGGCATGGCCCGGCGCTACCAAGTCGCTCTCCACCTGGCGTGCACGACCGGGTCACCGCCGTGCAATGGCCGTCCGTCGACACTGTGCGCTCCCTTTCATGGAGCACACGACATGGCACAGCGTATCGCCGGCAAGCAGGTCGCCATCCTCGCGACCCACGGCTTTGAACAGTCCGAACTGATTGAACCCAAGCGCCTGCTGGAAGCGCAGGGCGCGATCGTCACCGTGGTCTCCCCTGCGCAGGAGGCCAGCATCAAGGGCTGGAAGGACAAGGACTGGGGTGGCGTGGTAGCGGTGGACCTGGCGCTGGCCGAGGCCGATGCCGGGCGTTTCGATGCGCTGGTGCTGCCTGGTGGGGTCATCAACCCCGACACCCTGCGCACCGACGAGGCGGCGCTGGGCTTCATCCGCAGCGTGGCCGATGCCGGCAAGCCGGTGGCCGCGATCTGTCACGGTCCGTGGCTGCTGATCAACAGCGGGCTGGCCCAGGGGCGAGAGGTGACCTCGTGGCCGTCGCTGCAGCAGGACCTGGCCAATGCCGGCGCACGTTGGCGTGATGCCGAGGTGGTGGTGGACGGCAACCTGATCACCAGCCGCAAGCCGGACGATATTCCGGCCTTCAGCGAGGCGGTGGTCAAGGCGCTGGCTGCCTGAGGTGTGGCGCCGGGCCATGCCCGGCGAGCGCGAAGCGCGGGATCATCAGAAGCCGCCGGGCACGGCCCGGCGCTACCTTATTTACCGAGAAGGCTGGGTCCAACCGGTGCGACACGCGGTAGCCGGGCCATGCCCGGCGAGCGCGAAGCGCGGGATCATCAGAAGCCGCCGGGCACGGCCCGGCGCTACCTTATCTACCGAGAAGGCCGGATCCAACCGGTGCGACATGCGGTAGCGCCGGGCCATGCCCGGCGAGCGCGAAGCGCGGGATCATCAGAAGCCGCCGGGCACGGCCCGGCGCTACCTTATTTACCGAGAAGGCCGGATCCAACCGGTGCGACACGCGGTAGCCGGGCCATGCCCGGCGAGCGCGAAGCGCGGGAACATCAGAAGCCGCCGGGCACGGCCCGGCGCTACCTTATTTACCGAGAAGGCCGGGTCCAACCGGTGCGACACGCGGTAGCGCCGGGCCATGCCCGGCGAGTGCGAAGCGCGGGATCATCAGAAGCCGCCGGGCACGGCCCGGCGCTACCTTATTTACCGAGAAGGCCGGGTCCAATTGGTGCGACACGCGGTAGCGCCGGGCCATGCCCGGCGAGCGCGAAGCGCGGGATCATCAGAAGCCGCCGGGCACGGCCCGGCGCTACCTTATTTACCGAGAAGGCCGGGTCCAACCGGTGCGACATGCGGTAGCGCCGGGCCATGCCCGGCGAGCGCGGAGCGCGGGATCATCAGAAGCCGCCGGGCATGGCCCGGCGCTACCTTATTTACCGAGAAGGCCGGGTCCAATTGGTGCGACACGCGGTAGCGCCGGGCCATGCCCGGCGAGCGCGAAGCGCGGGAACATCAGAAGCCGCCGGGCATGGCCCGGCGCTACCTTACTTGCCGAGCAGGCTGGCCGGCACCAGGTTGCCCAGGTTCTGGTTGAAGGTGACCACCAGCTTGCCGTTCTTGACCTGTGCCGACTGCACCTGCAGCGCGCCCAGCACGCCGGCCACGGCCGGGTCCAGCTTGTAGATCGGCTCGCGGCGGGCGTAATCGCTCAGCGCAGCGTTGAGCAGGCCGCGCGTACGCGAGTCGAGGCGACCGCCCTGGCTGGCCGGGGTGAAGTCATCCACGGTCGGGTCCTGCAGGTGGAAGCCCTGGGTCTGTGCGTCATAGCGCAGGCCGCTGCTGAGCTTCACCTTGCCCAGATTGGTCGGGGTGCCGCCGGCGGTGGCCAGTGCCAGGTCCATGCCGAGGTCGAGGCGTTCGCCGGCCGGCAGGCTCAGCTGCGGGTGGCTCATGGTCAATGCGATCAGGCCGCCCAGCGCATCCTGGGTCCGCGGGAAGCTGCCGTCCAGGTACCGTTGCACGTCGCTGGCGCCAACCGCCAGTTCGCGCCCGGAAATCGAGGGGGCCGCCTGCGCACCGATCGCGGCGGCGATCAGCACGGTGGACGCGGCAAGGCGGGTCATCAGGGAACGCAGGCGCATGGCGGTGACCAAGGCGATGAATGAGGGCTACAGAGTAGCTTTGCACGCTGAATCCTGCGTGCATGCCGCTGCAACGGTTCAGTCCAGCGTTGGTTGCAGCTGCGCCGCCTGGATCTGCCAGCCCTGGCCATCGGCACGGGGTTGCACCCGGTACCAGCCGTGGTAGCGGAACACGCCCTCGCCGGTGGAGGCGCGGATGCGCACCGGGACCTCCAGCAGGCGCGGCGGCTGCTGCTGATCGCGGGGCACGGCGGAGTCGCTGTCCAGGCGCAGGTTGCGCACGTCCGGCAGCAGGCGCAGTGCCGCATCGTCAGCACGCCGCGCGTCGGGCGGGGCGATGGCCCAGGCAGCATCGATGCCGGCCTTGTTGTGGTTGAGCAGGTCCAGCACATAGCGGTTGAGCAGCCGGGAAGGTGTTTCACCATCCGCGGCGACCGCGCCGTACAACGGATCGATGGCCGGCGATGCGACGGTGGCTGCGTCGGGTGAGGCAGCCGGACGGCCTGCTTCGGCCGCTGGCGCTTCGGCGGGCGGCGGCACGGCGGCGGCATCATCGGACGGCGTCTGCCTGGAACAGCCCAGCAGGGTCACCGTCATCATCAACATCAGGGCACTGCGCATGTCTGCCTCCTCCCCGAGGCGACCGGGAGGAGGGCAGTGTATCGGCAGCGTCCGGATCAGCGCGACGTAGGCAGCTGTTCCAGTGCGTCCAGTGCCGGCAGCACCTGCGCCGCCACGGCGGCCAACGCGTGGCCGTCGGTGTCGGCGTGACGCTGCACGATATCGCGCAGCAGCTGGGTGGCGACCACCAGGGTGGCGCGCTCGTCACCACTGAGGCCGGCCGTGCGCGGGGCGCTTTCCAGCAGGCGCATCAGGTCGCGGCTGGCGCGATGTTCCAGTTCGATGGTGCAGCGCCCGGTGCACGGGTGCCCGTCCTTTTCGATCGGGGTCACCGAGATCCGGTAGCGGGTGGAGGGGCTGGCCATGAAGGTGTGCTCGCCTGAGTCTGGAGGGATGTGCCCACCATAGGCAAGGCCGCGACCGGCGGCGACGGCCGGCGCTGCACGCAGTGTTCCACCCGGTCCGTTTCCGACACGGAAAAACCGGGCCACAGCCAATGCTGGTGCGGCTGTCGGCGGGGACGGTGTGTGCGCGGAAACGCTGTGTTGCGGTTTGCGCGGGGCCATGGCGCCGGCGCAAACAAAAACGGGACGGCCTGCGCCGTCCCGTCGGAAGATGCCGTTGGGCGCGCGCTTAGAGCGCGGCGTCCTTCAGCTTCTTCAGCGGGCGCACCTTCAGCTTGGTGGTGGCCGGCTTGGCAGCGAACCACTGCTCTTCCTTGGTGAACGGGTTGATGCCCTTGCGCTTCGGCTTGGCCGGCACGCTGACGGTCGAGATCTTCAGCAGGCCCGGCAGGGTGAACGAGCCAGCGCCCTTCTTGTGCACCGAGGAAGCAACGGCGGTTTCAAGCGAGGCCAGCACCGCGCGCACGTCCTTGGCGACAACGCCGGACGCTTCTGCGATGTGTGCAACCAGGCCCGACTTGGTCAGCACTTCCTTGATCGGCTTCGGAGCGGCCGGCTTGGCGGCAGCCTTCGTCGCGACTTTCTTCACTGCCTTTTTCGGGGCAGCCTTCTTAGCGGTCTTTGCCATGGTTTCCTGTTCCGTGAACGGTTGGTTGTGTGGTCGGCGCCGAACCCCGTCGGCAAGCGCAATGTAGGGCAACTCTCGGGCGCCGCCAATAGCCCGGAGCGCGGAAAGTGCATGTTTTTTCATGCCCAGGCCGATTGAGTACATGTCCGGACGCAGGAAAACGGGGCCTGCGCTGCACTGCGCAATACGCGGCACGGAAAGCAGGAGCTGCGCGAAACCGCTGAAAACAAGGGAAAAATCCGTTTCGTGCTGGCGAGGAAGTGTCCAGCGCGCCGGCCCGGGACAGCCGCATTGCCTGCGGCGGGGCGACGCAGAGCTAACGCGCATCGTGCGAGGGTGGCCGTTCATCACCGCCACGCAGGAGCAGCACATGGGAATCTCGCGACACGCCACCGCGCATTGGGAAGGGGACCTGAAGTCGGGCAAGGGCCAGTTGAACACGCCGCAGAGCGGCCTGCTGGACAAGACCCGCTACGGCTTCAACAGCCGCTTCGGCGACGAGAAGGGCACCAACCCGGAGGAGCTGATCGCCGCCGCACACGCCGGCTGCTTCACCATGGCGTTGTCGGCCAAGCTGGGTGACGCCGGGTTTACACCGACCTCGCTGGATACCGAAGCCAAGGTCGACCTGTCGATGGAAGGTGGCCCGCAGCTGTCGCAGATCCGGCTGAAGGTGAAGGCCGTGGTACCGGGCATCGACGCCGCGCAGTTCCGCGCGATCGCCGATGACGCCAAGCAGAACTGCCCCGTGTCCAAGGCACTGAGCGCGGTGCCGATCAGCCTGGAAGCCGAGCTGGGCTGAGGGAGGTAGCGCCGGGCCATGCCCGGCGAGCGAAGCGTAACGGAGCCGGGCATCGCCCGGCGCCCCTTCGCAATCACCAATCGATGGTGCCGCTGATCACCGTCTGCACCTGTCCGCCGGACCACACCTCGCCGTCCTCATCCACGCGCAGGGTCAGCCGCGCATCGTGGCCGACCTCGCGTCCCTGGCTGACTTCATACGGCTCGCGGCCGCGCGGCAGCGCGCCACGCAGGTCCAGCCACGCGGCAAGCACGGCATTTGCCGCACCCGAGGCGGCATCCTCGAAACGCCGCCCGTTGCCGACGAAGGCGCGCACGGCCAGGTCGAAGCCTTCGCCGCTGCCATCGCTGAACGCATAGGCGAACACGCCCATGCTGTCCGTGGATTCGGCCAGCGCGGCGACCGCGTCCCAGTCCGGTTGCAGCGCACGCAGCGCGGCTTCATCGGCCACCTGCACCACCCACCAGCTGCGGCCACCCTGCATGCGTGCCGGCGGCAGTGCGCCCAACGGCCAGCCCTGCAACGCGGCCTGCAGGCGCGGATCATCGGCCTGCGCGGTTTCGGCCAGTTGCGCGCGCGGGGTGCGGATGGCGATGCGCTGTGCGGCGCCTTCGCCGATCACCTGCAGCGGCAGCGGTCCGGCAATGCCGTCCTGCATCAGCACGCCCTCCACCGGCGCGGCCAGGCCAGCCTGCAGCACGGCGTGGGCGGTGCCGACGCTGGGATGGCCGGCGAAGGGGACCTCCTTCTGCGGGCTGAACATGCGCAGCCGGTAGCTGCTGCCAGCGGTCTGCGGCGCGAACACGAAGGTGGTTTCCGGCAGCCGGGTCCAGCGCGCAATGGCCTGCATGGCAGTGTCGTCCAGGCCCTCGGCATCGAGCACCACGGCCAGCGGATTGCCGGCGCCGGCGCGCGGCGAGAACACATCCAGTTGCAGGAAACGGCGTGCGGACATCAGGGGAAACTCCGGAGAAAAAGGACGGTGAGGCGGCGCGCGGGCATGCCGCCGGGCGTGGCCCGGCGCTACCGATGAGGCGGCATAGAGTAGCGCGGGGCCATGCCCCGCGAGCGCGCAGCGTGGCAAGGCCGCCGGGCATGGCCCGGCGCTACCAGCTTATGTGGCCGTCGATCACCGACTGCACCTGGCCGCCGATCCACACCGTGCCTTCGGCATCCACACGCACATGGACATGGCCGTCGCGGCCGACTTCGCGGCCCTGGCTGGACACGTAGGCACCTGCGCCGCCGGGCAGGGCGCCACGTTCGCGCAGCCAGGCGCCGATCAGCGCGTTGGCGCTGCCGGTCACCGGGTCTTCGGGCACGTTCACCGCATCGCCCGGGCAGAACGCGCGCACCACGCGGCTGTGCCCCGCGGCGGGGTCATCGGCGAACACCGCCACGCCGGTCGCGCCGGTGGCATTGGTCCAGTCGCGCAAGGCGGCCATGTCCGGGGCCAGTCGCCGCACGGCGGTGGCATCGCACAGCGGCAGCAGCCACCAGCGCGGGCCGTTGTCCCACAGCTCGGGGGCATGGCCGTCGGCGGCCAGGGCCAGCAGCGTTTCCGGTACCTGGCCCGGCGCGGTGGGCAGGTGGCGTGCCGGCGGACTGGCCAGTTCGATGGTCGGCGCGTCGGCCGGGCCACTCACCCGCACCGGCAGCAGGCCCGCGGCACATTGCTGGACCAGGGTGCCGCCCTCCCCCGGTGTGGCCAGGGCGCAGGTGACCGCTGCCCAGGCCGCGCCGACGCTGGGGTGGCCGGCGAACGGCAGCTCGCTGCCCGGAGTGAAGATGCGGATGTGGTAGTCGGCACCGTCGGCGTCGGGCCGCAGGAAGAACACCGTCTCGGACAGGTTCAGCCAGGCTGCCAGCGCCTGCATGCGCCCGGCGGACAGCCCGTCAGCGCCCAGCACCACGCCCAGCGGGTTGCCGCTGCCGGGCTGGTGGGCGAAGACATCAAGCTGCAGGTAGCGGAAGGCGGCCATCGGCGGGTCCATTGGGCTTAGAATCGAAGGTTCCGCCCCTTCGGGCGGCTCCCCCACATTACACATAGCCTATCCATGTCAGCTTCCCCCCTTGTCGATCGTTGGATCGTACTGAAGTTCGGCGGCACCTCGGTGTCGCGTCGCCACCGCTGGGACACGATCGGGAAGCTGGCAAAAAAACGCGCGGAAGAGACCGGCTCGCGCGTGCTGGTGGTGGTTTCGGCGCTGTCCGGGGTGACCAACGAACTGACCGCGATCGCCGATGGCGCGCCGGACAGCCGCGACCGCGTGGCCGCCCTGGTCGAACGCCACGAGGGCTTCCTGGTCGAGCTCGGCCTGGACCGCGAGGTGCTGGGCGACCGCCTGGCCGCCCTGCAGGACCTGCTGGATGACCCGCGCGCAACCACCCGCCCGCTGGAGTGGCAGGCCGAAGTGCTGGGCCAGGGCGAACTGCTGTCCTCGACCCTGGGCGCGGCCTACCTGCACGCCTCGGGCCTGGACATGGGCTGGATGGACGCCCGCCAGTGGCTGGACGCGATGCCGCCGCAGCCGAACCAGAGCGAGTGGTCGCAGCGCCTGTCGGTGAACTGCCAGTGGCGCGCCGACGCGGACTGGATGCAGCGCTTCCGCGCGCAGCCCACCCGCCTGCTGATCACCCAGGGCTTCATTTCCCGCCACGCCGACGGCGGCACCGCCATCCTCGGCCGCGGTGGCTCGGACACCTCGGCGGCGTACTTCGGTGCGCTGCTGGGTGCCAGCCGCGTGGAAATCTGGACCGATGTGCCGGGCATGTTCAGCGCCAACCCGAAGGACGTGCCGGACGCGCGCCTGCTGACCCGCCTGGACTATTACGAAGCGCAGGAAATCGCCACCACCGGTGCCAAGGTGCTGCATCCGCGCTCGATCAAGCCGTGCCGCGACGCCGGCGTGCCGATGGCCATCCTCGATACCGAGCGCCCGGAACTGCCGGGCACCAGCATCGACGGCAGTGCCGCACCGGTGCCGGGCGTGAAGGCGATCAGCCGCCGCAACGGCATCGTGCTGGTGTCGATGGAAGGCATCGGCATGTGGCAGCAGGTCGGCTTCCTGGCCGATGTGTTCGGCCTGTTCAAGAAGCACGGCCTGTCGGTGGACCTGATCGGTTCGGCCGAAACCAACGTCACCGTGTCGCTGGATCCGTCCGAGAACCTGGTCAACACCGATGTGCTGGCCGCGCTGTCGGCTGACCTGTCGCAGATCTGCAAGGTGAAGGTGATCGTGCCGTGCGCGGCCATCACCCTGGTCGGTCGTGGCATGCGTTCGCTGCTGCACAAGCTGTCGGACGTGTGGGCCACCTTCGGCCGCGAGCGCGTGCACATGATCTCGCAGTCGTCCAACGACCTGAACCTGACCTTCGTCATCGACGAGGCCGATGCCGATGGCCTGCTGCCGATCCTGCACGCCGAGCTGATCGACAGCGGTGCGATGCCGGTGGAAGAAACCGAGGTGTTCGGCCCGCGCTGGCGCGAGATTGCCGGTACCGTGCGCCCGCGCGGTACGCCGTGGTGGCGTGGCCAGCGTGCGCACCTGCTGCAGCTGGCCGACGCGGGTACGCCGCGCTACGTCTACCACCTGCCGACCGTGCGTGCCCGCGCCCGTGCGCTGGCCGCGATCAAGCCGATCGACCAGCGCTACTACGCGATCAAGGCCAACGGCCACCCGGCCATCCTGCAGCTGCTGGAAGCCGAAGGTTTCGGCCTGGAATGCGTTTCGCACGGCGAGCTGAAGCACGTGTTCCAGCACCTGCCGGAACTGTCGCCCAAGCGCGTGCTGTTCACCCCCAGCTTCTGCCCGCGCGAAGAGTACGAAGCCGGTTTCGCGCTCGGCGTCACCGTCACCGTGGACAACCTGGAAGCGCTGCAGCGCTGGCCGGACCTGTTCCGCAACCGCGAAATCTGGCTGCGCGTGGACCTGGGCCGTGGCGAGGGCCACCACGCCAAGGTCCGCACCGGCGGCAAGGATTCAAAGTTCGGCCTGCCGATGGCGCGCGTGGACGAGTTCGTGCGCACCGCCACCGATCTGGGCACCCGCGTGGTCGGCCTGCATGCGCACTTGGGCAGCGGCGTGGAAACCGCGCAGCACTGGCGCCTGATGTGCGATGAGCTGGCCGGTTTCGCCCGCCGCATCGGCAGCGTGCAGACCATCGACATCGGCGGTGGCCTGCCGATTCCGTACAGCGAGGAAGACGAGCCGTTCGACCTGGACGCCTGGGCGGAGGGCCTGGCCGAGGTCAAGGCGCTGCACCCTGCGTTCCGCCTGGCGATCGAGCCGGGCCGCTACCTGGTGGCCGAATCGGGCGTTCTGCTGACCCATGCCACCCAGGTGGTGGAAAAGGACGGCGTGCGCCGCGTCGGCCTGGATGCCGGCATGAACACGCTGATGCGCCCGGCCCTGTACGACGCCTGGCATGACATCGAGAACCTCAGCCGCCAGGGCGGTTATGCCGAAGCGGCGTTCGATGTGGTCGGCCCGATCTGTGAGTCCAGCGATGTATTCGGCAAGCGCCGCAAGCTGCCGGTGTCGACCGCGCCGGACGACGTGATGCTGATCGCCGACGCCGGCGCCTACGGCTACGTGATGGCCAACACCTACAACCAGCGGGCGATGCCGCGCGAAGACGTGATCGAGTGATCGCCGCCCTTCGCGCCCTGCACCCGCCCACCGACACGTCCTGCGCCTTCGCGCGGGGCGTGCCTGACCGCGCTTGAACTGGATCCACCATGACTGCTTTCGACAAACACCAGGTTTCCCGCTTCCGCTTCGTCCGCTGCGAGTTCGCCGCGGATACCGGCGTGGCCAGGCTGGTCTACGCCTTCGATGACGGCCCGGAGATGGTGGAAACCATCACCGTGCCCGGCGCCCCGTTCGTGCTGGACGAGGCGCGCGCGGCGGCGGTGCAGCGTGCGCTGCGGCTGCTGCACCTGATCGCCGGCGTCAGCTACTACAAGGCGGGCGTGCCGGAGACGGTCAGCATCGACAGCTATGCCATCGATGCCGAGACCGCGGCGCTGGTGGAAACGGTCTACCTCAACGGCCTGGGCGAATTCGCCTACCGCAACGGCCTGAACCTGCGCGGGCGTTTCCGCCTGCCGGTGCAGGGCGACGCGGTGCAGGCGCCGGTGCTGGGCCTGCAGCCGCATGCGCTGGTGGCCATCGGCGGCGGCAAGGATTCGCTGGTCAGCATCGAAGCGCTGCGTCGTGCCGGCGTGGACGAGACGGTGACCTGGATCGGCGGTTCGCAGCTGATCCGCGCCTGTGCCGAGCGCACCGGCCTGCCGACCCTGAACCTGGGCCGCGCGCTGGCGCCGGAACTGTTCGAACTGAACCGCCAAGGCGCGTGGAACGGGCACATCCCGGTCACCGCGGTGAACTCGGCGATCATGGTGCTGGCCGCGCTGCTGGAGGGCGTGGACCAGGTGGTGTTTTCCAACGAGCGTTCGGCCAGCTACGGCAGCCAGATTCCCGGCACCGGCGAAGTGAACCACCAGTGGTCCAAGGGCTGGGCGTTCGAGCAGGCCTTCGGCAACCACGTGCAGACGCAGGTGGCCGCCGATCTGCAGTACTACTCGCTGCTGCGCCCGATGTCCGAACTGGCGGTGGCCCGCCAGTTCGCCAAGAGCGATTTCTACGACGCGCATTTCTCCAGCTGCAACCGCAACTTCCACATCCTCGGCGAGCGCCCGGTGAACCGCTGGTGCGGCGTCTGCCCGAAGTGCCACTTCGTGTTCCTGGCGCTGGCCCCGTTCATGCCCAAGACCCGCTTGGTGCGCATCTTCGGTCGCAACCTGCTGGACGACGCCGGCCAGGCCGGTGGCTTCGACGCGCTGCTGGAGTTCCAGGACCACAAGCCGTTTGAATGCGTGGGCGAAGGCCGCGAATCGCGCGCGGCGATGGCGACCCTGGCGCAGCGCCCGGAATGGAAGGAAGACGTGCTGGTGAAGCGCTTCTGCAACGAGATCCAGCCGCAGCTGGATGCCGCTGAGCTGGAACTGGCACCGCTGCTGCAGCTGCAGGGTGAGCACCGCATTCCGGCCGCACTGTGGGAACGTGTGCGTGAAGATTTCACAGCTTGAAGGAAAGCGCGTTGCGCTGTGGGGCTGGGGTCGTGAGGGCCGCGCGGCGTTTGCTGTGCTGCGCGCGCGCCTGCCTGCGCTGGCCCTGAGCCTGTTCTGCCCGGCCGCCGAGGCCGGGGCCGCGCGTGCGGAAACGCAGGGGCTGCTGGACGTGCGCGGTGAACCTACCGCCGAGGCACTGGCCGCGTTCGACGTGGTGATCAAGTCGCCCGGCATCAGCCCCTACCAGCCGATCGCGCTGGCGGCGGCAGGGCAGGGCACGGCTTTCATCGGCGGCACCGCGCTGTGGTTTGCCGAGCACGCGGCTGAAGATGGCATCGTGCACGACACCGTGTGCGTGACCGGCACCAAGGGCAAGAGCACCACCACCGCGCTGGTGGCGCACCTGCTGCGCGCCGCCGGCCACCGCACCGGACTGGTCGGCAACATCGGCCTGCCGCTGCTGGAAGTGCTGGACCCGCAGCCCGCGCCTGCCTACTGGGCGGTGGAACTGTCCAGCTACCAGACCGGCGAAGTGGCACGCAGTGGCGCCCGCCCGCAGGTGGCGGTGGTGCTGAACCTGTTTCCGGAACACCTGGACTGGCACGGCAGCGAGCAGCGCTATATCGAGGACAAGCTGCGGCTGGTGACCGAAGCCGCGCCGCGCATCGCCGTGCTCAACGCCGCCGATCCGCACCTGGCCGCGCTCTCGTTGCCTGACAGCGACGTGGTCTGGTTCAACCAGCCGCAGGGCTGGCACATGCGCGGCGACATCGTGCACCGCGGCGAGCAGCCCGTGTTCGATACCCGCAACACGCTGCTGCCGGGCCGCCACAATCGCGGCAACCTGTGCGCGGTCCTGGCCGCGCTGGAAGCGCTGGGCCTGGATGCCGTGGCGCTGGCACCGGCGGTGCAGGATTTCCGCCCGCTGCCCAACCGCCTGCAGCGCATCGGCGCGGCCGATGGCCTGACCTACATCAACGATTCGATCAGCACCACGCCGCACGCCAGCCTGGCGGCGCTGGAATGTTTCGCCGGCCAGCGCATCGCGCTGCTGGTGGGCGGCCACGACCGTGGCCTGGACTGGACCGATTTCATGCAGCACATGGCGCACGACGTGCCGCCGGTGGAGATCGTGACGATGGGCAGCAACGGCCCGCGCATCCACGCGATGCTGCAGCCGCTGGCCGATGCCGGTCGCTTCGGCCTGCACGCGGCCGGCGACCTGCCCGAGGCGATGGCGCTGGCACGCGCGGCGCTGGGTACGCAGGGCGGGGTGGTGCTGCTGTCGCCGGGCGCGCCGAGTTTTGGTGCCTACCGCGATTACGTGGCCCGCGGCCGCCATTTCGCCGAGCTGGCCGGGTTCGAGCCGGACAGCATCAGCGCGATTGCGGGCTTGGGCATCGCCTGATCCAGCGGCCCGGGGTCGGATCCCTTTCCGCAGGAAAGGGCTCTGACCCCCATCCACGCATGGCGTGGATCTACTGCAAGGCGAGTTACCATCCAGGCATTCCCGGACGGACCCGGATACCCGCATGTGCACCTTCATCACCGTGTTCCTGCCCACCTCGTTTGCGCACGTTGAAGCGGCCGCGATCTTCGCCCACAGCGGCCGGCGCCTGTTCGCGCAGGATTCGCCGAGCCTGCAGGCCGCGGCCGGGCCCGGCTGGCAGCCGTGGCTGAGCGCCGCGCACTGCGATTGCGGCACGGCGCTGGCGTCGGTGCGGGCCGAGCCGGAATGGAAGGGCGATGCCGAGCGCTGGCGGAAGAAGGGCTGGAGCGAAGCGAAGATCGCCCGTGCGCTGGCCGAGCAGTTGGCGCGGCATGCGCAGGATCAGCAGGCGCGTCGCGATGAAGCCCTGGGCGATGCCGGACAGTGGTTGCAGCGCATTGATGCCCTGCTGCAGTCCGGGGCCGCGCGCATTGGCCTGCTGGTACGCGACTACGATGGCGCGGTGGATGCCCGGCAGCCTGCGCCGCCGGAACGTCATTGGTCGCGGGGTCAGTTGGATGCAGCGGATCTGCTGGCGTTCGCGCCGGGCACGTTGCATTGGATCGAGCGCGGGTGACGCCGCCATCCACAAATGGCGTGGATCTATTGAACCGAGTCCATGCTCGGCTGGATTTCAGTCGGCGTGCCGGATGTACGCGTAGTCGCGATCAATCAGCTGCTGCAGGTACGCATCGAAGCTGGGCGCGATGACCGCATAGCTGTCCGGATCGTGCAGGTAGCGCACCACCTGGCCGACGGTGCCCCCCGGTGCGGGGTTGAAATCCAAGTACAGCTTTGAGGTGCCGCCGTTGTTCGCGCAGTGCGAGAAGCACAGGCGACGGTCCATCGGAACATCGGCATCAATACCGGCGCCAAGAATCTCCGGCTCGTCGTCCAGCCACTCTTCGTAGATGGTGCGGATGCTGTCGTCCCACGCGTCCTGGTCTTCGAAGATGTCCGCTGCCGAGCTCAGGTAGTAGGGATAGCGGCCGTCCTCGACATCCGAACCCAGCATTAGCACGCACACCTCGCCACCGGGATATTTGCGGAAGTAAGTGCCATCCACGCGCGACAGCAATTCCAGCAGGCTGTCCGGCACCTTTGGCCACTGCGCGCGCAGGCCCTGCAGGTCATCGGTGCTGGCGCCCTCCACATGCGCCCATTGCGCAGCGTCGTTGGCAGACAAACGCGGAATCAGGCCGGAGAGGAAGCGATCAACAAGGCTCATGCAGAATTGGTGTCGAAAAGAGTTGAGTCGTATCCCACCACACCTGCGTCACGTCGCCAAGGCAGAATGCGACACGGGAGGGCATTCTGCGACTTAACCCCCTCCGTCCCCTTTTCCTTGGAGCAGGCGCATGAACCGATGGCGTTGTGGTGTGGCGATGGTGCTGGGGCTGGCGGCGATGCCGGCGTGGGCGGCCATGAAGACCCAGCCGGTGGAATGGAAGCACGAGGGCACGACCTTCAGTGGCGTGCTGGTCTATGACGACGGCGACAACGAGAAGCGCCCGGGCCTGGTGATGGTGCCGAACTGGAAGGGTGTGAACGAATCGGCCATCGAGAAGGCCAAGCAGCTGGCCGGCGATGACTACGTGGTGCTGGTGGCCGACGTGTACGGCAAGGGCGTGCGGCCGAAGACCGATGCCGAGGCCGGCCCGGTGGCGACCAAGCTGCGCAACGATCGGCCGCTGCTGCGTGCACGCGCGCTGGAAGCGGTGAACGTGCTCAAGGCGCAGGCCGGCAAGGCGCCGCTGGATGCCAGCCGGATCGGTGCGGTGGGCTTCTGCTTCGGCGGCACCACGGTGCTGGAACTGGCCCGCGCCGGTGTGCCGCTGGCCGGTGTGGTCAGCCTGCACGGCGGGCTGGGCTCGCCGCTGCCTGCACAGGCCGGTGGCAGCCATCCCTCCGTGCTGGTGCTCAACGGCGCCGACGACAAGAGCGTGACCGCCGAGGACATCGGCAGCTTCCAGAAGGAAATGGACGCGGCCAAGGTCGACTGGGAATTCACCAACTACAGCGGCGCGGTGCACTGCTTTGCCGAGCGTGATGCCAACAGCCCGCCGGGCTGCCAGTACAACGAACGGGCGGCCAAGCGCGCGTGGAAGGCGCTGGATGAGTTCTTCGAGGAGCGGTTCCGGTAATCAAAGGCGTGCCGACCAACGGTCGGCACACCTTCACCGGTCAGTGCGAGCGCTGCACCGCGTAACGGGCCAGGCCGCGCAGGGCTGCCACGGCGTCGTTGTCGCCCAGGCCGTCGAGCGCGCGTTCGGCGGCTTCGGCGTATTCCTCGGCACGGCGGCGGCTGTACTCCAGGCCGCCGGTGGCGCGGATGGCGGCCAGCACTTCCGGCATGGCCGAGGCGTCGCCGTCCTGCACGATGCTGCGCAGGCGCTCGCGGGTGGCGTCGTCCGAATGGGCCATCGCGTGGATCAGCGGCAGGGTCGCCTTGCCTTCGGCCAGGTCGTCGCCCAGGTTCTTGCCCAGTTCCTCGGCGTTGGCCGAGTAATCCAGCACGTCATCGGCAATCTGGAAGGCGTAGCCCAGGTGCATGCCGTAGTCGTACAGGGCCTGCTGGGTGGCCTCGTCCACGCCGCTGGCCAGCGCGCCCAAGCGGGTGCCGGCAGCGAACAGCACCGCGGTCTTGCGCTCGATCACGCGCAGGTAGGCCGCTTCGTCGGTGTCCGGGTTGTGCACGTGCAGCAGCTGCAGCACTTCGCCCTCGGCAATGCGGTTGGTGGTGTCGGCCAGGATCCGCATGACCGGCATGCGGTCCAGTTCCACCATCAGCTGGAAGCTGCGCGAATACAGGAAGTCACCCACCAGCACGCTCGGCGCGTTGCCCCACAAGGCATTGGCGGTGCTGCGGCCGCGCCGCAGGCTGGATTCGTCCACCACGTCATCGTGCAGCAGGGTCGAGGTGTGGATGAACTCGATGATCGCCGCCAGCTGGTGGTGCTCCGGGCCGGCCTGGCCGACCGCGTGGCCGGCCAGCATCACCAGCATCGGGCGCAGGCGCTTGCCGCCGGCGGAAATGATGTGGTCGGCGATCTGGTTGATCAGTACGACGTCCGAGGACAGCCGGTCCCGGATCAGGGCATCGACGGCGGCCATGTCGGCCGCAGCAAGCGACTGGATCTGGGGCAGGCCCAGGGCGGGACGGGTGTCTTCGGTGATGGTCATGCGATCAGGCTTTCAGGCTCACCGCCAATTATAGGGTCTGGCCGTGAAATCGGGCGGAAACCGGCACGATCGCCCATTTCGCAGGCCGTTGGCCGGCCCCGCGGCGTGAATACGTATGCAGGCAGCGCCAGGCTCCGGGAGCCACCGTTAAGCTTGCGGTTGTTGGTTTTCGGCCCGCTTCCGGTGGGTCCCGCATGCCCGGAGGGGGGCTGTCGATGTCGCACAATCCATGGTGGCGGGGAGCCGTCATCTACCAGATCTACCCGCGCAGCTACCTCGACGCCAGCGGCGACGGGGTGGGCGACCTGCCGGGCATCATCCAGCGCCTGGACCACATCGCGGCGCTGGGCGCCGATGCGATCTGGATCTCGCCGTTCTTCAAGTCGCCGATGGCCGATTTCGGCTATGACATCGCCGATTACCGCGATGTCGACCCGCTGTTCGGCAGCCTGGACGACTTCGACCGCCTGCTGGCCAAGGCGCATGGCCTGGGGCTGAAGGTGATGATCGACCAGGTGCTCAGCCACACCTCGCTCGAGCATGCCTGGTTCCGCGAGAGCCGCCAGGACCGCACCAACCCCAAGGCCGACTGGTACGTGTGGGCCGACCCGCGCGAGGACGGCACCCCGCCCAACAACTGGCTGTCGCTGTTCGGTGGCGGTGCCTGGCAGTGGGAGCCGCGCCGCGAGCAGTACTACCTGCACAACTTCCTGGTCGACCAGCCGGACCTGAACTTCCACAACCCGGACGTGCAGCAGGCCACCCTGGACAACGTGCGGTTCTGGCTGGACCGCGGCGTGGACGGCTTCCGCTTGGACGCCATCAATTTCTGTTTCCACGACGCGCAGCTGCGCGACAACCCGCCCAAGCCGGCGGACAAGCGCGTGGGCCGCGGCTTCAGCCCGGACAACCCGTACGCCTACCAGTACCACTACTACAACAACACCCAGCCGGAAAACCTGCCGTTCCTGGAGCAGCTGCGCGCGCTGCTGGACGAGTACCCGGGGGCGGTGAGCCTGGGTGAGATCTCCTCGGAGGACTCGCTGGCCACGACCGCCGAATACACCCAGGACGGCCGCCTGCACATGGGCTACAGCTTCGAGCTGCTGGTGGACGACTACAGTGCGGCCTACATCCGCGACACGGTCTCGCGCCTGGAAGCGGCGATGACCGAGGGCTGGCCGTGCTGGGCCGTGTCCAACCATGACGTGGAGCGGGCCGTCAGCCGCTGGGGCGGCCGCCCGTCCGATCCGCGCCTGGCCCGCATGCTGGTGGCGATGCTGTGCAGCCTGCGCGGTTCAGTCTGCCTGTACCAGGGCGAGGAGCTGGGCCTGGCCGAGGCCGAGGTGGCCTTCGAGGACCTGCAGGACCCCTACGGCATCACCTTCTGGCCGAACTTCAAGGGCCGCGACGGCTGCCGCACGCCGCTGCCGTGGACCGACGCCCCGCTGGCCGGGTTCACCACCGGCAAGCCCTGGCTGCCGATCCCGGCCGAGCACCGGGCGGCGGCGGTGGCCGTGCAGGACGCCGACCCGGGTTCGGTGCTGGCGGCCTTCCGGGCCTTCCTGGCCTGGCGGCGGACCCAGCCGACCCTGCAGCACGGGGACATCCGTTTCCTGGACAGTGCCGAGCCAGTGCTGCTGTTCGAGCGTATGCTTGCAGATGAAACCCTCCTGCTGGCATTCAACCTGTCGGCCGAGGCGGTCAGCCATCCGCTGCCGGCCGGTACCTGGCAGCAGCTGGACGTGCCGGGCCCGGATGCGGGCACGGTCGAGGGCACTGAACTGCGGCTGCCGCCGCGCGCGGTGTATTGCGCACGACGCAGCTGACCGATTTCTCCGGTGGCGGTACTTGCGGGGACGGGGCCGAAGCGCCCCGTCCCTTTTTTGTGGGGGGCGGTTGGTCGTCACTTTCCAACTATTGGAATGGAATTGGCCGAGGTAAGGGAGGGACATTGATGGCTCCCTTATCAGACGAAGCCCTGATGCGATTTTTGAATTCTTTCCGCCAGTTGATGGTGCTGGTAGTTGTGATGCTGGTCGCGCAACCCGTCCTTGCCAGTCCCGTCGTGATCGTCGGCCCTTCGCTGGAAGATGCGTTCGAGGATTCCGATGTGGTGCCCGGCCTTAAGCAGTTGCTTGGGCATGATTACGCGGCGCTCCGGCGCAACTTCGATGAGTCGGCGGTGCCGGTACCGCTGAAGGATGGGGGAATGCTGCTGGATGGCTGGCGAATGGGGTTTCCGGCGCATCATGCTGCCGCCGTGGTGGTCTATCCCGATGGCGTGCTGCACGCGGCCTACTACAACGCTGAAGATCGAGTGGTGCGGTACTTCTCCACATCAGGTGGACAACCGCATCGGGCACTGTTGATCTGGGCGAAGCGATTCGATCTGCCTTCGGAGCAGTCGCATTCGACCAACGGTTCTGGGGAAGGCAACTCCCCGGCGCTAGTCCTGGCAACGCTTGGTCCTGAAGAGCAGGCGGCCCTTCGATCGGTGGCGGCCGCTATCTGGTCCGCGGAAATGGCCTCACGGTGGAATATGAACACCGAGGTGGGCCGCGTCCTTGGTGAGACAACCAAGTACATTCTGGACTGTTCTGCTGCCTTCAGCCTCGTACCGAAGCCGGCGGGTTGGGTGCCCGGCTGGGCGTATGTCGTATCGACGTCAGTTCAGATCGTCGCCTATGTCACGGGGGCCTCGGCACATCGGGTCTATCGAACCTGTGTCATCGGCACCGCCAGCCGCCAGCGCTCGTCCATCGAGCTTGCCTCGGGCGGATTCTGACCGGAATGTGGGAACTGCTGGCCCAGATCGCATTCACGTTCCTCGACAATATCGGTCATGCGCGGGGGCGATTCAGCGGGCGCATTCTGCTCGTGATGATGCTGGCCATCTCGATCGGCTGCGCTTTCCTGACTTCATGATCGTCTGCCGAGTGCATCCACGCATGGCGTGGATCTACTGGGCGGGTGGATGCGCGGTGGGCGGGTAGATGCACGCCATGCGTGGATAGCGTGGTCGGTGACGATGCCCCAAAGAAAACCCGCTGCCTGCGCAGCGGGTTTCCGGTCCTGCTCCCATTGTGTGTCGCCGGGCATGGCCCGGCGCTACCGATTCCAGCCCGCCGGGCATGGCCCGGCGCTACCGGTGGGTGTACCGGGTGGTGGTCAGAACTTGTAGTTCACGCCCAGCACGTAGGTGCGGCCCCACTCGATGTATTCCAGCGGGCGGTCCTTGGTGCCGGCGTAGGTGCGGTACGGCTCGTTGGTCAGGTTGCTTCCCTGCAGCAGCAGGGTCAGGCCACGCATGGCGCTGCTGTCGCTGAAGGTGTAGCTGATCTGCGCATCGGTCACGTTCTCGCCCACCACGTAGCGCAGCGTTCGGTTGCCGTTGAAGTTGCCGATTTCACCGATGAAGTCCGAACGACGGCGCTGGCTCACGCGTGCCTCAAAACCGTTGCGCTCGAAGTAGGCGGTGAAGTTGTACACGCGGTCGGACAGGCCGGGCAGGCTGATCGGATCCGAACCCACGCTGGAGGCGCTTTCCGGGTCGAGGATCTTGATGTCGCTCTTGTTGAAGGTGGCGCTGGCCTGCACGCCGAAGCCACGCAGGCTCTCGGTCAGCATGTCCAGCGGGAACGATGCGGTCAGTTCCAGGCCCTTCAGCGTGCCGCCCTTGCCGTTTTCCGGGGTGGAGAACGTACCGGTGGTCAGCACCGGCACCGTCATGCCCGGCGGCGGCACGTAGCTGCCCAGCAGGTCGGTGAAGTCGTAGTCGTCCACCGACTGGGTGTAGACGTAGCTCTTCAGGTCCTTGTAGAAGATCGCGGCGGCCACGTAGGCCTTTTCACCGAAGTACTTCTCGTAGGACAGGTCGAGCGCGGTGGCACGCCACGGATCCAGCAGCGGGTTGCCGCCGCTGCCGCCGGGCTTGCCGGTGGCGGTATCCACGCCGAATTCCAGGCCGGCACGCATCTGGTCCACGCGCGGGCGCGCGACCTGCTTGGCCGCGGCGAAGCGCAGGGTCTGCTGGTGCGGGAACATGAAGGCCAGGTTCAAGCTCGGCAGCCAGTCGTTGTAGGTCTTGCCGTTGGAATACGGCTGGATGTTGCTGCCGGCCGGCTGCGAGCTGTCCCAGTAGCGCGAATCCGAGCTCTGGTCGGTGTGCTGCATCTGCACGCCGATGTTGCCGCGCACGCCCACGTCACCGATGTCGGTGTTGAGGTTCAGGCGCGCCCAGGCGGTGGTGATCTTTTCCTGCACCACCCACGACTTCGGGATCAGGTAGTCGAGGTTGTCGACCGGGTTGAAGGTCATGTAGCGGCCGACGGCCGCCGGCACGTTCCACGCCGGGATGTAGCCGATGCCGGCAAAGCCCAGGTTGACCGGCGAATACTGCAGGTCCGAGGCGATGTTGGCATCGCCTTGTGCGCCCAGCAGGATGTTGCCTTCGGACTGGGTCTTCACCTTGCGGCGATCGGCGTAGTTCACGCCCACATCGATGTCCGGCGCCCACGAAGCGATGGCCTCGGGCAGGGCGATGGTCGCGGCAAGCTTGGCACCCTTCAGGCGGTCTTCCACCTGCGGCACCTTGCCGTAGCCGGAGCCGTAGATGGTGTTGGTCAGGAACAGCGCATCGGGGTTGGAGTAGTCCAGGCCCGGGGTGATCTGCGAGAAGCCATTCGGGCGGATCTGCAGGCCGATGGTGTCCAGCTGCGGCATCGGGGTGAGCTGCAGGTTGTTTTCCAGGTTCAGCTCATCGCGCGTGGCCTTGGAGTAGTTCACATCGGCGACCAGCTTGACGCTGCCGAAGGTGAACTCGTTGTTCCAGCCGAACGCGTCGATCTTGTCCTTGCGCTTGTTGTACATGCCGCGCACCAGCGGGTATACGCCGCTGGCGGTGCCACCGGTGAAGGTGCCATCGGCATTGACCTGCGGGTTGCTGATCAGCAGGCCCGGGGTATAGCCACCGTTGTAGTTGCTCAGGTTGAGCTCGAACTGATTGGCGGTGTCGACCTGCTCGGCTTCGGTGTGGAACGCATCGAAAGTGCTGGTCCAGGCGTTGTTGGGCCGGAACTGGATGGTGGCCATCACACCGTCGCGCTTGTTGTTGCCGGTACGACGCAGCGCCTTGATGCCATCGGAAAAGTAGGTGCCCGCGGCCACGCCCGGACGATTGCCGTTGGTGGTCTGCTCGGTGGTCCACGGCTCGTACAGGCCGACCTGGTTTTCCTGGATCGGGTTGTCGCTGTGCGCGTAGCCGATCGAGATGCCCAGGGTCTTGTCGAAGAACTGGTCGATGTAGCTGGCGCTGAAGCGGTTGCCGAATTCATCGACGTTGGCGGCTTCGCCGAGCGAGCTCTTCTGCAGGCGGCCGCTGACCGCGATCACGCGGTCGGGGAAGCTGAGCGGACGTACGGTCTGCATGTCGATGGTGCCCGACAGGCCCTGGCCGACCAGAGCGGCGTCCGGGGTCTTGTAGACGGTCACGCCGTTGACCAGTTCCGAGGGGTACTGGTCGAACTCGACGCTGCGGTTGTCGCCGGTGCTGACCACTTCACGCCCGTTGAGCAGGGTGGTGGCGAAGTCGGGCGACAGGCCGCGCACGCTGATGACCTGTGCACGGCCGGCCACGCGCTGGGCGGCCAGGCCGGGCAGGCGGCCCAGCGATTCGGCGATGCTCACGTCGGGCAGCTTGCCGATGTCTTCGGCCGAGATCGCTTCGACCACCGAGGTGGCGTCCTGCTTGATCGCGATGGCGTTCTCGATGCCGCGGCGGATGCCGGTGACCTGCACGGTGTCCAGGTTGGTGGCGGACTCGCCGGTGGTGGCAGCTTTGGTGGACTGATCGGTGGACTGCGTGGACTGTGCCGACGCCAGCGACGGCACCAGTACAACGGCCAGCGCCAGACTCAGCGCGGTGCGCTTGTGGTTCAACATTTTCCCCTCCCAGGCAATGTTGTAGAGCATCTTGTGGTCGTCCCGGCGGTGCCGTGGACGTGCGACGCGGTGGCCGCTGTCGTCGCCGCTATGGTAGGCAGCGGCTTCTCCGCGGGAATCACCCTGCATACGTATTCAATGGCTTTCACAGCGTTGTAATCGATTCCACGACGCCGTCCCGGTAGCGCCGGGCCATGCCCGGCGTTCGGAAATCGCGGTCGGTCATTGGATCGGCGTGAACCGGATCGCCTGGCCACCGCCCGGTGCCAGCAACAGGGTCAGTGCATCGGTGCTGGTCACCTCGCGCGTCTCGCGCTTGAACGCGAACGGATTGCTGCGGAAATCCGCACCATCACCATCGCGATAGATCTCGGCGCGGTAGCGCACGCCTGGTTCCAGGAAGCCCAGCGACACCGGCAGCACGCGGCCGTGTTCATCGGTGATGCTGCCCAGGAACCAGTCACGGCTGTTGCGGTCGCGGCGCACGATCGTCACGTAGTCGCCCACTTCGCCATCGAGCACGCGGCTCTGTTCCCAGTCCACCGCCACGTCCTCGATGAAACGGAACGCTTCACGATGCTTCAGGTAATGCTCGGGCAGGTCGGCGGCCATCTGGATCGGGCTGTACAGGACCACGTACAGCGCCAGCTGGCGGGCCAGCGTGCTGGGAATGGCCTGGCCGTGGCGGCCCTTCAGGCTGAGGATGCCGGGCGTGTAATCGAACGGCCCGGCCAGCATGCGGGTGAACACCAGGTTGACCTCGTGTTCGGGCGGGTTCGGCGGCTGGCCCCAGGCGTTGTACTCCATGCCGCGCGCGCCTTCGCGCGAGATCCAGTTCGGGTAGGTGCGGCGCAGGCCGGTGTCCTTGATCGGCTCGTGCGGGTTCACCGACAGGTGCCGCCGGGCGGCTTCCTGCACCACGTTCAGATGGTGGCGGGCCATGAACTGGCCGTCGTGCCACTCGCGCCACAGGGGGCCGCCGGCCGGATTGCGGCGGTCGATCTGGCCGTCATCGCAGACGTAACCGGTCTTGAACTGGTCAATGCCCAACCGCGCATACAGGTCCAGCGCGGCGCCCAGCTGCTCCTCGTAATGCTCGATGGCGCAACCGGTTTCGTGGTGGCCGATCAGGTGCACGCCCTTCTTCAGGCCGTAGGCGGACAGCGCTTCGATATCGAAATCGGGCGTGGCGCGGGTGAAATCAAAGTCGTAGCCGTTGCCCACCCACATGCCGTCCCAGCCGGGATTCCAGCCTTCCACCAGCACGCCGCGGAAGCCGTGTGCGGCGGCGAAGTCGATCACCCTCTTGGTCTTGGCCGTGGTGGCGGCATGCTTCGGGCCGGTCGCCCAGCTTTCGTTGTCCAGGTGCATCGACCACCACACGCCCAGGTACTTGGCCGGCTTCACCCAGCTCACGTCGCCCAGCGCATTGGGCTCGTTGAGGTTGAGGATCAGGTCCGACTCGACCAGGCCGCCGGCGCGGTCGGCGATCTGCAGGGTGCGCCATGGCGTGGCGAAGGGCAGGGCGCGGCGCACTTTCCAGCCCTCCGCCGAGGGCGACAGCTGCGCGCGCAGGCGCTGGTCCTCGACGCGGCGCAGCCACATGCCGGCGTAGTCCACCAGCGCGGCCTCGTGGATGGCCACGTGCAGGCCATCGTGGCTGCGCAGGGTGATCGGCGTGTGCACCAGCGGCACTTCGCGCAGCGGCGTGCGCTGGTACAGGTACTCGTAGTGGATCGGTTCGCCGGCCGGAATCCACCAGGCGGTCGAGTCGGGGGCGATGGCGAACTCGGTCAGCTCGTCATCGATGATCGCCTCGCGCAGGTTGGGCTGCTCGGGGAACACATAGCGGAAGCCGAGGCCGTCGTCGTACACGCGGAACACTACGTCCAGGCGGCGCTTGCTGCCGGTGGTCTCGGCCAGCTGCACGGTCAATTCGTTGAAGTGGTTGCGGGTGACCCGGCGCTCGCCCCAGGGCTGTTCCCAGGTGTCATCGACGCTGCGGCGCTGCTGGCCGAGCAGGGCGAAATCGCGGTCGAGGCGGCCGTCGCGCAGCTCGAAGCCGAGCGTGGAGTTGGCCACCACGGGTTCGCCGAAGCGTTCGACGCGGTAGCGCGCGGTGCCACCGTCCAGTACCACGCTGACCGTGAGCACCTTGCCCGGTGATTCCACGCTGGCGACCTGTGGCGCGGCCTGGGCCAGAGTGGCCAGGCCCAGCAGGGCCAGCCCGAACAATTGCGCGGACACCGCGCGTAGTGCAGCAGATGAAGCCGGCATTTCCCCTCCCAAGGCGCCATTGGCAGACCCGGACCATAAGCCAGCGCGACGGCCTGTCTTCACGCAACTGCCATGAATACGTATGCAACTGGCCGCAGGCCGCAGCGCCGCGTCTACCATGGGACCAAGGCACCTTGAGGGAGGCGCCGCGCCCGCGCACCGTCATGGTGGCGCGGACCCACAACGGTGCAGAGAGGGAGGGAGGTCGACGGGCGCAAGCCGGTCTGCCGCTTCGATGCTGAAGATCATTTGCCTGACGGCTGCCCTCGGGGCAGCGCTGGGAACGACCGCGCATGCGGCCGACCTGCAATTCAACGGCCGCCAAGCGCGCGCCGATGCCGCTGCCAAGGGCAGCTTCGTGTTGCATGCGCCCAAGGGTGACGTGCAGATTGCTGCCGCGCCCATGCGCAGCCAGACCGCCAGCGTGATGTTCGACGCGCTGTTTGCACTGGCCCAGCAGGAAATGGACCAGGACCGCGTCGATGCGATCCGCGATCCGTCCTTCGACGAAGGCCGCCCGGTGCCGTGCGAGTGCTTCCAGACCGGCGCGCGCTGGCCCTATGTGTGGACCCGCGACCTCAGCTTCGCCGCCGATCTTGCGCTGGCGAAGCTGGACCCGCAGCGCATCCGGCAGTCGCTGCAGTTCAAGCTGTCGGCCGCGCGCGATGGCCACACCCCCGGCCTGTTCGTCGCCCAGGACACCGGCTCCGGTGGCAGCTGGCCGATCAGCAGCGACCGCGTGGTGTGGTTCCTGGCGGCGCGCCACCTGCTGGATGATCCGACCTTCGCCGACCAGGTCTGGCAGGCGCTGCAGGGCACCCTGGCGCAGGACCGGGCAATGGTGTTCGACGCGCAGATGGGCCTGTACCGAGGCGAGACTTCGTTCCTGGACTGGCGCGAGCAGACCTATCCGGACTGGACGCGAGAGAACGTGCGCTTCATCGGCGATTCCTACGCGCTGTCCACCAACGTGCTGCACTACCAGGCCCTGCGCCTGGGCCAGCAGATGGCCGCGCAGCGGGGTGACGAGCGCAGCGAGCAGTTCAAGGCCTGGGCCGATGCGCTGGCGCTGCAGATCGATGCACGCTTCTGGCGGCAGGACATGGGCCAGTACATGAGCTACATCGGTGAAGCGGCGCACCCGGTACCCTACGCCAAGGTCGACCTGCTGGGCCTGTCGCTGGGCATCCTCGCCGATGTGCTGCCCCCCGAACGCGCGCAGCGTGCGCTGGCCGCCTACCCGATGGGACCGGCCGGCAGCCCGGTGGTGTGGCCGCAGGAAGCGCAGCAGCCGATCTACCACAACCGCGCCATCTGGCCGTTCGTCAGCGCCTATTCGCTGCGCGCCGCGCGCAAGCTCGATGATGCCCCGCGCATCGCCGCCGAGATCCGTTCGCTGATGCAGGGCGCGGCGCTGGCTGGTTCCAACATGGAGAACTACGAACTGGTCACCCAGGCCGTGCACGTGGACGAAGGTGCGCTCAGTGGCCCGGTGGTCAATTCCGAGCGCCAGCTGTGGTCGGTGGCCGGTTACCTGGCCATGGTCAGCGAAGGTGTGTTCGGCCTGCAGGACGATGGCAGCGTGCAGCCCAAGCTGCCGGCCAGCCTGGTACCGGACCTGTTCGGAAAGCAGCGCCGCATCAGCCTGGACGCCAACGGCAAGCGCTACGTGCTGGAGCGGCCGAAGCAGCTGGGCGACGGCCTGCTGGTGGCCGGCAAGGTCAAGACGCGCGGTACGACCACCACCGTGCAGCTGGTGCCGGCCGCTGCCACGCCACGTGCTGCCGTGGCCAGCGCCGATGCCAATGCGCGTGCACCGGCCACACCGGCCGCGCCGCAGGCCAGACGCAGTGGCAAGGGCTGGACCGTAGCCGTGGCCGCCGACCAGCTGCTGTGGCAGGACGGCAAGGCCGTGCAGCCGGCCAAGGGCGTGGCGCGCGTGGGCGACGATGGCCTGCAGCATTGCCTGAGCCTGACCCGTCGCGAGGGCGCGCTGGAATCGCTGCACAGCCCGATCCTGTGCGTGGGCCCGCAGCAGGTACTGCGCGGTGACCGGCAGTGGCGCTTCACCACGGCCAAGGCCGGCCATGTGCGCCTGCGCCTGCAGTACAACAACCCGAACGGGCCGATCAACACCGGCGTGACCGCAGCCGTGAAGCAGTTGAACCTGCAGTGCGCGGGCCAGCCGGCGCAGCGCCAGACCGTCACCCTGCCGCACAGTGTGGCCGCGCAGGAATCCACGGCGGCCAGCTTCGCCGTGCCCAAGGGCCGCTGCACGGTCACGCTTGAGGAAGGCTTCAACATGAGTGCACTGCAGCACTTCGCGCACTACACCGGCGGCAAGGGCGGGCGCGAGGGCGTGCTCAACCAGGCCCAGGTGCAGGCGCTGAAGGTGGCGCCGGTCGCGGCCGTCGAGGGCGCACAATGAGCCGTCCCGCCAAGCCGCAGCTGTCGTTCTGGCAGATCTGGAACATGTGTTTCGGTTTCCTCGGCATCCAGTTCGGGTTTGCCCTGCAGAACGCCAACGCCAGCCGCATCTTCGAAACATTGGGCGCATCGCAGGACGCGGTGCCGGGGCTGTGGATCGCCGCACCGTTGACCGGCCTGCTGGTGCAGCCGGTGGTGGGCTACCTGTCCGACCGCACGTGGACGCGCTGGGGCCGACGCCGCCCTTTCTTCATGATCGGTGCGGTGCTGACCACGCTGGCCCTGCTGGTGATGCCGAACTCGCCCACGCTGTGGATCGCCGCCGGCACGCTGTGGGTACTCGATGCCTCCATCAACGTGTCGATGGAACCGTTCCGCGCCTTCGTCGGTGACCAGCTGGCGCCCCGCCAGCGGCCCACCGGCTATGCGATGCAGAGCTTCTTCATCGGCGTCGGCGCCATCGTCGCCAGCTTCCTGCCTTTCATCCTTACCCACTTCGGGGTCAGCAACACGGCGGCGCCGGGTGAAGTGCCCGACTCGGTGCGCTACGCATTCTACTTCGGTGCGGTGGTGCTGCTGGCCGCGATCAGCTGGACGGTGTTCAGCACGCGCGAGTATTCACCCGCCGAACTGGCCTCCTTCGACGATGCCGAACCGCCGGCGCACCATGCCGGCGCCACCATCACCGGGCCCGCGCCCTGGGGGCAGGTGGCGCTGTGGCTGGGCCTGGGTGTGCTGCTGGCGGCGCTGATCGCCTGGCGTCAGGGTGACAAGATGCTGTACGTGCTGGCCGGCCTGTGCGCGGGCTACGGTCTGCTGCTGGCACTGGCCCGTACGCTGCCCGGCACGCACATGCTGGCCGCCATCGTCGGCGACCTGCGGGCGATGCCGGTGACCATGCGGCGCCTGGCCTGGGTGCAGTTCTTCTCGTGGTTCGCGCTGTTTGCCATGTGGATATTCACCACTGCTGCGGTGGCCGGCACCCACTTCGGTTCCACCGATCCGCAGTCGGCGGCCTACAACGAAGGTGCCAACTGGGTGGGCGTGCTGTTCGGTGCCTACAACGGGTTTGCCGCGCTGGCCGCGCTGCTGATCCCGCCGATGGTGCGCGCGCTCGGCCTGCGCTGGAGCCACCTGGTCAACCTGTGGCTGGGTGGGGCAGGGCTGATCTCGATGATGTTCATCGACGATCCGCGCTGGCTGCTGCTGTCGATGGTGGGCGTCGGCTTCGCCTGGGCCTCGATCCTGTCCCTGCCGTATGCCCTGCTGTCGGACAGCGTTCCGGCGGCGAAGATGGGCGTGTACATGGGCATCTTCAATTTCTTCATCGTGATCCCGCAGCTGGTCGCGGCCAGTGCGCTGGGCTTTGCCCTGCGTGCGTGGCTGGGTGACCAGCCAATCCACGTGCTGGTGCTGGGCGGCTGCAGCCTGCTCGTCGCCGGCCTGTGCGTGCTGCGGGTTCCGTCCCGTTCGGAGGTGGTGTGATGCGTGGTGTGTTGGCTGTTGCTGTTTCCCTTGCCCTGTCCGCCGGCCAGACCGTGGCCGCGCCGCGCCCGGACTACGTCGGCACCACCGAGCCGTTCGCCAGCGATGCGGTGTACTTCGTGGTCACCGACCGCTTCGTCAACGGCGATACCTCCAACGACCACCGCGACCAGGGCGGCAAGCACCGCACCTTCGATATCCCGGTGCCGTGCCCGGACAAGGTCGACGGCAACATCGGCTACCTCGGCGGCGATTTCCGCGGCGTGCTCGACAATGCGCAGTACATCCGCAACCTCGGCTTCGGCGCGGTGTGGATCACCCCCATCGTCGACAACCCGGACGAGGCCTTCACCGGCAGCAAGCCGATCAGCTGCACCAGCACGCTGACCGACCGCGGCAAGACCGGCTACCACGGCTACTGGGGCATCAACTTCTACACGCTCGACGAGCACCTGCCGAGCAAGGATCTGGATTTCGCCGGCCTCAACAAAGGCCTGCACGATGCCGGCCTGAAGGTGGTGCTGGACATCGTCGGCAACCATGGCTCGCCGGCATGGACCATGCCGAAGCGGCAGCCGCAGTTCGGCCAGATCTTCGACAAGGACGGCAAGTTGATTGCCGACCACCAGAACCTGCCGCCGCAGAAGCTGGACCCGAAGCACAACCCGCTGCACGCGTTCTACAACAACATCGGCCCGGTCGACGGCAAGGACGGCTCGATCTTCGATGGCAACCTGGCCGAGCTGTCCGACTTCAACCAGAACAACCCGGCGGTGATGGACTACCTGGTCGGCGCCTACCTGCAATGGACCGCGCAGGGCGTGGACGCGCTGCGCATCGACACCATCGGCTGGCTGCCGCACCCGTGGTGGCACGAGTTCGTCAATCGCATCCGTGCCGCGCATCCGGGCATGTTCATGTTCGGCGAAGCGTTCGACTACAACGCAGCCAGCATCGCCGAACACACCTGGCCGGCCAACGCGAACGTCAGCGTGCTCGACTTCCCGCTGCGTGGTGCACTGGAGCAGACCTTCGGCACCACCGGCAAGGGCTTTGAAACGCTGGCCGAACCGCTGCACCTGACAGGTGGCCCGTACGCCAACCCGTATGAGCTGATGAGCTTCTACGACAACCACGACATGCCGCGCCTGCAGGCCAGCGACACCGGTTTCATCGACGCGCACAACTGGCTGTTCACCGCGCGCGGCATCCCGGTGGTCTATTACGGTTCGGAAACCGGCTTCATGCGCGGCCGCGCCGAACATGCCGGCAACCGCGCCTACTTCGGCCAGCAGCGCGTGGATGACGCGCCGCAGAGCCCGATCTTCGCGCCGCTGCAGCGCATCGCCAAGCTGCGCGAGGCGACCCCGGCCCTGCAGCGCGGCCTGCAGGTCAACGAGCGCCTGCAGGGCGACGAAGCGGTGTTCTTCCGCGTGCTGCAGTATGGCAACGTGGCACAGACCGCGCTGGTGCTGCTGAACAAGGGCGATGCCGCGCGCAGCATCGAAGTGGATCGCTACCTGCAGCCCGGTACCTGGCGCGATGCGCTGGGCGGTGGCGAGCTGAAGGTGAAGCGCTCGCTGAAGGTGGAGGTGCCGGCGCATGGGGTGAAGGTCTTCGTGCTGGATGCACCGGTGCAGCAGCCGGCGCTGCAGGCAGAGCTGGACAAGGCGGTGGCTGACCAGAGGGCGCGCGACCAGCGCCTGAAGCGCTGAGACGCCCGGGCCGGGCGGTTGTAGAGCCGAGCCCACGCTCGGCTGCGCTTCGACGGACCGTAGATGGCGGCGGCCGAGCATGGGCTCGGCTCTACAATAGGTGCCCCTACTTCCCTGTCGCAGCCGCCATGACCGACCTTTCCCCGCAGACCCCGATCGAAACCCTGCTGAAGGCGGCCATGGACGGAGCCGTGCCGATCCGCGCCTTCATGGAAGCCTTCGTTGCGTCCGAAGTGGTGCTGCTGACCGGCAGCCTGGTCACCCCCGATGGCAGCGGCTTCGACCCGCTGCTGTTCGACAAACAGGGCACCCTGCACGTGGCGGTGTTCACCGATCCGGCACGGGTGGGCATCCACAGCCAGCAGGCCCCGCACCAGATCCGCTGGTTGATGCTGGACGTACTGCGCCGCGTGCCCGGTGGCTACGGCGTAGTGGTCAACCCCGGCACCAAGCTGGGCTTCGAGATCTCCGCCAGCGGCGTGGGCGAGATCCTCAAGGATTTCACGCAAGGCTGATCCGTCGCCTTCGCCGCCTGTAGAGCCGAGCCTACGCTCGGCTGCAGTTTGCCGGAGCGCTTCCTGCCCAGCATGGCTCTACAAAAACGCATGCTGGAGCCACAGCGCGCTTCCCTTCGGACGTCGTCCGTGATTCCCTTGGGTGACATCAGATCGGTACTCTGTCATGGAATTCAGGGAACTATCCAGCGGCGCGCCGGAAAATCTGCAACTGGCCCAGTGGGACCACTCGCAATAGGGCAAGGAAGCCGGTCTGTCGCTGGAACAGGAGCTGCAGCGGCTCAACCGGTCGCAGGATTCCGGCGGTTTTCCGCACCGGCTGGCTGTATTTGATGAAGATCAGATAATCGGTGCGGTGCAACTCAAGCGTCGGGAAATGCAGGCGTTCCCGCAGTACGAGCATTGGCTGGGCAGCGTATTTGTGGCCGACAGCCATCGCGGGCGTGGGCTGGCCAGCAACCTCGTCGATGCGGCGGTGGCGCTGGCGCGGCAGAAGGGCGTGCGCGATCTCTATCTGCAGACCGAAGCGCTGGACGGCGGCCTGTACGCGCGGCTGGGCTGGCAGCCGATCTGCGAAGCTGACAGCCACGGCTATCACGTGCTGGTGATGGTGCGGAGGCTGCACGCATGAACACTTCTGTACCTCGTCATTCCCGTAACGCGCTGATCTTCCTGATCGCAGCGATCGTCGCGGCGCTGCTGGTCCTGCCGCTGCTGCGCGCCGTCGGCATGGCGCAGTGGCCGGTGTTCGCCCTTGCCGGGCTGATCAACCTGGGCGCCGCCTGGCATCTGGGCCAATGGGCTCGGCAGCAGGGCCGTGCGGCCTGAGCTTTTGGTGGACCTGCGCTGCTGGGCACGGTCGCTTCGATGTGGTGTATGTGCTGCTGGCGGCCCTGCCGTCCTTGGCACGGCCGCCGCGATGGTGGTGTACCGCCTGTTTGCCTTACCCGGGGCCGAAGCTCGGAGTGTCGCCGCAAGACTGAAGTCGCCCGGGGGGCTGGTACTGCCTGACAAGGGTTCGTACTGCTACTGTGACATGGAAGATGTTATTTCGTTGTCTGTCATGTACATGGCCCGGTCAAGCGCATTGCGTCGAGCATCTTTTTGTTCAACGTACCTGAACAGATCCTGCTCGATCACCCGATTACTGAGTGCCTTGAGGCGCTCAAGTTCCGCCTCGGACCTTCCAGGTGAGTCGACAGAAAGTTGAAGGCTGTTTGCGATCTGTAGTGAAATTCTCCCGCGAAGTACGGCGGCCTCTCTTGCTTGTCCGTGTTCGTCAAACAGGGTATGGATCGACATGGCAAGATCATCTGTGTACTGCTGTCGTAGGCTGGGGATCATCTGGTTTGCGTAAAAAAACCCTAGAATTGACGAGAGAATCGCTGTAAGCAGTGAATCGCCCAGGCTTTTGTAGACAGTCGTCAGCCGTTTAGTGCGTACCGCTTCTCAAACTCTACCGGGGACAGCCCGTCGTTGGAACTGTGCCGCCGTTTTGGGTTGTAGAACATCTCGATGTACTGAAAGACGTCGGCGCGTGCCTCGTCGTGATTGCTGTAGATCCTCCGCTTGATCCGCTCCCGCTTCAGCAGCTGGAAGAAGCTCTCCATCGCCGCGTTGTCATGGCAATTGCCTCGTCGACTCATGCTGCACACGATGTCGTGTTCGCGCAGGAAGCTCTGCCAGTCTTCGCTGGTGAACTGGGTTCCCTGGTCGGAGTGAAGCAGAAGCCCGGGGCTTGGTTTGCGCCGCCACACTGCAGCCAATAGCGCCTGCAAAACCAGGTCCGTATGTTGAGTTGGCCGGGTTGCCCATCCAACGACTTGGCGCGAAAACAGATCAAGCACTACCGCCAAGTACAGGAAGCCGTCATACGTGCGGATGTAGGTGATGTCCGTGACCCACGCGCGATTGGGTTCGCTGACCTTGAACCCGCGAGCCAGAACGTTCTTGGCGACTGATCCAACAGGGCCGCTCAAAGGGCGTGGTCGCCGACCGTAGCCGACCATTGCCCGCAGCCCCTCGCTCTTCATCAAGCGTGCCACGCGATGACGACTACACGTCTCGCCAAGCTCGCGCAGATCTGTGGTCACTTTGCGGTGGCCATACACGGAGCCGCTTTCCAGCCAGCTGTGCTTGATCAGGCCAAGCAATCGCCGATCGTCCTTGTCGCGAGCGCTTGCCGGCTCTTTTAGCCAGGCGTAGTAGCCACTGCGATGGACGCCAAGTACTCGACACATCGCCGCGAGACCGAACTCATCTGCGTGTTGCTTCATGAAGGCGTACTTTGCTCCTATCCCTTTGCAAAGTACGCGGCGGCTTTTTTTAGGATGTCTCGCTCTTCGGTGACCCGGCGTAGCTCAGCCTTGAGGCGGCGTACTTCCGCGTTCTGGTCCTGCTCAACACGCCGTCCAACATCGCCTTTGCCTTGTTGCCGCTTCCAGCTGTAAAGGCTGTGGATCGACACGCCCAGTCGCTCGGCAACCTCCGCAACCGGACGGCCGTACTCAACGATCTGTCGGACCGCCTCGATCTTGAACTCATCGGTGTACCGCTTCGTGCTCATAATCACCTCCGCCTAAGCCATAGTTTATGGCTGCGAGGTGTCTACGGAACCTTGGGCGATTCAC
>Ga0209676_1000515_pt1 | contig 60624 bp, 55 predicted proteins | sample AraplaCvi_mLB_r2_FD_184282 | JGI IMG/M metagenome (GOLD analysis project Ga0209676, IMG submission 184282) | Arabidopsis root microbial communities from North Carolina, USA - plate scrape MF_Cvi_mLB_r2 (SPAdes) (version 2) | ecosystem: Host-associated > Plants > Roots > Endosphere | place: USA... | reverse complement strand
CTGGTGAAATTATTATCGGAGGAAGTGGATTAGCGCAACAATACTTGAATCGTCCGCAATTAACAGAAGAAAAGTTCGTCATTCATCCTAATGAAGCTATTGGACGTATTTACCGAACAGGGGATAAAGGGGTATGGCAAGAAAATGGTGAGATAAACTTTTTAGGACGAATGGACAACCAAGTTAAAATCCGTGGATATCGTGTAGAGTTGGGCGAAATTGAACGGGCATTTGAAAAGATCAGTGGTGTAAATGAAGTTGCAGCACTTATATTAGATGAAAATAATAAAATGCTAGTTCTTTCTTATACCGGTGATGCCAAGCTTACAGAGGAGTATATGCGACATTTTGCTATGCAGCATTTACCAAACTATATGATACCAAGTGCTTTCTATCACTTAGAGACGCTTCCTTTAACAAAAACAGGGAAATTAGATCGTGAACCATTAAAACATGTGATAAATCAAATAGCCAACTCTATTGAGCAAAACGACCAGCATACGATGAGTGAAACTGAAGAAAGACTCTCAATCATTTGGGCAGAAAAACTAAATCATCAATACTTTAATCAATATGATCATTTCTTTGAAATCGGTGGGAATTCTATCAAGCTGATGCAAGTGCAAACAGCTATTAAGCAAATATTTGACAAAGAAATTTCTGTAGCGGACTTATTTGCTCACCCAACCATTTCACAACTAGCTACTTTTATTGAGCAAGGAATCCCAGAAGTAATCGTAGAAAACATAGAAATAGAAATGGAAGAACAACTTACTGATATCATTGAAGCTTTAGATCGTGGAGATTTAAGTTTCGAACATGCTCTAAAGAGTTTAGAAAAGTTGGAGGATGATTATGACAAATGAAACTAAGTATGTCCTTGAAAACACAAAACAGGGAAAAATCGATAAAGAAGTAGCGGTTCAATTACTCAAAATTTTGATGAATAAATCAGCAACCCAAATAGATGAGATCGCGATAATTGGCTTGAGTGCAAAAATGCCTCAAGCCGAGGATTACGATACATTTTGGGGGAATATTGCGTCTAAACAAGATTGTGTTGTGCCATTTCCGAAGAACAGACGACAAGACGTAAAACATTATATGGAATTCATGGGGAAAGAAGTCCAAGGTGAATTTGCTCAGGCAGGTTACTTGGATCATATTGATGAATTTGATTATGATTTTTTTCAAATTTCCCCCAAAGAAGCAGAGTTAATGGATCCAAACCAACGTTTATTTTTACAGACAGCAATGAGCGCTATTGAAGATGCTGGTTATGGCGGAGAGAAACTGATAGGTCAAAATGTAGGAGTATATGTTGGTTATGACAATTCAACTGTCAATGCTTATCGTCAGATGATTTCAGATGTGCAACCATCTCTACTTGCTTTAGCAACAACAGGAAATATTTTACCTATAATAGCGAGTCGAATTTCGCACATTTTAGATTTGAAAGGACCAAGTATGTTAATTGATACAACTTGTTCTTCTTCATTATTAGCTGTCCATCAAGCAGTTAAGGCTATTCAAAATGGTGATTGTAACATGGCAATAGCGGGTAGCGTTAAAATCAACATGTTTCCTATTTTACCTAAAGAAAAATTAGGGGTGGAAGCAGGGAATCAACGAACGAAAGCTTTTGACAGTCGAGCAGATGGAACGGGTATTGGCGAGGGAGTTGGAGCTGTTTTATTAAAACCTTTAAAGCAAGCATTAAAAGATGGGGATACAATTTACGCCGTTATTAAAGGGAGCGCTGCAAATAATGATGGAAAATCAATGGGCATTACTGCACCTAATGTACTTGCTCAAGCAGAGGTCATTAGGAAAGCTTTAAAGGTTGCAAATGTTCCAGCAGAATCCATAGCATATATTGAAGCGCATGGAACAGGGACTAAGCTAGGGGATCCTATTGAAATTGAAGGGATTACACGGGCTTTTCGAAATCAAACAGCCAAAACTCAATTTTGTGCAATTAGTTCTTTGAAATCAAATATCGGGCATTTAGATCATGGGGCTGGTGTTGCTTCATTAATTAAGGCGGTACTTGCAATTAAAAATCAACAAATTCCCCCAACAGTTCATTTTGAAAGTCCGAATACGTATATTAATTTCATTGAGTCACCTGTATATGTTAATGATCTATTAAAATCTTGGCCAGAAAGTGAATATCCTAGGAGAGCAGGGGTCAGCTCATTTGGTTTAAGTGGAACAAATTGTCATTTGATTTTAGAAGAGGCGCCTAAAAAAAGCGCTTCTTCTAAACCATCTGTTTTAGGCCCATATATCTTAGTGCTTTCGACTAAAAATGAGGAGCTGCTATATACATTAGTAAAAAAATATTTAGATTTTTTAAAGAGAGAAAGTGATGTTTCATTAGAAAGTCTTTGTTATACAGCAAGTGTAGGACGAGGACATTATCAATATCGTTTAGCCTTTATTTTCGAAGACGTAGCAGAATTAACACAGCAGTTACGCTCTTTATTACAGCAACCCCTTAAAACGAATGAAAAAACAGGTATTTTTTACGGGACTATAGAAAGGAAGTCATTAATCGTTCAACCTACATTCAATCCTAAATCTCATACGATGAATGAAGAACCGCAATTGCGAACTTCTATTTTGCGTTATGAGCTAGTCAAAAAAATAGCTGTGAAATACATTCAAAATGAAGCAGTGGATTGGAGCGAGTTGTACAATGGACAAACAATCGAGAAATGTAATTTACCTACCTATCCATATGCAAAGCATCGATGTTGGATAAATGTCCCAGATAAAATTGTGCAAAGAACTACAAAACAATCATTAGATTTGGCAGAAGATGAACTTGAATCCATCGTTATTGAGGGAAAAGATATAGCTAGTGAACTAAATAGCAGAATTTTGGAAAAGATTGCTAATGTGTGGGGGCATTATCTGGGCTTGAAGGTAGTTCATGTAGATGACAATTTGTTTGAACTTGGTGGCGATTCGATTTTTGCGGCGAAAATTGTCAGCCATTTGAATACTTGTTATAAACTAAACTTAGCTATTTCAGATATTATGCAAGCACCTAAATTGAGTTTATTCGTAGAAAAGGTACAAGAGAAACTTTATTCACTTCAATCTTCATGGAATCTAGAAGAGCAAACGTTACCTCCATTGGTACCAGTGTTGAAAGAACATTATCCATTAACCTCTTCCCAAAACCGACTTTATTTATTTTCAAAACTTGATGAAGCGTCAGTGGTCTATAATATGCCAAGTGTATTTATGATTGAAGGGGAAATAGATTTAAAAATTCTAAACCAAGCTTTTAACAATGTTATTCAGCAGCAAATGAGCTTCAGAACATCGTTTCATCTTGTAGAGGGAGAGCCTTTTCAAGTGGCTCATCCAGACGTGGAGTTTGAACTTGAAGTTGTAACGGATGAAAAAATGGACATAAAGCGTTTTATTCAAGAGAGAATACGACCATTTTCTTTAGAGCAAGCGCCATTGGTACGGGCAAGTGTTCTTCTGTTAGAGTCGGATAAGTATGTATTTTTCTTTGATATGCATCACATTATTAGTGACGGTAAATCGACAGAAATTTTACTTCATCAATTACTGAAGGCATATGGGGGACAGGTTTTAGAGAAACTTCCAATTCAATTTAAGGACTATGCTGTTTGGATACAGAATTTCAAAGTGACAGAAATTTATCAAAAGCAATTGAAGTATTGGAAGGAGAAATTGAGTGGAGAACTCCCGATTTTAGACTTACCAACCGATAAAGTACGACCAAACATTCAACAGTTTCATGGAGCTAAAATCAGTTTCACAGTAGAAAAGGACCTATTAACGCAGCTAAAAACTTTAGCAAATCAAGTAGATGGTACGTTATTTATGGTGCTTTTAGCAGCTTATCAGGTGCTTTTAGCTAGATATTCAAGACAAGAAGATATCATTACTGGCATACCAGTATCGATTCGTAAACAACGGGAAGAAGATGAATTGGTAGGGATGTTTGTCAATACAATCCCATTAAGAAACAGTCCCAAAATGGAGCTTAAATTTATCGATTTTCTTTCTAATGTTAGGGCTACAAGTCTCGAAGCCTTCGCAAATCAAGATATTGCTTTTGAGGACATTCTCAATGAATTAAAACTTCCTGGAGATTTAAGCCGAAACCCTATGTTTAATGCTATGTTTATGATGCAAAATGTAGGGGTGAAGGAGATTCAACATAGTGGCATGGCATTTACACCAATCCATTTTGATAGTAATACCGCACGAACAGATATTACATTAAACGTGATGGAAAAGAACGATACCTTAGCAATCGATATAGAATACGCTAAGTCGTTATGGAATCAAGTGACCATAGAAAGAATGGCCAAAAATTTCCTTACGCTGTTGCACCATATTGCTTTAGAGCCTACAACGTGTATAGGTGAGCTATCCATTATTTCTAAAGAAGAAGAGCAATTGGTTTATAAAATTAATGAAACGCATCTTCCTATAACAGACGTTTCCATCATTGAAGAACAGGTAGATATTTTACGACAATCACCTGCAGTTATTTTTAATCAAGTTGCTTATAACTATAGTGATATACAAGAAAAAGCAGAACGTTTGGGACAATTCCTACTTGCAAAAGGTCTACAACCAAATGAATTTGTAGGGATTATGATGCCTCGTTCAGAAGCAGTACTTTATAGTATGTATGGCATTTTAAAGGCTGGTGCTGCATATTTACCAATTGATCCAACGTACCCATCCAAGCGAAAAGACTATATGTTACTTGATAGTCAAACACGCTTTGTTCTTTATGACGATGATGTTGAGTTACCAAGTATTCCTAATGGTATAGAATTCATTCATATTCGCGAGGTGGATAAATGGGGAGGACCTTCTATTCCTTGGCCATTGGTGATGCCACATCATTACGCATACATGATTTATACATCGGGTTCTACCGGTTTACCAAAAGGAGTCATTGTGAATCATCAAAACGTTCGCAATTTTATAGAAGGAATGGCGAACGAAATTGACTTCCAATCCGGCAAAGTATTAATGTCTTTAACAACTATTAGTTTTGACATTTTTGTTTTGGAAAGTCTATTAGCTTTAACTAAAGGAATAACCATTATTCTTGCGACAGAAGATGAGCAAATGAATCCTAGAAAAATGGCAGAGTGTATATTGCAGACAAAAGCGACAATGCTGCAAATCACGCCATCGCGGTTGAAGTTATTATTGGATACTGAAGAAGGAAGACAAGCTTTACATCATATAACAGAATTATTAGTCGGGGGCGAAGAGTTTCCAACGACACTTCTTCAATCGTTACAAAAATATAAGCAATTAAAAATTTATAACATGTATGGTCCTACTGAAACAACGGTCTGGTCAACAATTAAAGAATTAACGAATGCCTCACATGTTACTATTGGTAAACCCATTGCTAATACACAGGTATATGTAGTAGATGAACAAAATCAATTACTTCCGATGGGGGTTCCTGGTGAATTGCTTATCGGAGGACTTGGGGTAACAAACGGTTATCATCAACGACCAGATTTAACTATGAGTAAGTTTATTGAACAGCCTAAACTAGGTACCGGCAGACTCTATCGAACGGGGGATATGGTCCGTTTACTAGACAATAATGAGTTATTGTTTATAGGAAGAAAAGATCATCTAGTGAAGGTACGTGGATATCGAGTTGAACTTGCAGAAATCGAGAAACAACTAATTGCTTTACCAGAGGTAGCTGATGCTACGGTTATCACAACAACAGATGAATATGAAGATACACAATTAGCAGCCTACATTATATTAAATGTTGATGTACCTTTTAAAATGTTGAAGAAGCAATTAAGTGCCGTTTTGCCTTCGTATATGGTACCAGATTATTTTTATCAATTAGAAAAACTCCCATTGACCCCTAATGGAAAAGTTGACAGACAAAAATTACTTAATTATTCATGTAAGCTTGCAAAAAAGGAAGAGAATATTATTGAATCCCACTCGGAATTACAAATGCAACTATTGACTATTTGGCGAGATATTTTGCAACAAGAGACTATTTCTATATTTGATAATTTCTTCTTGTTAGGGGGGAACTCTATAAAAGCAATTCGTATGATTTCTAAAGTGGAAGAGCTTGATATTCAACTAGTGATTAATGATATTTTTAATCACCAAACGATTGCTGAATTAGAGGATTATATTAAAAAAACTGGAAAAAACAATGCGAAATTGACAAATATTCAACTTGCCGAAGAAAAAATACAGAAAGAATTGAAACAGTCTGTAAGGATCTATCAATTCATGATTAAAGACAAGCTAAACAATGTGTATAGCGTAGAGCAGCTAAATGATCAGGTGAAAAAACATTTGCATGTATGTGTCAATCAGTGGATTCACAATGAGTTATTGCCAAATTATATTTTGGAGGAAAAATCTTTACGGGCTGTTTTCACAGATGAACACGAATTACAAAAACAACCTTTAGCGGTATCAGATGAAATTTTTAACCGTATGATTGGCCTACGCAGCTTATCAAACGAGCAAATTACAGGAGAAATTTCAATTCTTGTTGCAGCTCATGAAAGATTTGAACAAACAATTCTTACACAAGATGTTGTCAAAGAATATAGACTGGCACCGATTGAGTATTACTTTTTAGGAAAAGAGCGTTATTCAGGAACGCTTTTAAAGTTTACAACGGGCTTAAAAATGGACACATTAAATCGAGCTATTCACTATGTTTTAAAGCAACAAACAGTTTTCCGAAATGTATTGCATGAACGAGAAGGTGAGTTGTTCTGGAAAGAGTATGAAGCACCTGAATCAGTTACAGTTCCGTACGTCGATATCTCAGAGTATACAAAAAAGACGGGTAAAAAAGTAATGGAGAAGATCGTCTCGGATTATTTCTTCAAGCCTTATGAAGAGTACGAGAAGCTTTATTATCGAATGGCTTTAGTTAAAGAAGATGAAAAGAACTATTATCTCTTCTTACCTGTTAATCACTCGATCTTTGATGCAATGAGTGGGGAGATAGTGAAACGGAATATTTTAGAGTACTACGAAAAAATTGAAAATGACGAGTGGATTGATATTGATGTAGAGAAGAACTATGCAGCGTTTGTCGAGCAAGTTCGGATGGGGCCAGTTCATATAACAGATGATGAAATTGTAGACATTCTTGCTTTAAATCAATACCTGGAGGGGACAAAGCAGCTTCATCAGAGCATTAAGAAATTTGATAAATCGAATGCAACATATTTAAAATTTGAAATTCGAACAGAAAATCAACATGAGGAGTTTAATGAGGATAATGCCTGGGCGACTGCTTTTGAATTATTGGAGAAATTTATTTACAATTATCTCCAAAATCCGTCATTACCTGTATCCATCTTTTATTATGGCCGAAATTATAGAGAGAAAAAATTCTTTAATACTGTTGGAGAGTTTATTGATTTAATCCCTGTTTATATGGACCCAACGAAGCTAGCAAATAAAGAAGCAACAGAATATATTCAAAGTAACATAGACCTTATTGAACGGTATAACTTAAATTTTTCTAATTTTGCAATGAATGAGAAAATAGCAAAGCGCTATCCTAAAGTAGCCACTTTTACGGAGAGAATGCAACAAACGACATCGATAATTTTCAATTTCCAAGGAAAAATGGAAGATCAAGAAATGGATGTTTTCGAGGAACTTTTGTATAAACGCTTGATGCATGAATTGAATATGGAAGAGTCCGTAAATATTTATTTTGCCACTCGCTATTCGAATGATGTCATTCAAATTGATTTGTCATTACCATTTGATGATTCAAAAGAGAATCTTTTTAACTTCTTTAAACAAGAATGTGCCATCATAAGTAATATTGAGGTGGAAAAATATGGGAAATAATACGGCTTTTGAAAATGGTTTTCCAAGATCGAATTTCTTGTTATTGTTCATAAGTCGTCTGATTAGCGACTTGGGTATGGCTGTATTTAAATTTTCGTTGAGCTTATATATTTTAGACGTAACAGGTTCAGCAGCCTATTTTTCATTAATTTTAACTTTTACCATTTTACCTGGGGCTATTATGAATGTCTTTGCTGGTGTAATTGTCGATAAATACGATAAAAAGAAAATCATTATTATTTCAGATATTTTATGTAGCCTTCTGGTGTTCGTGATTTTCTTTTTATTACAAGATACAAACAATGCTAATGTAATGTTATTTAGTGTTTATGTCATCTGCATAAGCATTATCCAAACCTTTTTAAATCTATCCATTAATTCTTCACTTTCGAATCTCTTAGAGGAAACGAATGTACCTAAAGCCAATTCAATGTTTCAATCAATGGGTGCCATTATTAATATTCTTGGCCCACTTATCAGCAGTGCTTTATATGTCATTTTAGGAATCAAATTCATTGTATTGATTAATGCTATTACGTATTTAATTGGTGCATTTGCTTCGATGCTCCTGCAATTTAAATATAACAATCAAAATGTAGATGATGTATCTTCTACAAAGTATATAGAAAATTTGAAGTTTGGTTTCTCTTATATAAAGAAGAAAAAAATCATTCAATTTTTCTTAATTAATTTGTTAATGCTTAATTTTGTCTATATGCCTCTGACGATGCTAGTTGTCCAATACATCACGTATAAAGTGTTAGAAGTAAGTGAATTCCAACTATCAATTATTCAAGCATTTTTAGGGATAGGGGTCATTTTAGGCGCAATTTATATTAGCGTGAATAACTCTATTGAAAAATCTATTCATCGATTTCCTTTATATTTAGGAGCTTTAACTATTGGAGTTGGTTTTTGGATGTTTCCATCACTCACTCATTTAGGAGTACTTTCAAAAAGCCAGTTGGTTATCGGTTATAGTGTGGCGTGTTTATTAGTAGCAAGTATCTATACGATTTCTATCATTCCAATTTATACGTACTTCCAAACAAGGGTTCCTGAAAGTATACGAGGTCGCATATTTGGTGTTGCGACATCTGCGCTAAATATCTCAATTCCAATTGGTGTGTTAATTTATGGATTCTTGCTTGAACAAGTACACTGGTTATATGTGATGGTGATTTCTATGCTAATTTTATTAATTTTATGCTTCTATAGCTGGCGATATCTACTTATTCATAAAAATTCATTCATTTCTTCAACTACTGACTGGAAAGGGGCTGAGGAGCATTGAAACTATTTTTAATTCCTTTTGCTGGAGGTAGCGCAGTATCTTACTTAAAGTGGAAATTACATTTTAGTGATGAGATTACTATAATACCGCTTGAATTAAATGGACGGGGAATAAAAAGTGGGCAACCATTTTGTAAGAATTTCCAAGAAGTTGTAGAAACACTCTCAAATGAAATTAATCAGTACGTTAATAAGGATGAAAGGTATTTTATTTTTGGACATAGCATGGGTGCATTGCTTGCTTTAGAAATTTACTATGAACGTTTAAAGAAGAAAGAGGGGCTTCCAAATGCCCTTTTTCTTTCTGGATGTAAACCACCCTTTCTTTTTGAAAAGAGAAATGTAATATCAAATCTTCCAACCGAAGAGTTGAAAAATGAGTTACGAATAAAAGGAGGGACACCAGAGGAAGTACTAGCTTCAAATGTGTTAATGGATTACTTTTTACCTATGATTCGGGCGGATTTTAAATTACTTGAAGAATATCAATTTAATTTAGAGTATACAAAAGTACATTGTCCCATTGTAATTTTAGGAGGAACAGAAGATAAGATCGAAAAAAGTGAACTTTTACAATGGCAATCTCTTGCACATGACCCTATCACTTTACACATGTTTAAGGGAAATCACTTTTTTATTCATTCCTATCCAAAGGAAATTACTAAGCTAATAGAAGAATATTTATTTTCTGTTATTCATTGAATGTACTTAAATATAAGGAAGGAGGGAATTTACTAGATGACAATTTTTTTGAAGTATTTATGGAGAAATATATGTGAAAAGAAGTTTAGAAGTTTCATAATGCTTGTGGCGCTTTCTCTGACAACTTTTTTACTATTTATTAATTTAGGAATCAGGGATTATTTTGAGGCGTCTTATACATCGCATATTCAACGCGCATATGGGGATATTGACATTTCAATAATGCCAAGTGAGGACCAAGAAAACCCCTTTTTAAATGTTGATTCTCTTAATGCAGTGCATAAAGATATAAAGAGTACTTTAGATGTTTTCTATAGCATTAATAGCCTCGAAAGTTCTAACACTATTCTTAAAGTTAATACGTTCGGCCTTATCCCTAAAGAAGCGGAAGCATTAGGGCTTTTGCAAATTGACTCACGACTATCAGGTGAATCATTTTCAGAACAACAAGTTATTATAAGTGAGGATATGGCGAAGAAGGAAGGATATTCAATAGGTGATACAATCCTATTAAATGTTAACGGAATGGATGAACAGTTTACAATTTTTGCTGTAGCGAAGAAGGTGGGCTTTTTTGCTCAAGAAAGTGAATTAACGAAATCAGTGTTGATTCCACTTAAAACAGCAAACGACTTATATGGGGTATCTAATGCCGTAAATGTACGCTATGTAGAGGTAACCGATCACATAGCAGTAGAGAAAGTGGTAAATGAATTAAAAGAACATAATCCTTCACTTTCTATTGCATCTGTGTATGACAATCAAACTCTTGAAGATCAAACGAATACGATTCTTCTCGCATTATTTTTTGTGTTACTTATTGTAATTGTCATTAGTTTTTATATTATTTCCTCTTTATTCAATGTTATTATCAAAGAGAGAATTACAGTTATTGGAACATTTAAAAGTATCGGTGCGTCTAAATGGCATATACGCCTTATGCTCTTAGCAGAAAGTCTCTTTTTTGGAATCATAGGCGGAATCGTTGGTATTGGCACTGGATTAGCGGTCAGTCCTATTTTATTTGAAGTGTTGAATAGTTATGATGAAACAATCTCAATTTTTTCGAACCCAAACCAATGGATATATATTGGATTGACCTTAGTCTTTACTATTGGTGTCTCGATATTAAGTAGCTTTATCCCTGTTCTTAAATTAAGCAATGTTTCCATTAAACAAATCCTTATGAATAATTTTAAAACGAATACTGGCTATTCAAAGTTCGGGTATTTATGGGGAATAGGTTTTATGGGAACTGCACTAATAATAAGCTATTTCAATACTAATTATAACTTGATTATGGGGCTTATTAGTATTTTGATGGTATTTGTTGGGGGAATTCTTTTTGTTCCGTATCTTGTCCGATGGTCTGTGTTTCTAGGGACTAAGATCTTACGTTCGCTCGTATCATATAATCTACAATTTGGATTTAAAAACCTAGAAAATAATCGTTTGTTACGGAATAATATTACGCTGATTACGGTTGTTCTTACCCTTATCATCACAATTTATACTGTTATTATTGGTGTTCAAAATTACATGACAGGTATCTCTAATGCTAATGATTTTGACATTTCTATTACCTCGCTGGAAAAAGACCAAAATCTATACGATTTTCTAAAGAGTGAGACTGGTGTATTAGAACCTTACAAAGAATATTTAGGCTTTGAACAAATTCAAACGGGAAAAGGGCAAACTGGCCATATAACTTATATTGGGTTAGATCCAAATAAAGTGTTCAAGGAATTCCATAAAGATGGTGTTAAATATAATGAAGATGATAGCAAGAAACTTTTTACAGGGAATTATATGATTGTTGATAAATTTATTTTAAACCTCTATAACCTACAGATAGGGGACAAGGTAAAGATTGTAGTAAAAGGGAAAGCAATTCAAGATTACGAAATCATTGGTGTTATGGATGCTGCTAATTTTTCGACAAACCGAAGTGTAGCCATGATTAGTTTGGAGAATTTTCAAAAGGATATTTCAACTCAACCGTTTCAAATATTGTTGAAAACGGATGGCAATGTTCAAGAAGTAAGTAAAAGTATCTCACAGAGGTTAATGAATACGTCATCTCAAGTAAGAACATTGGAAGAAAACATCGAACAAAGTATGCAAGGTGTCGATAACTTGTTTATGGTACTAAAAATTTTAATTATTTTGGCAGTATTATTAGCTGGATTTGGAATCGGTAATAATTTGCTTATTAGTTTCCTTCAAAGGCAGCGTGAATTGGCAATCTTACATTCAGTCTGTATGAGTAAGATGCAACTTGTTCGTATGTTCATAGTAGAAACAATCGGGGTATGCCTGTTTGCGAGTTTCCTAGCATTCTTCTTAAGCTTTATAATTGCCAAAATGCTTCCTGATTTTTTATGGGGCGTAGGCATTGCCTTCTCCTTTGATTATCCATATCAGTTTGCTAGTTATTTAATAATCTCTTTATTCTTACTATTTTTATGTACCATCTTCATCCCAATCTTTAAACTCTATAAGATGCGTGTTGTAGATTATCTTCGTTTTGATTAAAACTGTTCTTTACTGAAAAAGGTATGTGTAACACAAACGGTGGTAAGAGAGGATGTTTTGATGAATAAACCAATATTAACAGTTAACAATGTTTCTAAACTATTGACAAAAGAAAAATTAGAAATTCCAATCTTAAAAGATATTACATTTAGTGTGAATGAGAGTGAATTTGTTTCGATTATGGGCCCTTCAGGCTGCGGGAAAAGTACCCTTCTATATTTGTTAGGGGGGTTAGACAATCCTACATCGGGTACGATTCATTTTAATAATGAAGATTTGCATGTATTAAAGGATAAACAAATTAGTAAATTGAGGAGAGTTGAAATAGGATTTATTTTTCAATTTTACAATTTAATTCCTAACTTGAGTGTTGAAGAGAATATTCTTTTGCCCGTGTTGATGGATGGAAAAAATGCAAAAGAATATAAGGATACATTGGATGAATTGCTTCATATTGTTGGTTTGGAAGATCGTCGAAGATATATGCCTAATGAGCTTTCTGGGGGGCAACAACAGCGCGTAGCTATTGCTAGAGCTCTGATTAATTCGCCAAAGTTATTATTAGCTGATGAACCAATTGGTAATTTGGATAGCCAATCGGGTACAGGCGTAATGGAACTTTTCAAACGAATAAATCAAGAAAAGAATATTTCTATTATTCAAGTAACTCATTCACAAGACGCGGCCTTATATGGTAACAGAGTCATTCGTTTATTAGATGGGGAAATTGAATCTGAACAATGGATTGAAAAGAATAACATCACTCATGAAAAAATTGGTGGATAATATGAATAGCTTTGCAGTTAACATCACAAAGCCTTTATCAGAAGAAGTGTATACGCTCTTTTTAGACACTTTAGACGAAGACATGCAGCAGAAAATTTTAAGATATAAGAGAAAAAATGATCGAGACTTAAAATTGAGCACACATGTCTTACTTAGGGTGATGTTACATAAATTGTATCGAATGAAATTTGAGGAGATGTATTATAAAACAAATAAATTTGGAAAACCCTTCTTACCTGGGTCATCTATTCATTTTAATCTTTCTCATTCTGGTAGTTGGGGTGTGTGCGTAATCGATCAAACGCCTATTGGGGTTGATATTGAAGAAATCCTACCTATAGACATTAATGGTATGAGTACGTTTTTTTCAAAGAAGGAGCAATTGCTCCTTCTTCAAACACCTAAAAGGGAAAAGATAGAATTGTTTTATCGATTGTGGACATTGAAAGAAAGCTATGTAAAAAAATTAGGACTAGGTTTATCTAAATCTATAGATTCGTTTACTTTTCACATGAGTTCGGGAGTGATTAAAGTTGAAGACAAACATCAACCTTTATATGATCAACCACATTTTTTTTATGAAGAACAAATAGAAAAGCCTTATAAGATGACAATTTGTGCACAGCATGAAAAGTTTCCAAAAGAAACTACTGTAATATCAGTCAATTATTTGTATCAATATCTTGTTAATTTAAAGTAGGTGTTAGATTGTGCGAAAAAAACATATTTTTATTATTTTGTTCATCATCGCAATACTGCTGCTTGTAACAAGGATTACGTATAAAATGGAGATGAATAACATGAGTAATTACCCAATACCAGGAGAGATGGTAGAAGTCAATCAACATAATATTCATGTTTATAAAACGGGTGAATCATCGAAAAGTAATTCCAGTATCATTTTGCTACCTGGAAGTGGAACTACTTCTCCTTATGCTGATTTCTATCCTCTATATAGTAAGTTAAAGAACCAATATGAAATTATTTTATATGAACGTCCTGGCTATGGCTGGAGCGATAAAACAGCTGACGATCGCAATATTGATACAATGGTAGATGAATTACGAGAAACGCTTCAAAGAGTAAATGAGGCTCCGCCTTATGTGCTAGTGGCCCATTCTATGGGGGCCTTAGAAACAATACGTTATGCACAGCGTTACCCACAAGAAATAAAAGCGCTTGTTTTTATTGATGGCATTAGTCCAACATACGCAAAGAACTTTAAATATACATTCACTAAAAAAATTAGTTGGAATACGGTAAAGAGTATCGGTGAAATAGGACTAATTAATGCAATATCTAAAACAGGAGTCCTAGATAAGGTTTTCATTGATATTGATAATTTACCAAAGGACTTACAAGATATAAAAAAATTCATGGCCATAAAAAATATGAACAATTCTACAATGGAGAACGAAATACAAGAAATGAGCTCTAATGGAGAAATAATATTACAAAATGGGACCCTAGGGGATATTCCATTACTTTTGTTTAGTGCAACAAATAATGGCTATAAAAATTGGTCACAAACACAAACAGAATTATTGGGATTATCTACAAATACGAAGCAAGTAGTCTATGAAAACACTAAGCACTACATTCATCATGAAAAAGCTGAACAAATGGCACAGGAAATTCAAATATTTTTAGAACAACTCGATTAAAAATTTTTCTTCAATTTAATTAAACTCTTAATTTTTATGTAAAGTTTTATTGTAAAATGTGTAACTCAAAATCGCTTTCTGTACGTGAAATAATTATAGAATCAAAATGCGTCTTCTAAAAATTCATATTAATAATATCTAGAGAAAACAGTTTGTAATCGCAAGCTGTTTTTTTATTGTGCGCGCCTAGCATGGACGTAATCTATAGGGTACCAGTCAGCTACAAAGACAGAAGTATTGTTAGCCAAGTGCAAGGCACCTTCTACTCGATTAAGGAAAATATAGATTTTTAAGTTGTGGATAATCAAGGGCAGAGTTTTGTCTAAGCTAAGATATTACATCCTCGAGGTCACTTCAATCTCTCGAGTGCTTTAACGCATTTGTTCTTTGTCTTTCAACTTTTGATGTATTAAAGATTCTTAATTCTTAGTAGTATGAGTACTGCTGTTCGAAAATTGATGAAATTTACATAAATGTAATACAGAATCTATTTTATATGTTCACCTATCAAATAAATATTTAATTTCTATATCGATTATTATCATACTGGAATAGGGCAAGGAATAGATTGTTGTAGTTAAAGTATTTTAGGGGCTCGAGTAGATAGAGAGTCTGATGATTCAATACTATTTTTAGGATATAAAAGTTTATCTCTGCCTAAGATAGATAATTCAAAGGGGTCTACTGTTGGGAATCTAACTTATTAACTAATAACAGCATTTTATCCTGAATTCAGTCAGTAAGAAGGAATTCGGGATAGGGTGGCTGCTGTGAGTTACTTAATAATTTCAAATGGAGGGGGAATCGAATGTCAGAATATCATCAACAATCATCAGCTGAAGTTATGAAAAATTTGAACGTGACAGATCAAGGATTGAGTGATTATGACGTTCAAAAGAGGCAGGAAGTATACGGCTATAATGTATTAGCGGAAGGAAAAAAAACAAGTGCATTTGCCGTTTTCTTTGGACAGTTTAAAGATTTATTAGTCATTATTTTAATCATTGCTGCTTTCGTTTCATTTCTATTAGGAGAAGTGGGAAGCACCGTTGTAATTATGGTTGTCGTTATATTAAACGCTATCCTAGGTACCGTTCAGCATGTCAAGGCAGAACAGTCTTTGGATAATTTAAAAGCCTTAACCTCCCCAATTGCCAAAGTAATGCGAAATAATCAGCTAATAGAGATTGCTTCAGAAGATCTAGTCGTTGGAGATCTTCTTTATTTGGAGGCTGGCGATTATATTAATGCAGATGGGAGATTATTAGAAAGTCATAATTTGCATATCAATGAAAGCTCGCTGACAGGTGAATCAATCGCTGTAGGGAAAAGTGTTGATGCCATTAAGGAAAGCAATGTAACAGTTGCTGATAAAAAGAACATGGTATACTCTGGAAGCTATGTGACAACTGGTCGTGGTATTGTCATGGTTACAGCTATCGGTATGCAGACTGAAATCGGCAAAATTGCAAATTTACTAGATACTGCCAAAGAGAAGAAAACACCGTTACAAGTAAGTTTAGATCATTTCGGAGAAAAATTAGCTTTAGGGATTACGTTAATCTGTCTAGCTATTTTCGTGATTGACCTTGTTAGAGGACGTGCGCTTGTAGAATCGTTTATGTTTGCTGTTTCACTTGCTGTGGCAGCAATTCCAGAAGCGTTAAGCTCGATTGTTACTATTGTGCTAGCTTTTGGTACACAGAAAATGGCAAAGGAAAATGCCATTATTCGAAAGCTTTATGCTGTTGAAAGTCTTGGCAGTGTATCTGTCATTTGTTCAGATAAAACAGGAACTTTAACTGAAAATAAAATGGTTGTTCAAGAGGTTTATGTGGATGAAAAAGTGATTCCACATGATCAGCTATATACTGAAAATGTAGTTGAGAAAGATCTTATGTTAAAGGCAATATTATGTAGTGATGCAGTGGAAAGGGACGGTAAGGAAATCGGTGATCCTACTGAGGTTGCACTCGTAAAATTAGGGAAACGATATGATTTTGACGAACTATTAGTAAGAGATTATTATCCAAGAGTGGCTGAAATCCCTTTTGATTCAGATAGAAAGCTCATGAGTACTGTGAATACTATCAATCAGCAATCTATTATGATTACAAAAGGAGCATTAGATGTCCTTCTTCCTAAAATTGTGAAAATTGAAACTTCAAAAGGCATATTTAATATTACAAAACAACAACGCCAAAAAATTGAAGCAGTAAATCGTGATTTTTCTATGAAGGGGTTAAGGGTACTAGCAGTTGCCTACAAAGAGGTAAAGGGACATCGAGCAATCGATGTAAGAGCCGAAAAAGATTTAATCTTTGTTGGTTTAATCGCGATGATGGATCCTCCAAGAAAAGAATCTGAAGGTGCGGTTAAAAAATGTATAAAAGCTGGTATCAAGCCGGTGATGATTACAGGTGATCATAAAATTACGGCAACGGCTATTGCCAATCAAATCGGGATTTTAAATGATCCCTCTGAAGCGATTGAAGGGCATGAAATTGAAGGCTTAACAGATCAGCAGCTTCAAGAAAAGGTTAACGATTTTTCTGTTTATGCCCGAGTAACACCGGCTCAAAAAATTCGTATCGTGAAAGCGTGGCAAGAAAAAGGGCATGTCGTCGCCATGACAGGAGATGGTGTTAATGATGGTCCTGCGCTAAAACAATCCGACATTGGTGTGGCAATGGGAGTTACCGGCACAGAAGTCGCGAAGGATGCCTCTTCTATGATACTAACGGATGATAATTTTTCAACGATTATAAAGGCTATTGCAAACGGTAGAAGTATTTATACGAATATCAAAAACGCTATTTTGTTCTTATTATCGGGAAATGCGGGTGCCATTTTTGTTGTTTTATATGCAACAATATTAGGTTTGCCAGTTCCTTTTGCACCTGTGCATCTATTATTTATTAACTTACTAACGGATAGTTTACCGGCGATTGCAATTGGTTTAGAGCCGAATAATAAAAAAACAATGAAGGACAGGCCTCGAAATATTCATGCACCACTATTAAATAAAGCATTTACTACTCAAGTGGTGCTCGAAGGAATATTAATTGCCATTTCGACAACGATTGCCTTTGAAATCGGATTGTCAACGGGTGATACTTTAACGGCGAGCACGATGGCATTTACAACATTATGCTTGTCTCGATTAGTGCATGGCTTCAATTCCAGAGCTAAAGAATCTATCTTCGCCATTGGACTATTTTCGAATAAATATACTTGGCTTGCATTCTTAATCGGTTTTTTAAGTTTACACGCAGTATTGTTTATTCCAATGCTCACAGGTGTGTTTGAAGTTGCTACATTAAGTACCGCACAATTAGGCTTTATTTATAGCTTGTCTGTACTACCGTTCATCGTGAATCAGTGGTACAAGCTGTTGTTCGTGAGAAGTCGATAATGAGTAATAAATATTGAAGCTCTCGTTTTGTTGAAACGAGAGCTTTTTAGTGTTAAATTCAGAATTTTTGTGAATGAGGCGCTTAAAAACTATTGTGAAATGAAATGAAGATATCTTACTTAAATAAGGTATAGACTTGGGCAAAATGAGGGGTTAATTTCCGTTCCGACTGGACGCTTTCCTGGGGGCGTCCGATGAGCCGCTTTTATTGGTGCCGCTACGTTAGCACTACGCTTTCGCACAGAAAACATCCGCTGCGCTGTAGGGTCTCGGGTCAACACGATGTTGATCACGAAGGCGTTATCACAGGACGTGATGGTTTTAGCCTTCGTTCCTCTATTGCTGATCCCCGAGGAGTCGTCCAGTCTCCACTCCAATCACCCAATTCACATAACATGTATCTTCTGACATGGCCCCCTACTTTATAGTGATAAAATGAAACTTTAACAATAGAGTTTTGTCTGTGCGAAAACGAAATGTCAGCGGCAACATAAGCGGGCGAGCAATTCGACGCTCGTCCACGGGGAAGCGAGTAACATAAAACAGGAACCTCCCTCATTTAAAGAGAAACATTAAATTGTTGTAGGAGCTAGTAGCCAGCCTTTGTCGTTACTGAGCCGTATTAGCTTAGCGCCAAGTATCGCATACCTCATATGAAGCTCTCCGTATTTTGCTGTATGGTTCTTCTTCACAGACATTTCTAAAGCCTGACTGACTGAAATAACTGAAGAAGCTATATTCATCGATAAAATGGTGCTGATTTCTGTATCATTAATAGCTTTTTTCCCTCGTATATTTTTCATTTTCAATTTTCCATAGTCGATCGATGTAGTAGGGGCAAGTACTCCATTTTCCTTTAATAACGCTGTTAGTTGTTTATTTTCCACTTTTAAACATTGCACAAAATCCACAATAATAGCCTTCAGTTTTTTATCAACAGCGTGCTTGAAGAATGCATGATTTGAAGCTATATAGCCATTATTAACGCCAATCTGCTTCCAAATATTAAAAATCTCCTTATAGCGTAATGATGTTAAATTTCCATTTGCCAATTCCATAATTACACATCCTAACTCATGTTCTCGTTCATTTATTTGAGAGTAGGATGTGTTTTTAAATGAAATTTTAATCGTTTTTTACAATAAAAGGGGGGATTATAACGTAGAGTTGATTTCTGTTTCGACTGGGCGCTTTGTCGCTGACGCTTCGCTTTCGCACAATGGCATGGATTTTTTTTTTAATCAAAATTATAATATTGTTTTGGCTCTAGCTTATTTATTCAAACTAATGATGAGGAGTTGTTGATTTTTCACGGAGAGTGGCGACTCCTGCGGGATGAGCTTGAGCTGAAAGCGCCAACTCGGAGTGAAAATCAACCTTTATTGATTGCTACATATTATTTGTAGAAAGGCTGAAAGGTTTTATTCCTTTAATTTCTTGCTTTTATAGCTATTAATAGTTGTTTTTAATGCAGCAAAGTTTCCGATAGCTGCATAACCATAAAAAAAGCCCATAAATATTCCAGCAATAAGATTATGTCTATGGCTAATGAAGATAGAAATAATCAAGCCAATAACAAGGGCGATTGCAGGAACATATTTAGGCTGAACACGCATAAATACCTTAATTAGCTGTGTAATAAGTAACACTGCTGGAACGGCTATTACAGCATCCCAAAAATTTGTATGGATCACTGGAAATAATTCCATCTTCTACACCTCTTTTAGTAATAACGAAGCTATGACTTAAAATATAGATTTTCCTTTTTATTTAATTTTATGCAATGAAAGGTGTAGAGCTTATGATGTCGAGTCATACTATTAATTAATAATATGAACCATAAGGATTTGAGCCATAAGGATTCATATAAGGATTCATATTTGGATAGCGATATGGCGGATATGGGTTCAAAGGCATATATTTATTTTTATGTTTATGATGAGGATCTTTTTTTTCCTGCTTTTGATCTTTTTGATTTTCAGTGGTTGATTTTACACGGTTACAATCTTTAGGTGGACCGATATATGTTGATGGTACAACAGGCGCAATTGTTTTCTTCCACTGAGTTTCATCTAAACAGCATGCGTGAGCCATGACATTGGAAGGTGTAAATTTCAATATATCTGAACCTAAAATTACATCAGGAGTTGGAGCATTAAAAATAGCCAGTAAATGCGTGTCATTCACAGTAGCTATTTCATAATGCCACCATCCTTGCGGTACATTGGCGACTTGGCCAGGCTCGATCGGATAGTTTTTAATCTCTTTTGTAAAGGGATTTAATATAGAAACAATGGCAGCACCGGAAATACAATAAACAAGTTCTGCTGCATTTTGATGATAGTGAGGCTCTATCATCTTATTCTTACTTAGAAAAATATCAAGCAAAGATGTATTTTCTAACGTATTTAATTGTTCTACACCTAGAATGTTTATAAAATTCCGATCATCTCTTTTAAAAAGAGTGTTGTCATTGACATCAGAGGTGAACTGTGTTGACGGTGAAGTATAGTCAATATTTGAGCTAATACTTACATCCTTTCTCTAGTTAATTTTCAATACATGTCTTAAGCACAGAATATGTACAAAGCTATTTTAGGCTTACGCAAACGCCCATTATCTGCTTTCTTACAAAAAACATGTTGACCAAAGTTTTCGAAAGTGGGCTCCGGTTGATGAAAGAACCACTTTAGGCGTAGCCTCATTAAAAACTGGGAAGAAATGAGTGGGCTTTCAATAAAGAACTCTATAACTTTATGTTAGCGTTTTACATCCTTGAATTGGGTTTTTTTGAAAAACAATGAAACTCATTGTAATAAATTCTCGTCTAATAATTGAATTAGAATTAGTTTAAGTACAATTCTACACAAGGTAAATTCAATCATGACAATCATAAGTATTAAAAAATCACCTCAGAAATACTAAAGAGAGGATTTTAATTAAACTTTATTACAAATTATCAAACTTAATTATAATCGATGAATCTTTTTTACAAAGCTACAATAAGAAACAATGACAGGTATAAAGCCTGTTTTTTCTTAAAAAGTCACTTGTTTGTAGTGAGTGACTTAGTTAAAAGTGCTTTTATCTCGGATGTTTTTAAGTTCAAATTTTCTTAGTATATGATATTGCCTATACTTATTAACTAACACTACCGATTAAAGTAAGAAGATATGTGTTTAAAGTTTGAAGTCGGTAATTTAGTGACTTTTTAGATAATACTAAATATAAATGCTTTTACGTAAGCGGTAATAGGGGTGTTCCCTACTATTTCGAAAAAAACCGTTAGTTGTAGTAACAACGTTAGTGTTTAGTAGATTCGTTTTAGGATTAAATTTGATTAAACCGGTAGTAGCAGCACTTTATTAAACAATTACAATATTGATTTTTTAAGGGCAACTACAGATGGTGATAATTTTTTGTTGCGAATTAACTCATTCTTTGTCTCTTGTTCGCTAAATTAGTAAGTGACAGATAAATAAAAATATTTGTTTTTTTAAAACTATTTTCTTATAATAGATTAGCTGTTACCTCAACGATCTCATTTAACTGTCGAACCCATTTTTTTCTAAAATAGTTAAGTTTCGAAAGATAATTCCGAATGTAGGGAAAGGAGAGATTGGAATGAAGCTATCATCTGTTGAACAAGAAAAATTATTCCTCCATGTGGCAGGAGAACTTGCGCAAAAAAGAAAAGCTCGTGGACTAAAGTTGAATTATCCAGAAGCTGTAGCCCTCATTAGTAGTTTTATTATGGAAGGTGCCAGGGATGGCAAAACAGTTGCACAATTAATGAGTGAAGCGAAGCAAGTGCTCACAGTAGATGATGTTATGGAGGGCGTAGGTGATATGATTTCAGATGTACAAGTTGAATGTACATTCCCAGATGGAACGAAGCTGGTAACTGTACACCGCCCAATTCAGTAAAGGAGGATTTGTCTATGATTCCTGGAGAAATTCGCCCAGCTAAAGGCGAAATCGAAATGAATGTAGGACGAGCTACTAAGACGATAGTCGTTGCTAATACTGGTGATCGTCCGATACAAGTTGGTTCGCATTTTCATTTTATTGAAGTGAATAGATTTTTAGAGTTTAATCGGCAAGAGGCAATCGGAATGCATCTAAATATTCCTTCAGGTACAGCAGTTCGCTTTGAACCAGGAGAAGAGAAAGAAGTTGAGCTTGTCGAGTTTGGTGGTAAAAGTCATGTGTTTGGTTTGGACAAACTAACAGAAGGCTCTACACATCATAAGGACGAAATTTTAGACAAGGCAATTGAAGGTGGTTTTAAAGGAGCTGAGGAAAAATGAGGGTGACACATGATGCGTATGCAAAAATGTTTGGACCGACAGTTGGAGATAAAGTTCGATTAGCGGATACCGATCTATGGGTTGAAATAGAGAAGGATTATACAAGCTATGGGGATGAGGGTGTATTTGGTGGCGGAAAATCGCTACGTGTCTCTATGGGGCAAAATGGTAAGAATACACGAAATGAGGGTGTGCTCGACACGGTTATTACCAGTGTAGTCATTATTGATTATACAGGTATTGTAAAGGCTGATATTGGTATTAAAGATGGCCGAATTATTGGTATTGGAAAAGCCGGAAATCCGAACAGTATGGACGGTGTCGGTCAGGATATGATCATCGGTGTTGGAACAGAGGTATATGCTGGGGAAGGTTTAATTGCAACGGCTGGGGCGATCGACACACATATTCACTTCATCAGCCCAGATCAGGTAGAAACAGCATTACTAGCAGGTACGACTACCTTTATCGGGGGTGGTACAGGTCCAGCTGCTGGCTCAAAAGCGACAAGTTTAACTCCCGGTGAATGGCATTTACATAGAATGCTTCAAGCAGTTGAAGGATTCCCAATCAATGTTGGATTACTAGGAAAGGGTAGTGCATCTGATCCAGAACCGATTATTGAGCAGGTTCGAGCTGGTGCAATCGGCATGAAAATTCATGAGGACTGGGGCGCAACACCTACAGCGCTAAATCAAAGCTTATCCGTTGCAGACGAGTATGATATTCAAGTGGCACTTCACTCCGACACGTTGAATGAGGCTGGGTTTGTGGAAGATACGATCAATGCTATTGATGGACGTGTTATTCATATTTTCCATACGGAAGGTGCGGGTGGGGGACATGCTCCTGACCAATTAGTCATGGCTTCCTTACCTAATATTTTGCCAGCATCTACGAATCCCACGAAACCATTTACAATCAATACGATTGATGAGCATTTAGATATGCTAATGGTGTGTCATCATCTTAAACACGATGTCCCAGAGGATGTGGCATTTGCTGATTCACGTATTCGTCCAGAAACAATTGCTGCAGAGGATATTATGCAGGATTTAGGGATTTTAAGTATTATGTCATCCGATTCCCAAGCAATGGGGCGTGTCGGTGAAGTGACAATAAGAACGTTCCAAACGGCAGACAAAATGAAAAAACAACGTGGCTCCCTGCCACAGGATGAAGGCAAGGATCATGATAATTATCGCGTGAAGCGCTATATGGCGAAGCTTAATATTAATCCAGCGATCGCTCATGGAATTAGTCATGAGGTAGGTTCACTGGAAGAAGGAAAGTTAGCAGATATTGTCCTCTGGGACCCAGCTTTCTTTGGCGTAAAGGCGGAGATGGTCATTAAAGCAGGTATTGCCGTTTATGGTATTACAGGTGATCCTAATGCATCGATCCCTACACCACAGCCTATGAAAGGGCGACATATGTTTGGCTACTATGGACAAGGGCCAAAAAATTGCGGAATGACATTTTTACCAAAGATTGCTGTAGAAGAAGGATTACCAGAAGTATTAGGGTTAAATCGAATGATTGGTACGGTAAAAAATTGTCGGAATATTGGTAAAGCTGATATGAAGCTTAACAACGCTACCCCAAATATTGATGTTAATCCAGAAACGTACGAAGTGAAAATCGATGGTGAGCTAGCAATTTGTGAGCCAGTAGATGTACTACCAATGTCCCAACGGTATTTCTTATTCTAATTGTAATAAAAAGATTTAATTATAAGAAAAATGAAGTTTCTATATGAGATTTATAGAGGAACAGCCATTTAATTCCATTAAAATATGAGGTGCCTATACTATGTTAATAGAAAAAATTATCGGTAATATTGCCAACGAGGAAGAACATACTCACAAATCCACAGAATGGATTGAGCTTGAATGGGAAGAGTTAAGCAAACGTATTATTCGCACAGAAACGGATAAGGGAACTGACATTGCTTTACGTATTGATGGAGAAGAACCTTTACTATATGGAGATTTATTATTTGAAGATGACAACCGTCGTATTGCTATTCGCACAAAATTAGAGCCTGTGATTGTTATTACACCAAAAGATATGGTTGAAATGGGGAAATCTTCATTTGAATTAGGGAATCGTCATACACCTTGCTTGATTGAAAATAATGAAATCATCGTACGTGCAGATCATACGATCAATCCATTATTAGATGAAATAGGAGTAAACTATGAAACGACAGAGCGACGTTTTAAACAACCGTTCAAATACCGTGGACACTCTCACTGATTTATCCATATTGCATTTATTACAAATTCATGATTCCGCATTTCCGATTGGGTCCTATACGCATTCATACGGAATGGAGACCTATATTCAAAGGGATTTAATTCGCACAAAGGAACAGTTAATTCAGTTTTGCAAAGCGTACTTAATGCAAAACTTAGTATATGGTGATGCCATTATCATTCAGGAGTCGTTTCATGCAGCAGTAAGCAAAGACGAAGCGCGTTTAAAGAAGCTTGATGAGCTTTGCGGGGCTATGAAACTTGCGAAGGAATCGAGAGATGCTAGTGTCAATGTCGGAAAGCAATTTGTTCGAACAGTAGCACCTCTTGTAGAGCACCCTTTTATAGAGCAATGGAAGGAAAAAATAGAGCGTGAAGAAGTGAAGGGACATTATGCAGTTCTTTATGGTATTTATTGTGAGGCATTTGGTATCGATGTCTATCATGCTATCTTGACTTTTATGTATGCATCCATAAGTGGCTTAGTGCAAAATGCGGTACGTTCTGTTCCATTTGGACAAAACACAGGGGTACAAGCATTACACGAACTACTTGCTTATGTAGAGCGAGCAGCCAAAAAGGTGATAGATTTAACCATTGATGATTTAGCCAATAACGCATTAGGGATTGAGCTTGCATCTATGAAGCATGAATTTTTATTTTCAAGATTATTTATTTCGTAGAAAGAGAGTGAAGATTGATGAAACCAATAAAAATCGGAGTCGGTGGGCCAGTTGGTTCAGGAAAAACAGCGCTGATAGACCAATTAACACGCGCTATGCATGAGCAATACAATGTGGCGGTTATTACTAATGATATTTATACACGAGAAGATGCCCAATACCTGATTACGAATGGTGTTTTAAATGAGGAGCGTATCGTTGGCGTAGAAACGGGTGGATGCCCACATACAGCTATTCGTGAAGATGCGTCGATGAACTTTGCGGCCATTGATGACTTGAATAGACGCTTTCCCGATTTAGATATTATTTTCATTGAAAGTGGTGGGGATAACTTATCGGCTACATTTAGTCCTGAGCTTGTTCATGGTTATATTTATGTTATTGACGTAGCAGAAGGCCAGGATATTCCACGAAAAGGTGGCCCAGCTTTAACACGTTCAGATTTGTTGTTAATAAATAAAACATCGCTTGCTCCACATGTTGGTGTTGATTTAGAGCTGATGGATCAAGATGTGAAAAATATGAGAGGTGGGCGTCCATATATTTTTGCTGATGTTCGCTCTCAAACGAATGTGAATCAGGTTGTCGCATGGATTCAGCATCATATGTTACTAGAAGGGGCAGAAGCAGTTGACGGCAATGTCTAGTCAGGGAAAAGTAAATCACTTTGGCAAGCTAGAGATGGCATTTGAGCTTAGAAGAGGATACACAAGACTTGTTCATGTGTACCAGCAGCCCCCATTGAAGGCAAGTCGAGAATTATATGAAGGAAATAATCCAACAGCTACTGTTTTTATTATGGAATCCTCAGGTGGTATGGTGGCAGGTGACCGAAATGAAATCAACGTTAAACTTGCTGCTGATAGTCAAGTGCGCTTGAAACAACAATCAGCATTAAAGATATATCCGTCCCATACAGGAGAACGATGCACACAGTCAATTTCGGTTGAATTGGAGGAGCAGGCTCGCTTAGAATGGATGCCTGAGGTAACCATTCCATTTGAGAGGGCGAAATTTCAGGTGGATACAACGATTCGCATGAAGGAAAGCGCGACACTAATTTGGGGAGAAATCATTGCACCAGGAAGGGAAATGCGCGGAGAAATCTTTGATTATCAGGCATTTCGCTCAATATATCAGCTATATGTGGAGGATGCATTAATAGCATTTGATACATTACTATTCAAGCCACAAGAAATGGATTTATCATCCATGGGCTTGCTTGAAAAAGCGCTATACATCGGATCATTATGGATTGTTTCACCACAGGTTAAAAACCTTAACATAAGAGACTTACAGGATATGATACTACAGGAGAGCTCACTAGAAGCAAGCGTAACGCGGCTTACGGATCATACGATTCATTGTAGATGGCTTTCTAAAGAGCAACGCATTCTACATAAAGAAATCAATCGAATGTTTGTACATGTTGCCTCGCTAATTTAAAGCGCTTGTTTGTTTAAAGGAGAAAGTGAATTGAATTGAAAAAGTTTTTAGTAAGTTTGCTAGGAACAGCACTGATGCTAGGTCTTATGGGGTGTAGCAAATTGTCTAGTGAAGGTGCAAAACAGCAACAATCTGCTGAGGCGACATCACATGCGAATGAACTTATATATGCTTCAGAATCTGAATTTGCAAACTTAAACCCTATTTTAGAGGAAACAAATTTAGATGCTTTATTATTTCGTGGATTAATGCGTTTTGATGAGCACAATAATCCGGTGAATGACATTGCAGAAAATGTTCAAATATCGGATGACCTGTTGATATATACGATTACTATAAAAAATGATGTCAAATTCCACGATGGGCAGGTTTTAACAGTTGATGATGTCATTTTTACAATCGATAGTATTTTAGACGATCAAAATGCCTCGTTTTTAAAGTCTGATTTTATTCATGTAAAAGCAATGGGAAAAGTGAGTAACTCGACTATGAAACTCATTTTAGATGAACCTTTTACGCCAATGCTCGATAAGCTGACAGTACCGATTTTGCCGAAGCATGCGTTTGAGGGGCAGGACATGCGAACAACTACGTTTAACCAAGAGCCTATTGGTGCTGGTCCATATATGTTTGCTAAATGGGATCGTGGCACGAGCTTAACACTGAAAGCATTCCCAACATTTTTTGGTACAAAAGCTTCTATTGAAAAAGTCATCTTTAAGTTTATTCCAGACAGCAATGTTCGTGCATTACAGTTAAAGTCTGGGGAGGTTGATATTGCGTTACTTGACCCTAATCAAGTGGATGAACTTTCTAAAGTAGAGCATTTAAAAATGTACGAGGTTGAATCAGCGGATTATCGTGGCATTTTATTTAATATGAAATTTAATCTTTGGCAGGACGTGAATGTACGTAAAGCAATGAGCTTTGCGGTAGATCGTGGAGGAATTGTAAAAGGCATCTTACATGGCTTTGGTACAGAAGCATATTCGCCACTACAGAAACACGCTTATGTCAACGACAGCATTGAGCGCTATGAATACGATTTAGATAAAGCCAAGCAGTTACTTGAGCAATCCGGCTGGAAGCTAAAGGATGATGGCTTCCGCTATAAAGATGGCAAAAAACTTGGTTTTACCATTACTGCCCCTGCTACAGATACAGTACGTGTAAATATGGCAAACTATGTAGCCGAGGGTTATAAAGTGATTGGCGCAGATGTGGAAGTGGCCGCCTTAGATTGGAGTAATATTGTCATTGAAGATACAGAAGCGTTTATGGTTGGCTGGGGAAGTCCTTATGATGCAGACCACCATACCTATAGCCTATTCCATTCAAGTGAGTCTAGCTTAACAAGTGCTGGCTACAATTACGGAAGCTATGCTAACGCAAAGGTCGATGCGTTGTTAGGGGAAGGGCGTTCAACGGTTAATCCTAACAAACGTAAGGAAGTTTATAGGGCATTACAAAAAGTGCTAGCAGAGGATCCACCGTTTGCTTATTTTGCTTATGTAGACGCGGTTTATGGCATTAATAAAAATATTAGTGGTGTAAAAGAACGTATTTTGGGTCACCACGGAGCGGGCTTCTTATGGAATGTTGAGGAGTGGAAATGGAATGATCGCTAAGTGGCTTGGGAAGCGATTGATAATGGGGACACTTGTCCTCATTATCGTGAGCTTCCTCTCTTTTTTTATACTACAAGCCGCTCCTGGCAATCCAGCAACGGCTTATTATGGAGGCAATGCACAAACATTAACTGCAGCCGAGCAAGAGCGCATCGAAAAAGCTTTTGGCTTAGATAAACCCATCATCTATCAATACGGAACATGGCTTCATGAAGCCGTTCAAGGCAATTTAGGATATTCCGCAAAAGAAGGAAGACCGGTTTTAACGATTTTACTAGAGCGATTACCTAACACCCTACAGCTAGTGGGTATCACCTTGTTTATTGTAGCGCTTACCTCTATTTGGTTAGGACTTTATGCAGGCTTAAACGAGGGTACACTATTAGATCGTGGATTATCCATTTTTAGTGTGGCTAGCTCAGCTGTGCCACCATTTTGGATAGGCATTGTATTAATCATTGTATTTTCCGTACAGCTTGGCTGGCTCCCGTCATCAGGAATGAACGATATACGTGGTGATGGAGGATTAATAGATAGAATGCGCCATCTCGTCTTGCCTGTGATTGTACTTGTTGTTTCACATACAGGGATATTCGCACGCTTTTTACAGGATTGTGTGAAGGTTGAAAACTCAAGTTATTATGTACAGGTTGCTCGTGCAAATGGTGTGGCACATCGAGAAATACGTAGTGCTATTTTACGGAATTCCATTATTCCATATCTCAATTACGTAGGGGTTACGATTCCATCATTCTTTGGTGGCTCCATTGTTGTAGAATCATTATTTGGTTGGTCAGGCTTAGGGCAGCTTCTAGTGAAATCGGTAATGGTTAAAGACTTTCCGGTTTTAATGGGAGGCATTCTTATTATTGGGGTGGTCGTTATCTTGTGCCTATTTATAATCGATATCATCATGATTGTTTTAAATCCTAAGCTAAAAAGAGGTGCTTGGCAATGAGAAAACAACGGAAAATATCAATCTTTTGGCTTGTGATACTGTGCATTATTTTCACTGTCACTATTTTTTCTTCATTCCTTGCGCCCTATGAGCCAAATGCAATGAATATGAATCATACTTACGAAGCCCCTACTCCGACACATATACTTGGAACAGATCAGCTAGGCAGAGATGTACTTTCACGTTTACTTGTTGGTGGACAGGTAACACTTTTAATTGCGATTGTTTCAGTAGTGATTTCCAGCTTAATTGGCATATTATATGGTGGTATAAGCGGTTATTTTGGCGGTGCTGTAGATGCAGTCATGATGCGAATTCTTGAAGCTTTGTTAACGATTCCTTCGTTAGTTATCGTTCTTGCCTTCCAAGCGATATTGCAAGGTAATGTCTGGAGTATGGCGCTCATAATGGGGGCAACAGGGTGGTTTGTTACGGCACGTATTGTGCGCTCTGAATTTATTCGTCTGAAGGAATCAGAGTTTGTACAGATGGCAATCATGTTCCGCACACCCATATGGAAGATTTTTGTTGGGCATTTATTGCGTAATATCTACCCAGCAATTTTTATCGTGATATTGTTTAATTTTGCTGGGGCCATTTTTACAGAAGTTTCACTGAGCTTTTTAGGAATTGGCGTACCACCCGCAACACCTTCTTGGGGAACCATGTTGAATTCTGCTCAAAATAATTTACTGATTGGTGCATGGTGGATAGGGCTTTTCCCAGGCATTTTAATATTTGTGACGATTTTATGCGTACAAATGATTGGTGGAGCTTTCAAGCAAGGAGGAGAGCGTTCACATGCTTAAACTAAAAAACGTTTCTGTTAGCATAAATAATAAGAATTTAATCCAACATATTTCCTTCACTGCCCCAGAACATAAAATTACAGCTGTTATTGGTGAAAGTGGCAGCGGTAAAAGTACTACAATATCAGCAATTCTAGGTATATTACCTGCTCAGGCGGACATTCAAGGAGAGATATTTTGGCAAGACAGCAATGTCCTAGCAATGTCGTCAAAGGAAAGGTCGACGGTAGGGAAAACGAATTTCTTCACAATTTTTCAGGACGCAGCAAACAGCTTTTCACCAACGACAAAAATGAGGAAGCAATTATATATGTTTAGCGGACAACGCTTAGGTCATAAGGAAGAGCTGTTTCTCTCAAAGATGTCCTTGATTTTTAAGGACCTAGATTTAAGCGAAGATATTTTACAACGCTACCCCTTTGAACTTTCAGGAGGCATGCTTCAAAGGTGTATGCTAGCTTGTGCGTTTTACAATGAGCCTGCATTACTAATAGCTGATGAACCAACATCGGCGCTAGATATGCTTCATCAACAAGAGTTTATTAAACTATTGAAAAACCTCAATAACCGACTTGGAACGACGATATTATTGATTACGCATGATTTAGAAATGGCCGTTTCGACTGCCCATTCCATTGTGGTAATGAAAAGCGGCGAGGTTGTTGAAACTGGACAAGCGTCGGAAATTTTTGAGGCGCCAAAACATCCGTATACAAAGCGACTTGTCGCGAATCATTTTTAGAAGGAGTGGTTTTGTTGCTTCACGTTGAAAATATTAGTAAAAGCTACACAGGGCAGCAAGTACTACACCATATAAATATAAACGTTGGACATGGAGAAATGGTTGGGCTTGTTGGTGAAAGTGGCAGTGGAAAAAGTACGTTGGCTAAAATCATCATGCAGCTTGAGCAGGCAGAGCAAGCCCGAATTCGCTTTCTTGGAACCTATATTACAAAGAAAAATCGTCTATCTTTATATGAAAACTGCCAAATCATCTTTCAAAACGCGACTGCCGCTTTCAATCCAGTTTGGACGGTCAGAGAAATTTTAACGGAGCCATTACAGCAACAAAAGTCAGATTGTTATTGGCAAACAATGCTCGAAAAGGTCAAGCTATCAACGAATATATTAGATTCCTTTCCACATGAACTAAGTGGTGGTGAAAGGCAGAGGGTAAATTTATTAAGAGCCATTCTAATTCAGCCCAAATTGTTAATATGTGATGAAATCGTTTCAAGCTTAGACCGTTTGATTCAACGTGAGATTATTGATTTATTAATTTCATTGAATAAAGAGCACAGCATGGCTATTTTATTTATCTCACATGATTTAAAGGCTGTTTCATATTTATGTCAACGCATTTATGTGATGAAATCTGGCGAGATTGTTGATGAGTGTTGTAAAGGGAGAGATGGCTTTACATTCACGGATAGCTATGCGCAAAAACTGTTTCAGGCAATGAAAAATTGAATTTTTACAATCGATAAAAGAAAGTCTGTGAAGGGGATGGAATAGCATCTACTTTTCAGACTTTCTTTATATGTATCCTACGCCTAAATTATATTTTAAATCAATTGATTAGTATTTTGAAAATTCGAATATTTAAAAGAAGGCTGCTAGGACAATAACCTTGGCAAACAGGAAGATTGACTATTTCTTATTTCTATCAGCCTATCTATATTTCCTATACATATCCAAGATCTGTGCAGTGAATAAAATGGAATTTCACGTCTGAAGGTAGCCGTTTTGTAGATAATTCCATCATACTGAAAAATATCAGCATTAGTATTTAATGTTAAAACTTCTTCGGCAACAATATTATCAATTGATATTGTTGTAGGTTCACCCTTGAATATTGCATCCTGTAATCATAAATAAAGCTAATGCAATCAAACCATTGAATAACCTTTTTACTTTCAATCCACTCACCTTTTTATCAAAAGTTACATTGTGATTTTTTATTTCCAAAAATTTAATATTGCTAAAAAGCAAACGTTTGTTCTAATATGTATACAAACAAGTGTTCTTGCGTATGATAGGTAAAGAGGAAAATCATTGTGCCAATAAAAAAATATCATAATACACAGCTATTATTTGGAGTAGGAGGTATTTCTGTTCAAATTGGATATAAAAGGTTTAAAAGTCCGGATGCCATTCAATTTGTGGAAGTTGAATCGTTAGCGGGAGGCGTATCCGCAGAAATTGAAACTAATAAAAAGATGAAAAAATTGATGAAGATTCAGTTACATTTATTTTTAATCATATCGAAAGTCTATATAAAGTGATTAGCCAACACTTAATAAAATTTTAAGAGATAGTGGGAGGAACTAAGGTGAGAGAGCAACTGATTAAAGCTATGCAACGCAATCAATTAGTGAACATTATGTACGTAGCAAAAGATGGATCCATAACAAAAAGGCGTGTAAAAGTCATTAAAGTTGTTGGTGATTCATTTCAAGCATTTTGTTTTACAAGATATGCAAAACGTACTTTTTTGATCAGTAACGTTCTAGCCGTTATTCCTTTTGTTAGTAGGGGACGTGAAGTTGTATGAATTATGAGAGTATGCCCAATAGACCTATTATGTGTATCGATATGAAATGCTTTTACGCGAGTATCGTAGCGATGTTACATGGGCTAGATGTTTTAAAAAATCCAGTTGCAGTAGTAGCAAATTTTGACCAGCCAGGTAGCGTAGTGCTTGCTGCATCTCCCTTAATAAAAGAAAAATTTAGTATCAAAACTGGTAGTCGCCGTTATGAAATACCTAAACATCCTGACATTAGATTGTTTGAGCCTAAAATGAGTTTCTTTATTCAAATGTCGATGACTATTACAAAATTAATTTCTAATTACGTCCCGGTTGATGCTATACATGTGTATAGTGTAGACGAAAGTTTTGTTGATTTAACCGGCACGGAAAAGCTTTGGGGTTCACCAGAAGAAACGGCTAAGGAAATACAAAAGGCTATTCTTGACCAATTTAATATACCTAGTGCAGTAGGTATGGGACCAAATATGTTAATAGCCAAATTAGCTTTAGACCTTGAAGCAAAGAAAACAGGCTTTGTTAAATGGACTTATGAGGATATCCCAAAGAAATTATGGCCTGTACGACCTCTATCGGAAATGTGGGGCATAGGAAAACGAATGGAAGCAAATCTAAATGCTATGGGAATACAAACAGTTGGTGGTTTGGCTAATACAGATCTAAAAGAATTAGAAAAGCGCTTTGGTGTAATGGGCAATCAACTCTATTACCATGCATGGGGAATAGATCTATCCAAATTAGGGGAGCCGTTAATAACAAACGGAGCTTTAAGTTTTGGGAAGGGACAAATGCTGATGAGGGATTACCATACACGAAAAGAAATCTCTGTAGTGCTCCTTGAAATGTGTGAGGATGTAATGAAGCGAACGCGGGATGCAGGTTATGTGGGCCGTACAATTAGTATTGGTCTTTCTTATAGTCGAAACGCCATGACCAAAGGGTTCCATCGGTCTAAAACAATTGCAGTGCCGACAAGTGAAACTCTTGTGATGTATAAAACTTGTCTTGAATTACTGGATGAACACTTTGCAGGGGAGCCAGCTCGTCAATTATCTGTCCGAATAACGAACCTCGAAAGAGAGCATAGTATCCAATTAGATTTATTTGACGAACGCAAACCACAGCGTCAAATTATAGGACCTACTATGGATGCCATACGCAATCGGTTTGGAGCAACATCAATATTAAGAGCAGTTTCTTTCACAAAAGCTGGTACAGCTATTAATCGAGATCGCTTAGTTGGTGGTCATTTGGCATAGGAGTGATTTATTAATGATACAAGACAGAGGTAATATTAAATGGGCATCGATGATGTTGCCGGAGCATTTGGAGCTTCTTAGAGAGTACAAACAAGAGTGCGCGGAACAGCCAAGAGAATTGACTGAATGGGAGCTGGAAGAACTACAGAAAACAATTGATCAAGCTTTTAATCAGCAATTGGACATAAAATTAGAAGTGTGGAAGGACTACAAAATCACACAATGGACTGGAATAATTAAATCGATGAATACTAATGAACTCATACTTGAAACACTACTTAAAACGAAAAGTATTCTAATCCAAAGTATTCAATCAGCCCAACTGGATGCTGATTATTATGATTAAAGCCGATGAAAGACAGTTACTTCATAAGTATCTTTTGTTAGAGCTAGCAGTTAAATCATTGCAGGTTGACTATTGTAAATTAGAGCAGTTTAAAATGAAAATGGTATTTCTTCCAATGATGGATTCATTGCTAAAGGATCTAAGACAAGAATATTTTAGCCTAAAACGAGAACTTGCACAGCAACGTATACGAGTAGTAGGTTGGCAGCCAGTAGATGAATACTTTAGTGACGTGCAAGTTGCTACTGCAGGTAATGATGTAGTACTCCGTTATGCTAATCAAGCTCTTAAATCACAGGTGGAAAAGTTGTTGGCTAATCATATACGTGTAGCTTTAGAATAAAGATTTTTTCCTTCAACCCTTATTTATCAGCAAACGCAAAAACACTCCATTTCGAAAAAAATTAACTATGATAGTTTGTTTGGAAGGAATTTGTAACTTTTTAATAGAAGATCAGATAAATAAATTTTTACACATAAGGAGATAAGACTATGGCAGAAAACAAATTACTAAGAATGGACAATGTCGGCATCGTTGTAGAATCCCTTGATGATGCAATCTCTTTTTTCGAAGAGATTGGCTTGAACCTTGAAGGGCGAGTTACTGTCGAAGGTGAATGGGCTGGTCGCGTAACCGGATTGGGTTCTCAGTGTGTAGAGATTGCTATGATGGTTACTCCAGATGGCCACAGTCGACTTGAACTTTCGCGATTTCTCAGCCCACCTACTATATCAGATCACCGGACTGCTCCTGTAAACGCCCTCGGTTATCTACGCGTCATGTTCGCCGTTGAAGACATTGACGAAATGGTATCCAGACTCACAAAGTATGGTGCTCAACTCGTTGGCGAAGTGGTTCAGTACGAGGACTCGTATCGGCTCTGCTACATTCGTGGAATCGAAGGACTTCTAATTGGTTTGGCGGAACAACTCGGAAACAAATAAGTAAGTGGCGTTTTATAAAAAGCCTTCACTGAAATATTTGAAGAAAATTCTTATTAAATAAAGGGCGCATTTGTTGGTTTATACGACTTTATTGTCACATCTACGAGTACTTATTCGGCACTTGTACCAAAAATTAAACGACTTTATTTTTACACCGTCCGCAAATGTGGACGGTGTTATGCGTTTTTTAGCTTCAAAATTAAACAACAGTATTGTCATTACTTTCATATTCTTATTCCCCTCCAATCACTCCTCTTACCGCTCTCCTAATTTTCTATAAGCAACTACACCACTGGCTGTACCTCGAACTGCTGGCTTGATAAGATTAATTGAAAAATCTATGAATTATTGTAGGTCATTTCTCATTCGAGTTCTCCTTTTTTGTTAAATTACTAGGAATATAGATTTAATTTATATTTGATAAAATGATACAAATTATCAATATTTTAAAATGTTAGAATATTTAGATATTCGTATTAGTTTATTTGTGATAAATTGGAAATGTCACACTAGACTGAAAAGTGTGACAATTAAAAACAAAGGGGGAAATGAGATTTGAAAAAGTTTAAGTTTACGAAGTTCTTAAGTAGTATTCTAGCTTTCGTTATGGTGCTTTATCTATTGGTTCCATTGTCGAGTGCTAGTGCTGAAGAATTGAAACCATTCAAGCAGGATGGTCAAAGTGAAAGCATAATTCAACTAAAAGGGGCTATTGCTGAACAACTAAGCTTGTCTAAAGATGGTCCAACTCTTCACGAAAGCTTACAAAATGTATCAGGCAATCAAAAAGTTGCAGTCATCATTCATTTATCTGAAAAGCCTGTGGCACTTGAGCAAGGAATGAGCGAAGTCAAAGGCGAAGAATTCTCTAAAGCCCAAGCAAATGAAGTTCGCTCAAATGTAAAAGAACAACAAGCAGAAGTTAAAGAAGAGTTAGCTGCTAAAAATGTTCAGATGACTGAAGGATACACATTTGATACTGTTTTAAACGGTTTTGCGGCAACTGTGAAAGCAAATGATCTCCCGAAACTGCTTACAGTAGAAGGAATTACATTAATCGAACCTGATGCAATTGTTTCCGCATCAGAAGATAATACGATGAAATCATCGGAACTTATTAAGGAAGATCAATTAGAAGCTCAAATGAATACAAGTAATTCATTCCTTGGCATCGAACAGCTTTGGAAGGAAGGACTTGAAGGACAAGGAATAAAAGTAGCGGTATTAGATACTGGTATTGATGTAGATCACCCTGAGTTTGCTGGAGTTTATAAAGGTGGAAAAAACTTCATTCCGAACTCAGCAACTTACACGAAACCTCGGACAGATGACGATGCATCGGAAACATTGCCTTCGGAGCGTCCAGCTGGGACACCTGAATTTAATGAAAAGGGAAGCGCGTTCTATACTTCTCACGGTACACATGTTGCTGGAACAATTGCAGCAATCGGAGCTAACGAATTCGGTATTAAAGGCATTGCTCCAAAAGTAGACCTTTATGCTTACCGTGTTCTTGGGGCATATGGAAGTGGAGCTACATCTGGTATTGTTAAAGCAATTGAAACTGCTGTAAAAGAAAAAATAGACGTTATCAACCTTTCACTTGGCGGGGGAGCTAACTCTGAAACGGATGCTGGTTCATTTGCTATTAATAATGCTATGATGGCTGGAACAATCGGAGTAGTTGCAACAGGAAACGAAGGTCCGAATCGCGGAACAATAGGCACGCCTGCAACTGCTCGTTTAGGAATTGCTGTTGGTAACACAACAAATCCTGAAACAATGTATAACGGGGAAGTGAATGTTACAGTTGGCAACTACAACTTAACAAAACAGCTTCCAGTAATGGGAACGACTTTTGGAAAAAATTTAGCAACACAGCTTCAAGGAGAATTTGATCTAGTTGCTGTTCCTGGAAACGGGGAAGTAAAAGACTTTGAAGGAATTGATGTAAAAGGTAAAGTGGCATTGATTTCTCGTGGTAGTATCGCATTCGTTGATAAAATTGCGAATGCAAAGGCGAAAGGAGCAGTCGCAACAATTATTCATAACTTTGCAGGTGGAACGAATGCCCCGAACATTTCAGGCACATACCTTGGTGATTCATTTGAGTTCCTGCCAACATTTGATATGTCCCAAACAGATGGCGCTGCAATTCGCGCTGCATTAGCAGGCGGAACCGGAAAAGTAAGCTTTAGTAAATTTGCTTCCACAAAGACACTGGGAGATGATGTCAACGATTCAAGTTCACGTGGACCATCTACACCAAACTTTGATATTAAACCGGATGTAAGTGCACCTGGAACAAACATTATGTCAACGATTCCAATGTATAAAAAAGATTTCCCTGATGCAGATTATGGGGAAGCATATGATCGTAAAACAGGAACTTCTATGGCAACACCGCATATTGCAGGTATTGCTGCATTAGTTAAACAAGCAAATCCTGATTGGAACGCGTTCGATGTAAAAGTGGCGCTTTCTAATACAGCAAAGGTTATAGATAAAACAAAATACGATGTATTTTCTCAAGGTGCAGGGCGTGTAGATCCTTATGCAGCAGCTCATCCGGAAATTCTTGCCTATGCACTTGATAGCGCAATTTTAGATGGAACTGGTGCAGTTACAGAAAACTTGAAAGGTACAGTTACTTTCGGTCCGCAATCACTTAAAGACCGAGATATTTCTGTAACGAAACAAGTTTTAGTAAAAGATATTAAAGGGAACGGCGGCAATTATAACGTATCAATTGATGTGACAAAAACATTTGGTGATGCAACTGTTACAGTAGATCAGCCGACATTTAATCTAGCTGGTGAGCAAGTTTTAAATATTACATTAACTGCTTCACAAGCTACGGCACCAAACGGCTCTGAAATACTAGGGTATATTTACATCAACGGTGAAGATACAGAAATTTCATTGCCATTCGCAGCTGACTTTGGCAGCGCGGCAGCAACTGAAATTAAAGATTTTAAGATTACAGAAACAGACCTATCCTTTAACGGAGATGGAGTGAAAGACTCAGCTGTACTTTCATTCACATTAACTGGAGAAGTAACAACTAACTATATCGAGCTTTGGGATATTATGAATCCTGAAGGTGGAGAATACGGAGACGGCTACATTGGTTATCTACATGCAGGTACTGCGCTAGGAAAAGGCTCTTATACGCTGAATATTGGTGGGCAGTACAAACCATGGGGAACAGCACCTGCCACAAAGATTCCAGATGGACTGTACACAATTGACTTCACCGGTCTTGCAGCATCAGGAGTAGTTTCCGATTATGTTGGACCAATTATCGTGAAAACGACTAAACCAGAAATTACTGGTTCAGTAGCTAATGGTGTCGCTACAGGACAAATAACAGATAAGTATATCGACTACAATGAAGAGTTATATTTATACGGTTTAGATTACAATTTAAATGATAAATTAAAAGCTTCCTATGTTTCGACGGTAAATGGCGAAGTACAAGCTCCAGTTGCTTTTGAATTAAATCAAGACGGTAGCTTCACATTCCCAGTAACAGCAGAAACAAATGCTGTATCAGTAATAATTAAAGATGCTGCTGGGAATGTTGGTGAAGCGAAGATATATGAAAAAGAAGTAGTAGAACCAGTAGTAGCACTTTCTGTAAATCCAACTAAGCTAGACCTAACAGCAGGAGAAACTGCACAAATTAAGGTAACAGAAACGACAACGCCTGTAGAAGGTGCTGCAACAGAGGAAGACGTAACTTCAAAAGCTACTTATGTTGTTGGAGATGAAAACGTTGCAAAAGTAGTAAATGGATTAGTAACTGCAGTAGGCGAGGGCACAACTACAATTACTATTTCATACGGTGATAATAAAGTTACTTTAAATGTTACAGTTAAAGCACCTGTTATAGAAAAACCAATAGTAACTCTAGAAATTGATCAAGCTCAGGTTGAAACTAGAATAGGTAAAGAAGTTCCAGTTAAGATTACTGAAGTAACTACTTTTGATGGTAAAACAACAGAAAAAGATGTTACAAATCTTGCAACCTACGAAGTAGCGGATGATAAAATAGCTACTGTAAAAGAAGGGGCTGTAAAAGGAAAAGGTCAAGGTAATACAACGATTACGGTAACGTATGGTGAGCACACATTAACATTTGATGTGTTGGTTGTAAAGCCAGGGAATGGGAATGGTAACGGTAACGGAAATGGCAACGGGAACGGCAATGGTAACGGAAATGGAAATGGAAACGGTAATGGTAATGGTAATAAAAATAATAATGAAGTTACCGAGGGTTAGTTATAATTAATTTCAGTTCAAGCAAAAAGAGAAATTGCACAGCGCAATTTCTCTTTTTGGAATTGCTTGATTAGTTCGTCTTAGGTAAAACGAAATCAGTCCTGTTTTTTTGATTAACAAAGTTAATAAGCAACTCTTCACCTGTAAGCTCCGTTTAAGTATATAAATGGTTAAAAACATTAAAAATTTGCAAAAAATATAGGGTTTAATAATGTAACAATATTACGATCATGTATATTTCCACTTACTTTAACTTGTATTGACTCCGCTTTATTTAAATTAATTTCGACAGGTATAACAGAATCAGATGGTGATAATGAGAATGTTTTTACAATACTACCATCTATAATAAATTCAAATTTGAAGGTACTATCATTAGCCCAAAGGCGTTCTTCTCCTGGTGGAGCATAAGAAAGAATTGTTTTAAATAATTTGGAGTCAACAACACCTCGATAAGAAATACCACCTTTCGGTTCAATTCTCAAAGTAATTGAACGTTCTGCATTTTCTTCATTATTTTGTGGTGCATCAAAATTAATAAATAAATACTTTTGATATTTTCCATTCCCAAGATTGTCCGTTTCATATTCGTTGCCTAAATTGACTTTTTTATAATTAATTGTTGGACTAATCATATTATTAGTAGATTCTACTTCTATAAAACTAATATCTGTTTTCTCTTTATCTAAATAATCTGATTGCCCTCCGTTTAATAATAGTGTAATTGCATATGCAATTAAACCAAATACACGAAGAATTAATATAAATCGATGAAAAACGAAATAAACAAATAACATTTTTGATTTGTGATTTAAGATCTTTGAAATTTTCGTTACGATGAAATAGGCGATTATCAAAATTCCAATGTGAATCCAATACTGTCCATCCCAAGCAATTAATAAATCAAAAGTTGAAGGGAACAGTATTATTTTTACTAATACGTGATCATACAAATCCAAAAAAATATAATTTACCTTTGGAAAATATCTAATTATAGACATTAAAATAAATCCAATAATTGAAAGGATGATATACAAAAATAAACAACCACATCCGCCTGTTGCACAACCATTATTTTCGTTATTATTTCTACTATCTGCCATCCCAAATAGATAGCCTGTCCAAAAACTATTGGAATTCCACATATGTATCTTTCCACCTTTATAAATTAATAATTAAAGAGAAAAATAAAATTTTTCTCAAATCAAATGGCCTATAATTTATGTTTAAGGAATCACCCTATCATTGTATTTTCGCTTTTCGGCCACACGGACCTCGGAAATAAAAAACAGGTAGTATAGTAAGATACTATTGTTTATAAGTCCTCTTGCTGATTTATTAGGCAAACCACATACCTATAGCAAATTATATACTACAAATATAACAAATTATGCTTAATATTGGGAGTGTAAGATATATTCTGTTATAAAAAGGGTAATATTTCACTTGATTTTGAAACAAGGATAACTGGATGGCCTTGAAATAAAGGTCGATAATTTTAAAAAGTATGACCGTCAATTACGGAGGCATAGTATACATACTATAATCTTGAGAGGTTAAAGTGATTTTCGAAATGACTACTCAAGTATGAATATCTAATATCGAAGACAGGCATTTGTGGTATGAAACACTGTTAAAGAAGAAACCGGATTTCATACCACAAGATGGTTGTGTAGAATGGGAATTTATACCTGATTGTTGGTTGCAAGTAGCAGGGGGTAATCACTTAAAATTGATTGAAATTTACTCAGGATCAGAATTTTAGTTAAATGAGGAATATTTATAATCGAAAAGCGCGAGAAATCAATTTTAGAAACATTGATTTCTCGCGCTTCTTAAGGTTTTGACCAATTTTGTCCCACCCTTATTAATCACTTAATTTCCAAGAAGTTATTAAATTAGCTGCTATGACTTGTGTAGTTTTTCTATGAGAGTTGGGAAATATTAAAAAAGTTTCGACAGAATTCATCGTTGAAGCGGAACGTTCTTCGAAATTACTTGATGACCTTGCAATGAGTAGGTTGATATTTCCTTGAACGCTGATATCATTAAATTTATACATAACTATTAATATATTAGAAAATATTGGGGGTCTTTGATATGTTAGCAAAGATAAAAGGAGTTAAGCTTCTAACGGAATACAAGAATCCAAATTATAAAGTAAAATTAGAATGTGAAGATGGAAGTGTACTACTCATTAGATTTGATTATACGTATGCAACGAAGAGCTATATGCCTTTAGAGGTTTATCATAATGGTGTTTCTAAAGGAGCTAAGTTGGCATGGTATACAAGTGAGGTTGAGAAGATGACAGTAAGTGAGTTTTTAGACAAAATTGCTACTAAAATAAACAAGAAATATAATTTCGAATTGAAGAAGTAAATAATTTTATAATTAGAGGGGTTTAAGGATGAATATTTTTAAAGTATTATCTTCTAATGATGGTTCTATCAATGAGCCTAATGTAACTTCGTTTCTTGCTTATTTGTTAGACCCTAATGAAAATCATGGCTTAGGATCAAGGTTTGTTGAGAGTTTTTTAACACCAATTGTATTAGCAAATAAAGAGCAGTATAACGAGCTTATATACAATAATCGGATTCGAGATTTATCTCGAAATTCGAAGTATGAAGTAAGAGTTCAAGCTGAAGTAAAGGTCATATGTTCAGAGAGTGAAATTGCTAAAAAAACAAGGGATATAGATATTGTAATTGAACTTTTTGACCAAACATTTTCTGATAGTCTTCCAAAATTTTCGTTTTGTGTGGAAAATAAAATTAACGATGGAGCTATTCAAAAAGGAGATAATCAGCTTTTTGAGGAAATCATTGGATTAGTTAATTTTTATAAAGTTTCATCATTAGAGAAAGAACAACCTTTAGTTTCCTTTATATTCTTAACACATACTGGAAGTAAGAGAGCTTTAAATGAATTTAATGAATTATTATCTACTATAGAAGTAGAAAGGTTATCAGTACCTTGTTATCATCTGACTTGGGGTGGAGAAGAATTAGATGACTTGGAGAATACTATAGTTGATTTGCTCAGTAAAATTCTTAAAGAAGAAGCCATAGGAAAGATTGAACCGATTTTTGATTACACGAAGCATACAATTAAGTCATTTATCTCTTTCATTTACTCAGGCTTTAGCTTTAAATCATATAAAGAGGAAAAAAATCTTTTATTCGAGAAATCCGACTATGGAAAACCAGTCATTCAATACATAAAAGACTTTTATGAAAGCTCACAGTTTGAAAAAGACATAAATCATGAGGATTTAAAAAAATGGGTAAGTGATATAGTGAAAGTGGCATCAGGAAAAACATTAAAAAATGCAAACTTTGACCGTTCGTACATTGTAAACGATCGAAATAGAAAGCACTACGGTGTGAATAGCGCACATAAAGAATATAAAAATTTATTTTATTATCCAGATGAAAACAATAAAAAAGTAATTAGAAAGTTAGACCTTTCTAACCCTCCTAAAAATGTGATGATTTATTGGAAAGACGGCAACAATCTGGATGGTATGGGATGTGCTTTGCTCACGGAGATATTTGTTGAGGGAGTTTAATGAAAAAGAGATTAATTAATCATTATTAGTTAATATGAAAATGAAACCTGTATATCAATTAATTTGCAAATTAGGACTTTGATGAAAATGGTCTTAAAGTACAGAAGAAAAGCTATTTAGTGTTAGATGAATTAGAATAGCGTGATACTAAAAAGATAGAAAATCCCGATTATCGGTATCATTAGGTGTTTTTTAGTTAAGTTAAGAAATTTTTAAAGGCCTACAAACGTTGATATACCAACGTTTGTAGTTTTTTCTATTTTAATGGACATGATAGAAAACGATAACATTGAATTTATATTACACAAACTTTATACAAGAAAGAACTATGATAACACTGCAATCATTAGCTAAAAGCAATGTAGTTTTTATACAAAAATGTTCTTAAAGCTTTTATAAGGACCTTAATCCAGGACGTGTATTTGTAAATGATACGAATATACCAAATTAGGACTAATTTGGTTAGGCAATAATGAAAGTATGGTAAATTGGTAAGGGTTAAAGCGTGGCATTGTAAGCTGTTGTGTGGTTGGAGAGAATTAACCTACTTAAAGCATAACTATAATTAAAAATTTATATATTTGTGTTTTTTTATTGAGTACTAAAAAATACCTTTAAAATTTTACGTCAATAATCGACATATTGATTGTACTCATTGCAAAACTTTGTAAATTAATAGTGCATGTTGTTACTGTCTTGTGAATATAATAGACCAAATGCCACATGCAATTTAAGCTTTTAATTGATTTATAAAGGAATTAGGATGAAACGAAGGAGTGTAAAATTGTCGATTTCAAATCCTCAATACGCATTTTTAGAGGTTGATTTTCATAATCCTAATTTAACTCAAGCAGAACTTAAGGTTGAGAATATTTCGGAAGGGGTACGAAAAAATAATGAACTCGTAGGAAATGCAAAAATATCCTTGAAAATAATACCACCTAATGTATATATAAAATTAAACTGGATGATAGGATGGCTCTTATGGATACCAGTAGATATTTATTGTGCCGCGGCTTTGGTAGTAGATAAATTCATATCATAAAAAAGGTGAAACCACCATTCAATGGAAAGGAATTATCAAGCAGAATAAAATCTCATACTTAGTGAGAAAGATTAACTCCATTTTGATCAATCTCTTTTCCCAAAATGGAGTTTTTGCATTTGCTGATAAATAAATTAATCTTTATTCTAAAGCACAGCACAAGCTGCGAATAGATCCAATGATTGATTGTATAGTTTCACAATTTAAAAAACATTCGTAACAGGCATAACATTGGGGACCAAAGGAACATATTGATTTTTTCAAAAAAGCGTATAAGAAATAATAATTAATCTATACTATTAAAGATTTTCACTTCAACCAATATGACTGGGAGGGTTAACCCGATGAGTACGATTGATCGTTTACTCTGAATAACCATCAACTGAAAGCTAAAGCACGGTTGTCTTAGGTTATTCTTAAGATCGAATGCGAAAAGCAAGACAGTATGTGTCATGGAGGAAAAAAGTAAGTGGTAATTAGCCCGGAATTATTTCCGGGTTTTTTGTATTTTAAGAAATCGAAAGAGATGGATCAAGGTCGATGTTTACATAATAAAAAGCCCCAATACACATCTTTTTCTAAGGTGAATATTGGGGGTTAAATTAATTAACGTTTATTTTCATTTTGAATACTACTGAAATCGACTTCCTCAGCGAACTCTTCTCTGTTTTCATTTTTACGTTCTCTGTTAGCATTTTGATTTTGATTCTGCTGTTTTTTGTTGTCTTGAGTTTTATTATTTTTATGTTTATTACTTCCCATGATTATTTCACCTCCACCATTAGTGTGAGAGAAAGATGATTTTTTATCCGCAAAACTTACAATTAATTAATGAAATATATGTGATGAAAAAACAAAAGGTATGGATATAGTAACATTTTCAATTCCGCAACAAGTTTGCTGTGCTCGATTACATGAGGATATGATGGGAAGACGTGAGAACTGTCAAGTGACGAGTTAAAAGTGGTTCAGAAAGATAAGACAGAATGAAGAGGAGATGATTAAATCGAGCGGCTCCATTTAAACTTCTTACGGAGTGAAAGCAAGAGAGTTACTATTAGAACTTGCCAAAGGGGTAAATCAATAAAATTATTATGTAAACTATGTCAGAGGTTTGAAATGAAGTGGAATAATTCGATCAGAACATCCAAAAGAATATGTAATCCTTTACACATTTCAGTGAACTTTCTTCTTTAAATAGTCGATTGTCAAAACAGTCTATCCGCAATAACAATCATATGTAGGCTCAGATTCCATTTATCCTGATGCACAACAGTAAGGGGAGAACAGAAAAAATCACTCATTGTCATGACGAGTGATTTTTGAAAATTCGTTTCTAAATTATTAAATGTTTAAGTTCATAACAATTTGCTCGCCAATACGTCCCATTCTTCTTTCCCCATTATCGACAAAGCCAACTTTTAAATACAAATTTTGAGCCGGAATATTTTTATGATTAACGACTAAAACAACTTCATTACAATCTTTAAATTTTCTTTTAATAAATTCAGGCAGTGCTAGCATCCCTTTTTTGGCATACCCATTTCCTTGTTGTTTATGGTCAATAGATAATGCAGTAAGCAGCATAGCTTTTGGATTATTAGAGTACTCTTTTACTCTTTCTGTTGCGTGCAGGACAAAAAATCCTACAGGTACATGCTCACTCAAAATAACAATCGGATACTGACCAACCATTTCTATAGAAATCTCTTTTGGAAGGGCAGTAAATTGACTTTGTTCGTCCGGAAGGTCAAAGTCATTCAAACTATCTACATACTCTTCAGAGAAATGTACTAATTCGATGGTGTTCGTTTTTTGCATAAAATTCCCCCCTTTTTCTATCATTTTAATATTAGAACAAACGTTCGTCAATAGGCTTGATTTATAAATGGCGAATAATCATCTTTAATTTGATGATTAAATATAGTTAATCAACACTAAAAGAATTAAAAAAATAGGGGGACTGAAAATGGTTTTACTTAGGTATGACGTAGAGGAAAACGAGCTAACAATGTTAAAAGAAGTTTATCAATCGGTAGGGTGGATGAAACATGACGAAGCATGATAAGAAAAGTTTTCAATGCAAGTACACACAAAGTTTTCGCAGTAAAAGATCATCAAATTATCGGATTTGCGAGAGCTCTTTCAGACGGTTTAACTTCTTTCAGCAAAAATCCCTCATTTCTAGAGGTGGTAGATGAAAGAGGTTTGAAGTTGTTTTTCAGAAGATGTCCAAACATCAGCTGAAAGAAGTTAAAGCCTCCGGCGGATGTCATAGAATCGGCAAGGAGTTCTTTGTGCAAGCATAAAGCCGATTCTAGAGGCAATTATGCCGAGGCATAATTGATTTGCTGCTGCTATTTATGATGTTGTCGTACATAGAAATTTTCAAGGAAGAGGGATTGCTAGAACTCTTATAGATGAGAGCATTCAGCAATTAGGGGATGTATCTTGTATTCAGTTAATTGCAACAACAGGAAATGAACCTTTTTATGAAAAGGTTGGCTTTAAAAAGTTGAAAACTGGTATGGCTATATACAAAAACTAGCCGAGGAGTATTTGGACAGTAATAGTCCTTGAGGAGGAGAATGATTTTAGTAAGTCTTTATTCATTACAAAAAAAGCTGTAGCGTACGGCATCGCTACAGCTTAATATTGTCTTGCTTAGGTTAGTCAGTAAATGAATTATATCATACAATACGGAAAACTAAAAATAACAACAGCTATTTATTACATATGAATTATTTAATGAATTTGTCCTTGAATCTCTAGTAGCGTCACCTTTTATGATGAATTTAGTTACTCAATTCAAAAGGTAACAATCAATACGCTATTGGAGGAACGGCACAATGAAAAAAGAAAGTTTATTAAATAGAGGATTGGCAAGTTTAATGCCTCTGTTCTCACTATTATTAACCTTTATTTTACCAATATTGGTATACTTAGTATCAAGGAATAAGAATAAATACTTTGCTGACCATGCAAAAGAAGGGATGAACCTTCACTTTACTTTCTTCCCGATTTTTTTGTTATTAACTTTTATTTCTAAAAAATGGAGCGCGGTTTCAATGATTTCTTTTGCACTTATTATTCTTGAAACAATACTAATTTTAGTTGCTGCAATTTATACTTTAAATGGAAAAAAGTTTTCTTATCCCGTTATACGTTACTTTAAAGTCAAGCATTAAGGAGAGAATAATTTGTGGGGAAAGGTATATTTACGATAGGTGAGCTTGTGCAAAAGTCTGGTGTTAGTATTAGAACACTACGCTATTATGACAGTATAGATCTACTGAAACCAAGTGATTACACAGAGGGTGGACATAGACTATATTCGACAGAGGACCTATCTACTTTACAAAACATTAAGTCATTACAGTTTCTAGGTTTGCCGCTAAAGGAAATTAAAGATATGCTGCAAAAAAAGAAGATTAAAGGTGAAAATATCTTAAAATCTTTAAACGATCAAAAACAGTTGTTTGAAGTTAAAAAACTTGAAATCATAAATATATTATCCGATTTAAACCACCTTATTGAAACAGTGAAAGACGATGAAATCGAGATATTTTGTGCTATGCTACAAAAATTAATGTTTGCTGAAAACACCGAAACATGGTTTAAAGAACACTTTTCAAAAGATATAACTGATGAATTATTTAGTATAAATAAATCTGAGGAACTCGATTTAGATAGAAAATGGACTAAAGTTTTATCAGAAATTAAACATTTAACGATTACAGACGCTATACCTTCTTCAAAAGAAGCTCAAGAAACGGTTAGAACACTTCTACAACTTATGAATGAAACCATGAAAGGAAATTTAGATTTAGTTGAGAAAAAGCTACCATTTACAGAAACATTCAAATTTCCAAATCCTTTTACAGAACAGGAGCAACTATTTTTAAAAGAAGCAATAAGTATAAATCAAAATAATTGTCAGGAAACAGTGAAGAATTAAAGTATAATCAAGCATGGAAACGCAGATTGAAAAAATGGATAGTATGGGAATTGCACCCCTCTTGTGACTAACAATGGGGGTGCAGACCATTACTAGTTATCTGCTTTACTCTTTCTTTAGTTATCTAATAAACAATTAGCTCTCAAACTTTCATCACACCCTTCTACAATCACATTTAACATCATATCCTCTCTTACATACATATACCCAAGTACTCAGTGACATACATAAGAATACGATTCAAAACATATAAATAAAGGTGGTTTAAAAAACTCTAAAAGCATTTACGAAAAATTAAGAAAATATTCAGTTTTTACTAAGAAAAAATATAGTATCATAATATATACTTATAAAAAAAGGAAATTAATGAAACCGATTGAATATTTAAAACGTATTGGTAGTAGGAAAGAATATTGAAGTAGGTGAGGACATGGCACACACCATTTACATAGTATTAACAAAAACAGGTACATTATTATCAAAAGCTATAGGTATGTATACTGGAAAAGAGATGAATCATGCGTCCATTGCTTTTGATGAGGAGCTCTTTGAAATGTATAGCTTTGGACGTCGACAATTAAACAATCCTTTAAGTGGGGGATTTTTACGAGAAGATGCAGTCAGAGGGCTATTTGAAACAGCTGATTGTGTCATTTATCGTTGTAAAATATCCCATGATCAATACTTAGAGATGATGAAGATCGTACATTATATGTATTGGAATCGCGATCGTTATAAATATAATTTTATTGGGCTCTTTGGCGTTATGATGCAAAGGGAGGTTCGAAGAGAGCGCGCCTATTTTTGTTCACAATTTGTGGCGATGCTTTTAAAGGTTGGAGGGCTGAATGTTTATCAAAACCCAGCATTAATGACACCCCATTGCATCTCACAATTACCTTATTTAGAAAAAGTATATGCAGGGAAGCTTGCAGACTATTTACAAAGTGTGCGTTCACCAGCAATGTTATACGGTTAAGGACAATCCTCGAATCATTTTAATTATTTTTTACCTTCCTATTGATAACGCCTCGGCATATTTAGATATCGTCGAGGCTTCATTTGATGGCCACTCTAGGCCAAGGTCGATACATATTGTCATTGGATATGATTCTTAAGTCCTGATAATTTACTCGACATTCTTCGTCAATAAATGAACATAAAACTATTCTGTTATAAAATTAAAGGTCTTCAAGTTGGGTATTATTCTCTTTGGAGTGTATTATATACTTTAAAGTAGAAGCTGAAGCGAATATATTAGTAACGAAAGTGAAACGTCAGTTATAGAAGTCTTCCATCTCAATAGTTGGGAGATGAATAGAGTTTAAGTTACTTTTCAGCGGGTGTCCAAACATCCACTAAAAGGAAGTTGAAAAATACATAAGGGGGCGTTATGGATGAGCGAAGAATTAAATGCATCTGGCTGGGATGCGATTGATGAGGAATTATTAAAAATTTATGGGGAGCAAGAGCCGAAACATTATGGAACTGTTATTCCCTATTTATTAGGGGGCGAAGATCCGCTTGAAGGAATCAGTGCCTATAAGAGTGAGACGCCAGTTCCACACTGGCATTTTGTCACTTATGGATTTTCCGAGTTATATGAAAAAGAATCAGAAAATGCTGAATACAGCGGATATGGGTTTGAGTTAACATTTCGTCTTGCCCGAAAGGAAGATGAGGAGGAGCCACCTGCGTGGGCATTAAATTTGCTACAAAACATGGGAAGATATGTGTTTAACAGTGGCAATGTTTTCAGATCAGGTGATTACTTGGATGCTAATGGACCAATCTGCGAAGGCGCGGACACGCTTTTAACGGCACTTGCCTTTACGATAGATCCCGAGTTGCCTGCTATTGATACACCAAATGGACAAGTGGAGTTTATTCAAATGGTCGGTATTACAGGTGATGAGCTTGAGGCGATGCAAACGTGGAATACAATGGGCGTGCTAAATGCAGGTCTTGAGTATATCCCGAGCTATGTTACTGATTTATCTCGGGCCTCTCTTTTACAGAGTCCATCCGTTGCAGAAGCGGTAGCAAAAGGAATGGAGAAAGGGGGCTCTAGTACCGGCTTTTTATTCGTAGACCAACTAGCTTGGGAGCAGGGTAAAAAGGGATTATTCAGCAAACAACCTAATAAGTTAACGCTGGGGGCAAAGCAAGCAGGAATAATCGGTAAGCTATTACGCGGAAGGATTTTAAAAGGGAAAAGCCTGACTTTAGTTAGTCAAGAAATCCGTGTTGTATTTGAACCGGGTGAAAAATGTGGGTATAACGTGGAGGAAACGGATGTTACCATTTCTTTAAATGACAAGACAGTTAAAGAACTCAATCAAAGTTTGATGCCGCAAGAACAAGAGTTTGAAGTATCCTCTATACCGGGGCTTTCCATCCAAATTGCAAAAACATATATTAAAGATCAGCAAGGAAACGTTGTGGAAACAATCGGATGATAAAATATAGTCTCCCACTAGAACGAACTGAAATTCAAATGATGTGCTTTGGATTCGTAGTGGGAGATTTTTTTATTAATAGGAACGTGGAAGAATCGAATCTAATGCTCCAAAAGGTAGGTTTGAATGAACTAGTAAAAGAGACTTTATTAACCTGGAGAGGTATAGATGGTTATTCGCATGAAAAGATGAAGTATTACTTTGACTCCTATCTGTAAGGGGAATGTCTTAAATGAAGAAACAGACAAAAAGAGCATTGAAAATCGTTGATATTGCCAGAGAGCCTTTAGAGAAAGTACCATACATTACCGCTGCATCAAAGGGAGCGGGGATTTCTAATGAATGGCTTCCTATTTATTGGGGAGAGATACTTGGAATGCCGGAGGAGTTGGATGCACTAATTATTGCTTCTGATTTACAAGGAATTGTAGGTCATAAGCAAGAGCAGGTAGAAGAAGCCCAAAAGTTACTGGGTGAGGAACTTGCGGAAGTGCTTTCCCTTTTGTTTCAAATCCATTTATCAGATTTGGACCCAGCCAAGGTGATGGTGTGCTTTTGTGGAGATTTATACACCGATCTAACCAAAAGAGGTGCTAGCGGTAATCCTTTGCCTGTATGGAGAGCTTTTCAGAGTCATTTTGGATTTGTCACAGGCATCGCTGGAAATCCTGGAAATCACGATCTATTGACGAAAGAGCAAGCTGAATTGGATTCTACCCCAGGTATCCATTTCTTCTCGGATGGGGGTCCGATCATGCATGCAAATCTTGCAGTTGCAGGACTCGGAGGAATCATCGGTAGGGCAGATAAACCGAATCGGATGGGAGAAGCCGATTATTTGGCAAAACTCAGAGGTATTTTAAGGCAAGTTCCCGACATCCTGCTACTTCATGAAAGTCCGAAGATTAGCTCACAAGGTCTGCCTGGTAATCCACATATTTGGAATGAACTACAGAATGCTGCTGAGCTTTTGGTCTGCTGTGGCCATGTTCATTGGGATACACCACTTGTTGAAACGAATGATAGGCTACAGATTTTAAATGCGGATGGACGTGCTTTTATTTTCACTGCTGCGAATCTAAATTAGAAATGATTTACTTAATGGGATAAGCAACTTCCTAATGTTTATGATTCTAGATTCTCTCATAGTTATTAGGGAAGCAAAGATTAAGACATTTGGAAAAATTGTTATATTTTAAATGTGAAGGAGTTTTAATATGGGAGCATGGGGATATAAACCATTAGAAAGTGATGAAGGCTTGGATGTAGTCGATTTTTTAGAGGAATATATACAAAATAATGTAGAATCAAATCATATAGAGCTGTCGGAGATTATTCATGCGATGAAACAAGAGGGTTTTTTTGGAGAGAGCTTCGATGAAATTGATTTCCTTTTCGATATAAGTGCGATGGCGCTTGCAGAGCTTTATGTAATGTATCTTGATACAAAGAAATTATATGATGCAGAAGACGAATTTGAAAAAATACACTCAATAAATGCGGATGAGGAATCATTAAAGTTTATATTAAGATATTTAACTGATATTAGAGCTGAAGTTCCAGATGTTGATGGTATTAGGGAAATCGTTGAATTATGGCGTGAATCAGATTGCTGGATTGAATGGAAATCTAATTTAGAGTTTCTATTTAGTAGAGTTGAAAAAGAAATGATCCATTCTTTAAAGTGATATTAGAATGGGCATTTCATTTTTATGTAAAGAGCTTATTTCTCTTTTGAAATCTGGTATTTATCAAGAGAGGACAAGCTTTTTACTTTTACTACAAGGGAATAGAGCTACGCAATAGCTTATTTAACTCGTCTTCAGAAATGATTTTATTTCCCCCGTATACGGTGTCATAATGAAATCCCCATTCTCCAAACGCAATAAGATGGTGACGCTCATTTTTCTTTTTGATGAGAGCCCATGTTCCTAAATCGCTTTCCGTACTTGCACTTATCAATATCCATTCGTTGTAATGTAACACATATATATCCCTAAACATCAGAAAAGAATCCAAATGACCAGAACCGTTTGAATCAAACCAAATATCGCAAGTTTCTTTTAAGAGAACAACATCCAGAATTCTGATTTCAATCCACGCACATTCATCATTTTTAGACAAAATCTGCTCAAAGCTGCAATGTACAAATGCTGAGGAATTGATTTCACTAGGATGCTCTTCCCATCCATTAAAGTAGGAGAGGGCAGGCATAAATAACATCCAAAAGCTTTCACCTACTGTCATCTGAAAGGGATAACAGACCATTACGATTCTTCTACTTCCTTTAAGAGGAGGATTGCTTGATCGTGCCCATATTTTTTCATCAAGAGAAGGTAAATTACTGGCTTGAAAATCGGACCACTCAATGCCCGCCTCAAATCCTACGACTTCGAAATCATTTTTGATTAATTTTAGTTTATCAGGTATTTTATTACATGCGGAACATGGAAAAGCTATACCGTTATCATTCATTATAAATCACCATTTCTTTTTGTTTTATTAATTGTAAAAGGAGAGATTGAATTTGCATTATGAATTTTGGATTATGACATCGATTTCAGAACTAGTTCATTATCCCGACGAATGGAAAGATGAATATATACCTCATCCGAACTTTAAAACGATTATGGATGCGATTGGTATTCGCGCACCAATCGAGGAAATTTACGAACGTTATCTTAACCAGGCTGTACATACCGGTCATGTACTAGTGTTTTCCGATAAAAATGAGCCTGGAACATGCATTGTTTTTGACACTTATCGAGACGCATTGGACCAGCTCGATATGATTAGATTCGGATGGAGAATCCGTGGAAAAGAAACTATTGAATCAGTAAAACAATTATCACGGCAATTTTATGATGAATGCGAAGATGCTACCGTATTCTACAAGGAAGGTCAATCAGTTCTTTACGAGGTACTGAAAGAAGAAAACTATCCACGTAAAATTTATGATAAAAAGGTATTTAAACAGCAAATCAAAAGGTACATGGTTTGAGATAACTGTCCTATTATCTCAAACTATACCATATATGTATGATTATTATCCTTGATTTACTAGAACGGGGCATATGTTTTCGGTAAGTAAACCAAATATCCAAAGCAGGTCAGTTAACGTGTTCGACGACTGGAACTAAGGATAAACCATAGCACTTTATGAAGATTGCTATGAATTTTCTTTAACTCCGGTTAAAGCGTACTGCATTGTTCAACCTTAAAGTTCAACCTTTTTCTGCTATAATTAATGACAGTTGAGATAAGGGCGATAAAGATGCAGATTGTTACAATTGAAGGCGTTCCATATGATTGGTTGAAGCGATTACAGGAAATTCATGCACATGCACATGTATTTAATGGAGCCAATTTACTATTAGAAAAACTTGAAAGTAAAGAAGGACTCATTTGTTTATTAGCAGTAGAAAATGAGAATATCATAGGATTTAAACTAGGATACATACATCCGGATGGAGTTTTTTATAGCTGGTTAGGTGGTGTCTATGAAAAGAAACTTGGTCAAGGAATTGCCAGTCAATTAATGAAGCGACAGCATGAACATTTACTGGCACTTGGTTTTAACTTCTTTCAGCAGAAGTCTCCTACCTCTATAGGTGGTGAGATGAATGCGGATCTAAGCTACTTTTCAGCGGGTGTCTAAACACCCGCTGAAAGAAGTTAAAGCCTCCGGCGGATGTCACGGAATTATACCTCGGCATAATTGATAAAAAAGTTCGTACATATGGTAGAAATGAGCGAAAAGCGATGCTTATCACAAATCTTAAACACGGATTTGATATTGTCTCAACTTTTGTGGATAAAAAAGATCGACATAAAATAGTGTTTGAAAAAATATTGGAATAGGAGTTTTAACATGAAGGCATACTTAGCAAATGGATTATTTTCTTTAGGAGATCGTTTAGTCAACGAACAGCTCGCTGCGGCAATTAGAGAGGCAGTGCCTGGTATCGAATTATATGTCCCTCAGGAGAATGACGCGATAAACGATAAAACAGCCTATGCAGATAGTTTGGCGATTGCACAAGCAGATTTAAAGATGCTGCAAAAAAGCGATGTATTAGTAGCTGTTTTAGATGGAGTTGAGATTGATTCAGGTGTAGCAGCAGAAATAGGTGCATTTGCGATGCTGGATCGTCCAATCGTAGGTGTCTTTACAGATGTTCGTCAACAAGGTCGGGACAATATGATGAAAATAGAGGCACTTGTGCGGGACGGAATTGAAAATCAGTTTGTTTATCGTAATTTATTTGTTATTGGTTTGATTAAGCGCACGGGAGTGATTACGAATTCCATCGCTGAAGCTGTTCAAGCTGTCCAAAAATATAAAAAATAGAAGGAGACCTGTATGCTATTATCAACAACAAATATTGTGGCGGGAAAAGAAATTGTAGAAACGATAGGTTTAGTAAAAGGTAATTCGGTACAATCAAGAAATGTTGGTCGTGATATGATAGCTGGACTTCGCAATATTGTCGGAGGAGAGATGAAGGAGTATGCAGAAATGCTCGTTCGCTCCAGAGAAATTGCCACGCAAGCTATGGAGGAAGAAGCAAGACGACTAGGGGCAAATGCCATTGTTGGCGTAAGATTTTCCACATCATCTGTGATGGATGGCACATCAGAGGTATTAGCATACGGAACAGCGGTAAGAGTAAAATAATAACGGATAAGGGCTTCAATCAACAAGGTTGAAGCTCTTTTTTTATTTGCCGCTTCGGAATTCATTGGTAAAAATAAAGTTAATTATAACAAAAGTATAGTATGTTTAGTCTGTATAATGGTTATTGTTTCTAATTAGTATACACCAATTATACCTATATTATAGAAAAAATATAGTTAAAAGGACTAATAGTGTCCAATTAATTTTGTATAATAGAGTTGTAACTATGAAGAAAGAGTGGGATATACGGTGGATTCACAAAAAAACAAAGGCTATCGTGTCATTTCGATGTTTGACAGACTGATAGTTGGTCAAGGAATTAACAAAAAACAAGAAGCATTTACACATAATGTTGGCGAAAAAACAATACAACGGGATTTGAATGAAATTCGAGCGTATTTGGAAAAAGCTAAATTGGATAGCCATTTAGAATATGTTAGGACCGAAAATGTGTACAGGCTGACAAATACAGGGGAAAGTATTTTATCGAAGGAGCAAGTTTTAGCGATTGTAAAAATTCTGATCGAATCAAGAGCGCTGCCAAAATCAGAAATGAGCGATATTATAGATAAGCTTATTTCGATTGTAGCAGCCGATAAGCAGGAGTTTATTCGCAATATTATTTTAAATGAAAAGCATTTGTATGTAGATTTACATCATAAAAAGTCGCTATTGCGTTTAATTTGGGCTCTGTCAGAGGCGATTCAAAAAAAGAAAATCATTAAAATTGATTATTTACGTGAAGGAGAAGCGATTCCGACAGAAAAGATTTTAAAACCACTCGCCGTTATTTTTTCAGAATACTACTTTTATTTAATTGCTTACGATAATAAGGTCGAAAAGGATTTGCCTATTGTCTATAGAGTGGACCGTATACAACATTTGCAAGAACTCGAACAAAAATTTCAAATACCCTATACCGAACGTTTTCAAGAAGGAGAGTTCCGTAAGCGTATTCAGTTTATGCATGCTGGCGAGCTGTTGCGTATGAAATTTATCTTTAAAGGAACATCCCCGCAAGCGGTATTAGATCGCCTACCAACAGCAAACATAGTATCCAAAAAAGATAAGCAATATTTATTTGAAGCAGAAGTTTTTGGCCTTGGTATTAAAATGTGGCTGCTGAGTCAAGGGGCAAACATTGAAGTGCTAGAGCCTATTGAGCTTAGAGAAGAGATCATTGAAACGATTCAATTGATGCAGGAAAATTATCGCTATATATAATAAACAAAAGCAATCCACAAAAAAACGATAAAAATCCGCGTAGAATCTAATCGAAGCGGATTTTTACCGTTTAAGAATGAATATATTTAAAAAAGATCCTCAAAAAAGGTCATATTAAAATGATCTAAAAGCTTGTAATCTTTCATATAGTTTTCTTCATACAAATAAATGAATAAATGCTTTGAGTTATCTAATCGTATGCCTATTTCTAGGTGATCTTTATTACGCAATGTAAGCCAATAAGCCTCGTCGTAATCTGAATTGGAAAAATAGACTTTTCGAAGCGACTGATCTTCAAATTGCTGCATTATTTGATTGATTGTAGCTACATCTGTAAAAGTGATTGTTTTGTTATCAGAGGAACAGATCAATTCAATTTCATTAATTTGTTCAATATCAAATCGTTCAATTACCTCCTTTTCGAATGTTGAATCGCGAGTTAAAAATATGGTTGAAGCATATAAGATGAGAAGAGGTAATAGGATGCCGATTACTATTTTGTATCGTTTTTTCATGTTAAACTTCTTAATTTCTGAAAATTTGTACATATGTATTCTTTCGCACGCTATAATTGAGCATATACTGAATGGATAAAGGATGGCAACCAAATGACGCATAATCATGAAGAAAAAGAGATATTGTATCCAGATGGTACATTAATGTATCGTGGCGGTGTGAAGAAAAATGACTTTGGTCATGACATTTATGATGGAAAGGGTACGCTATTTGACCAAGAAGGTGAGCTTTTATTTGAGGGAGAATTCATCAATCATATGAAGCAAGGTAACGGCATCATGTGTTTAAAAGGCCAAATTATATACCAAGGAGAATTTATTCAAAATAAAAAACAAGGTAATGGTATTTTATATAAGAGCGGTCACGTATATTACGAGGGGCAATTTCGTAATGATTTAATGGAAGGTTATGGGGTTTTATATTATGAGGAAGATGTAATTGCCCCATTTAAAGAGCTTCGTGAACAGTATCCGCATTTAAATCAACCACAATATGAGGGTGATTTTGTTCATGGTATGAAGAAGGGCAAGGGAAAGCAATACTATCCAAGTGGTTTTTTACAATATGAAGGTGATTTCATATGGAATCATATGCAAGGGGCAGGAAAGCTGTATTATGCAACAGAATCGTCAAGTGCTGAGGAGCTTGCAAAGGGTGTAACATCCCTTCTGTACGAGGGCTATTTCTTTGAGGATATGAAGCATGGAAAAGGTAAGAACTATTCCAGACAAGGTGTACTTGAATCGGAGGGGCAATTTAAAGAGGATGCGATGACAGGACAGGGTACTCTTTATTATGCTAATGGACAAGCTTCGTATATTGGGGAACTTGTAAATGGAGCAAAGCACGGCCGAGGAGATTATTTTAATAAAGAAGGAAAAATTATTTATAGTGGTGAATTCATTAACGATGAACGTTTACGAATAACGCCAGAAATAGAACGAGAGATTGAAAAATTACAGAAGCAGCTTGATGGACTTGTAGGACTTCCTAATGCTAAGAAAGAGTTACATAATTTAATCAATTTCATAAAAATTCAAAGCTTGCGTGTCGACCATGGTTTAACAAGCTTCCCAATCACATATCATCTAGTGTTCTCTGGAAATCCAGGTACAGGAAAAACAACAGTGGCGCGCATTATAGGCCAAATATATAAGCATCTTGGTGTACTCTCTAGCGGTCATTTTGTGGAAACGGATCGTGCCGGCTTAGTAGCAGGGTATGTTGGTCAGACGGCTTTGAAGGTCCAGGACGTTGTGAATAAAGCAAAGGGTGGCGTGCTATTTATAGATGAAGCTTATTCACTAATTCATGATAAACAGGACGCATTTGGTAAAGAAGCAATTGATAGCCTATTAAAGGCAATGGAGGATTTACGCGATGATTTAGTTGTGATTGTTGCTGGTTATACAGAGCTCATGGAGGAATTTTTGCTTGCAAATCCAGGGTTCAAATCGCGCTTCAATCATTTTGTGCAGTTTGATAATTTTAGCACAGATGAGCTTTATGATATTTTTGCCATGCTATGTAAAAATAATGATTACCAGTATGGGGACGTATTTGCATACCATATGAGGGAGCAATTGCATCAAATTCCGGTCGAATCCATTCCAAACTTTTCGAACGGTCGTTACATACGAAACTTATTTGAAAAGCTCGTGACTATTCAATCAAACCGTCTTATTCAACAGAAAGACATTACAAGAGTAGAATTAATGGAATTTACAGAGCGAGATATTTTGCTTGGTATAGCAGAAAATCTATTTGATAATACATTTTAACTTATTTCAGCGGGTGCCCAAACACTCGCTGAAATAAAGGAACTCAGGATAAGTGGCATCTACTGAGTGACCAACCTCGTGTTGCTGCCGCTGCGTTAGCACTACGCTTTCGCACAAAAAAACATCTGTTGGCCCAAAGGCTCTAGCGCGGATATCACGGAGAATCGGAAAGGAGTTCTTTGCAAGCACAAAGCCGGTTCGGATGCATTTTGTCGAGGCATGATTGATAAGGTATCGTTGAGGCCAGGAATAAATGAAAATTTAGCCTCAGCTATTTACAAAAGAATAAATATGATCAATAAAATGAAAAAGGAGAGAAAGATGAAAAAACTTTTAGCTTTTATATTAATATGCGCTTGTATTTTACCAAGGGTAATGAACATAAATATTACGATCAACCATAACATTAAAGTACATAAACAGAATGAATAATTGACAAAAAAATGAAAGTAGTGGTAATCTAACTAAAAAACATACGCAACCGTATCTTACTGGGGAGATAACATGCAATTAACGAGGGAAGATTGGATAAAAGCAGGGTTACAACAATTAGCCGATGAAGGAATACATAAAGTTCGCATTGAAGCACTTGCTCGATTACTAAAAATAAGTAAAGGGAGTTTTTATCACTATTTTCGTGACCATCAAGAGCTGTTAGATTCTATGCTCGACTATTGGGAAGTACATGCAACAAAGCTCATTGTTCAAAGTATGGAGCAACCGGATAGCTCATTAGAACAGCTATTACAAATTAGTTTTAATCGAGATAAAAAAATAGAGATTGGTATTTATACTTGGGCAAAATATGATCCTGTTGTTGCAGAATGCTTAGTGAATATTGAAGAACAAAGAATTTCGTGTGTTGCGAAATTGTATCAAAAAAAGGGCATAGACAATGCTGAATCGATTGATAGAGCGAGACTAGCCTATTTAACGTATGTAGGATGGATGACAAGGTTTGAAGAAAATCCTAATTTTGATATTGACAAAATGGTTGAGCTTTTAACTTCTTTCAGCGGTTGACCAAATATCCGCTGAAAAAGAGAACTCAGTCTAAGAACGACATATCCTATGGCATTTATCTGTTGCTACCGCTACGTTGGCACCTACGCTTTCGCACAAAAACATCATGCCGAGGCATAATTGATTATTCGATAATAAATGTCCCTAATAAGGTTATAAAACTTGAAGGGACAAAATTTTTACTGTAAACATACGTTTGTGTATGTTTTGTTTGAATTAAAACATTGGGGGGCGAAAAATGAAAATACTTTTAATATTAGTAGCTGTAGGGCTTCTATGGTTTATCGGTTTGTTGCATATTTATTGGGCTTTTGGAGGTCGTTGGGGTTCTGCCGCTGCTATCCCTGTAAAAGAAGGAGAGCAAAGACCTGCTTTTACTCCTGAAAAATGGGGAACATTATTCGTGGCTATACTTATCCTACTGGCTAGTGTCATTATTGTTGTTCAAGGAGGTTATATGAAGGGGTTCCAAGCAAATGGTTTATCTAAAATCGGAAGTATTATTTGTGCTTTCGTTTTCATTATTAGGGCAATTGGTGATTTTAAGTATGTTGGGTTTTTTAAAAAAATAAAACATTCTCAGTTTGCTAAATACGAT